>Ga0116142_10002750_pt1 | contig 18478 bp, 18 predicted proteins | sample AD_UKC033_MetaG_FD_89785 | JGI IMG/M metagenome (GOLD analysis project Ga0116142, IMG submission 89785) | Active sludge microbial communities of municipal wastewater-treating anaerobic digesters from USA - AD_UKC033_MetaG | ecosystem: Engineered > Bioreactor > Anaerobic > Digestate | place: USA... | reverse complement strand
CCAACCCAAAAGAGATTGGTAATGCCGGAAGTTTCTTTAAGAATCCAACAATAAGCGCTGCTTTGTTTGAAAATCTGAAAGGGGCATTTGAAAATATTGTTGGCTATCATAATGCGGACGGAACAGTAAAGCTGGCTGCCGGATGGTTGATTGAACAGTGCGGATGGAAAGGCTACCGTAAAGGTGACGCAGGCTGTCATACAAAGCAAGCCCTGGTGCTGGTAAACTATGGCCATGCTGATGGCAATGAGATATACAATCTCAGCGAGGAGATTTTGCAAAGTGTGAAAGAGAAGTTTGGCGTTATACTGGAACGGGAAGTAAATATTATCTGATTTAATCCCTACTTATTAATTAACCAGTTACTTACTCAGGCTTCTTCGTCAAACTCAAAATCTTTCTCATTAAAATCCATCATACTTCCTACCAGGTCTTTAAACTCAACTTTGCTTTCAAACATTTTCTTACTGATCAGTGAGTAGGAGGCAAGACCGTGCAATACAAATTCCATTAACAAAGCTGCCTGTTCATCATTTACACCCGGGAAATACTTTTTTACCAGGGAGTGAAGACCATCTACTTTGTAAAGCAATAATAATTTGTCTTTATCTGAAGTATTGAAAGAGATGTTCAGGGTATTGCCTTTATCGAACCAAGCGGTGATGGGACGATAGGGATTATCATCTTTCTGTTCTTCCTGCGATGGCTTGCCGGTATTGCGTCTTTTCTTTAATTGCTCCGGGTTGGGAAAATATTGAATGAACTGGGACCGGATCGCTTTATCTACCAGGTTCATTGCCACCTGGTAGGGACCTTCCTGTTCACCTTCATATACCAGTTCTACCTTACCGGTGATAGAAGGAATGATACCCGCCAGGTCACTTATCCAGACCTGAGTCTGCTTTTCATTGTTGATAATAGCTCTTCGTTCCGCCGCACTTACGGCGTTTTCAAAAGCAGAGATAGTAAGCCTTGCACTAACGCCGCTTTTTTTGTCAACAAACTCGCTGCTTCTTGCTTCAAAAGCCACTTGCTCTATAAGCCGCTTGATCAAATCACTCACTTTTACTTTAGCCTTTTGTTCGTTACTTACTTCAGCTTCCAGTTCGGTTATTTCGAGAGCATTTTCCAATGACTTGGGATAGTGGGTTAGTATCTGGCTTTCGATACGGTCTTTCAACGGAGTGACAATGGAGCCCCGGTTGGTATAATCTTCGGGATTGGCCGTAAATACAAAGAGGATATCCAATGGCAAACGTAGCTTAAAACCTCTTATCTGTACATCCCCCTCTTCTAAAATGTTAAACAAGGCAACCTGTATCCGGGCTTGTAAATCAGGTAGTTCGTTGATTACAAATATCCCCCTGTTGCTTCTTGGAATGATACCATAATGTATAACCCTGTCATCAGCAAAACTGAGTTTCAGGTTGGCTGCTTTAATAGGGTCAACATCACCTATCAGGTCGGCCACACTTACATCGGGAGTAGCGAGTTTTTCTCCATATCGTTCACTACGGTGTATCCAATGTATGGCAGTTTCATCGCCATGGGTAGCGATCTCTTCCTGGGCAAATTTCGAGATGGGGTTGAGCGGATCATCGTTGATATCGCTTCCGGCAATACTGGGAATATATTCATCCAGTAGTTCCGTCATCTGTCGTGCCATTCTTGTCTTGGCCTGTCCTCTCAATCCGAGAAAAAGGATATTGTGTTTGCTAAGCAATGCTCTTTCTACATCGGGTATCACCGTATCTTCATAACCCACGATGCCAGAAAAGGTCGGTTCATTATTTTTCAGTTTTGCAATCAGGTTCTGTCTTATCTCTTCTTTAATGCTTTTAGGCCGATAGCCGGAAGCTTTCAGTTCACCGAGTGTTTTTATTGTCTGAACCATGATTTGGGTGGATTTAATGATTTCCATGAGCAACTGAAGGTTTAAATTTTTGATTTTCCAGTCTCTTGAACTCTAGACTAATATTTCCGAAGTTTATTAATAAGCCGACCTGCACATTATAGGCTTCAAGATAGTTTTTAGCTTGTGCGAGATGGACTTTTTCAAGTTGTATGATAGCCTTTAGCTCAACCATAATTTTTTCTTCAACAAAGAAGTCGACTCTTCTTTCACCAATATTTCTTCCTTTGTAATAGATCGGCATACTTAGTTCCCTGGTAAACCGAAGGCCTGCTTCTTCCATCTCTAATTCAAGAGCCCTTTGATAAATTACTTCCTGAAAACCATTACCAAGTACTGCATGAACCCTCATTGCTGAACCAATGATTTTTTCAGTAATTTCTTTATACTTATAATCTGCCATAATTTGCTAATCTTATTAATCTCTCCAAATCATGGTTCTGACTAATAAACTGTTTTCCTTCTTCCACTTTCAAAATCCTTAAATATAAATGCTCCTAACTTATCCAATGATGCAAAAAATGCTTTGCCGTGATTCATTTCGGTGAACTCCTGTACAAACCGTTGCAGGTAGGGATCGGTTGCGATCATAAAAGTAGTGATGGGTATTTTCAATTTTTTACATTGCGCAGCCAGGTTCAAACAACGGTTTATCACTTTTCTGTCCAGCCCAAAACTGTTTTTATAATAGCGTTTGCCGATTTTTAAACAGGTAGGCTTTCCATCAGTGATCATGAATATCTGCTTATTCGGGTTCTTTCTCCTTCTTAAAATATCCATTGCCAATTCCAGCCCGGCCACTGTGTTGGTGTGGTAAGGACCGACTTGCAAATAGGGAAGATCTTTTACTTCAATTGGCCAGGCATCATTGCCAAATACCACAATGTCCAGTGTATCTTTCGGGTATTTGGTTTTGATCAGCTCACTGAGTGCCATCGCCACTTTTTTGGCCGGGGTGATCCTGTCTTCTCCGTATAAGATCATAGAGTGGGAGATGTCAATCATCAGTACGGTGGATATTTGTGCTTTGAAGTCTGTTTCCCGTATACTCAGGTCATCTTCTTTCATATGAAAGCTTTCGATACCATGATTTATCTGTGCATTGCGGATACTTTCGGTAAAATCAATTTGCTCCAGCATATCGCCAAACTGGAACTGTCTTGTTTCGGGATTCTGTTCATCGCCCTGCCCGGGTTTGAAACTGTGATGATCTCCCTGTTTTGTCTTTTTTAATTTACCAAAAATCTCTTCCAGGCTTCGCTTTCTTATCCCCTGTTCAGTTTTTGGGGTAATCTTTATTTGCCCCTGTTCATTATTCTCTGTGATATATCCTTTTTCTCTCAGTTCTTCAATAAAATCACCCATGCCATATTCATCATCAGTAAGCTGGTATTTTTTATCCAGTTCATTCATCCATTGCATGGCTTCACTTACATCACCACTGGTGTAAGTAAGTAGTTGCATGAAGAGGTCAAGCAATTGCTCAAAGCGGCTTTTGCCATCTCTGTCGGGGTCAAATTTGGTGAAATGAAATCCTTTCATGAATAGACAATTTACGACAAATATCTTGCCGCAGGTTCAGCTTAATAACAACTTAAACCATGAGATGTTTAACAACAAAAAAACCTCCGGGTAAGGAGGTTTTTTATTAATAACAGGCCGTGATATCTATTTATTTGTATCCTTTATGTTGTTACTGTCAGGTTTTGCAGTGGTTTGAATAGTGGTCGGTCCCTCTGTATTAGTTTTAGGCTGCGTTTGCGGAGCATATTTTGCTTCAATGTCACTTAATACTCTCAGCAATCTTTCATTGATAGGTGCCTCCGATCTTTCAAAACCACCCCAGAAATCGGGTTTATTATCCCTGATATAATTGTAATACCGTGCTTGTTGCTCAAGGTCTTTCCGTACTTCCAGCCTTATCTTTTCAGCGAGTTCTGTTTTTCCTGCTTTATAACAAGCTTCCAGGTATAAAAGTGCGGTCTGGTTGTGACTATTGTAACGGCTTGTCATCGCATAAGGAAGATTAGCAGGATTGATACCGGCTTCCACTTTATCAATTAATTTTTTTGCTTCATCCTTTCGGCCGGCATCAGCCATATTCCCGGCTGCTTCACCAAAAATGCCCCGGATATTCAGGATATGTCTGCGGTTCTCTTCATCAAAATAAACACCTTTCTTATCTGCACCGCCGAATTCATATTTTGTCATCAGGTTTTGATACATAACATCGAGGTTGTTGTCCCTGATCTGTGTGCCTCCTAATCCATTCTGGCGAAGAGATTGATCTACCACCCAGTTCATTTGTGCAAATTTTGGAATAATTGGTACAAGGCGATAGGCAATGCCATCTTTTCGCAGAAACTGACCAAAGCCGAGTTCTCCAATCGGGGAGGTGAAATATATAGGACGTTTCCATTTATTCGCAGCAATGATATTCAGAATGATCAGGTCGTTCTTCATCAATGCCCGTTGCGGAAGCTCAAAACGAAATTCAGATAATATACTATCTGTTGGATTGGCGGTACCATTTTTTAATACTACATCCCTGTCAACAGGAACTGTTACTTTGGTGATAGGAAATGAGTTTAATGGTTCACCCCTGGAATTATCCATTTTTGAAGGGTCATTACTGCCCACATAATTTTTCATCATATCATACAGATCATAATAGGCTGTTTGAGAAAGGCCGGGCTTGGGGCTGTATACCACATAATTCCTGTTATTGCCCATTATTTTCTCGGCATCCCAGATGATATCTACAGAGTCAGCTTCATTTACTTTATAACGCAGCTGGTTGATATACCAGTCAATACCAAGCAAACTATTATTGATCACCCGGATATCAGGGCGAACATTCTCTACTTCCTGTGCATACCATAGCGGATAAGTGTCATTATCACCGAAAGTAAAGATGATGGCATTGGGTGCACAGCTTTCCAGGTACGCTTTTGCAATATCGGGTGCTGTTGTTTTATTACTCCTGTCATGGTCATCCCATATCTGCTGTGCCATCAGTAGCGGCACTGCAAGGCAGACGACAGTAGTGGTAAGGTTAGCTATTCTTTCATTTTGCCCTGCTGATGAAACTGCTCTTACCAGCATAGTAACTCCTGCTGTAACAGCTGCATATAATACTGTTGCAAAGATGGATGTCACCAAAGCCCCATCGCCACTGCCGGGGAAGGAACTCATAAAAGCGATTACAAATGTCAGGATACTTCCAAAAAGCAGCATGTTCTGAAAGTTGAGCTTATCTGCTTTTTCACGGGCCATTCTTACAAATGCAACCACGGCCAGTCCAATCCAGATAGCATAAACATAGAATGAACTTACATATGCATAGTCCCGTTCACGGGGCTGGTTACCAGGTTGATTCAGGTAAAGTACAACAGCAATACCTGTAAAGAAGAAAAGAAGGAAATTAACAATCCAGTCTTTCCTGTTTTTGAGGAATTGATAAACACAACCAATAATACCGAGTACAAATGGCAGCAGGTACAGCTGATTATGGGCTTTGTTATTCTTTATGCTATCGGGTAGCTGCGACTGATCTCCCAATCTTTTATTATCAACAAATGAGAAACCACTGATCCAGTTGCCATCTCTTTTATTTCCCAATCCCTGTATATCGTTTTGTTTACCGGCAAAATTCCACATAAAGTAACGCCAGTACATATGGCTCATCTGGTATGTAAAGAACCATTGAATATTATCGCCATAAGAGGGAGCCTCATATTTTCCGCTTTGCTGATCGTATCCCAGGTTCAGCCATTCTGCATAGAATTGTGCATGGTACTGGTCTTCACTGGAGTCCCAGACCCTGGGGAATATTTGTTTTACATCACTATTGAAATTGTATTCTTTTGTTCTGCCGATAGGGATATACTTGTCTTCTCCCTTTACATATTTCATTTCACTTTCCTTCAGCGGCTGATCCTGGTCCAGGTCGTCAGGTACCGAAGCTGCAAAATGAGGTCCGTAGACTAATGGAGCGCTGCCATACTGCTCACGACTAAGATAGTAGACAAGGCTGATTGGATTATCAACATTGTTCATGTCGATGGTCGGATTGGCATTGGAGCGAATGATTGCAGTGAAATACATAAAGTATCCAAGCATCATAAAGGCATAACACCAAAGAGAAAGTTTAATCACCCGTAAAGCGGCTGGTTTTAAGAAATAGCCTATAGTTATGGCAGCAGCAATAACCAGCAGTAGCGGGAAGAATTTAACGCCATCGCCGGGAACTATTACAAAAGGCAGCATCGAGAGAAATAGGAATAGTACAAACCATACAATCAGTTTGGTGTGAGTCACTGTTTTCTCTTTGAAGCCCAATGCCCAAAGGATTAACCCGGCCAGGGCTATAAAGTAAATTGCAAAACCAGAGAAAAAAGGCATGCCAAATGAATTCACAAAGAATACATCAAACTGCCCGGCGGCTTTCATGGAGTATTGGATAACACCTACCTGTACAATACCCGTAATCAGACAACCTACTATAAATGCCCAGAAGGTACCCCAGTTAGTTACCTGGAAGCGGCGATAGTAATAAATCAGTACAATCGCAGGTATTGTTAACAGGTTCAATAGGTGTACACCAATCGAAAGTCCCATCATAAAGAATAAGAAGACGATCCATCGGTCACTTTTCAGTCTCGCATCAGGATCGTTGCCTGCATGTTCATCTGCATGTTCCCATTTCAGCATAGCCCAGAACACAAGGGCGGTAAAGAATGATGACAGCGCATATACTTCACCTTCAACAGCACTAAACCAGAATGAATCACTGAAAGTATAGGCCAATGCACCGACTGCACCTGCCGCCATAGAAGTAAATGTTTGCTGGGCGGATAATTGTTCACCAGCATTTACAAACATTTTACGGGCAAAGTGAGTGATGCTCCAGAAAAGAAATAGAATAGTGGCAGCACTGGCCAATGCACTCATAAAGTTTACAGCACTGGCAACTGTTTGTGGATTATCACCGAACAGGATAATAAAAAAACGTCCTAACAATACGAAAAGCGGGGCGCCTGGAGGGTGGGGTAATTGCACGCCTTTAGCACTGGCTATAAACTCACCAGTATCCCACAGGCTACCTCTTGCTTCACGGGTGAGAAAATAGGTCGCTAATGCAATAAGAAAAATGGCCCAGCCAGTAATGTTATTGACTTTTCTGAAGTTCATAAATGATTGATTTTGATAGTTCCCCCAACCCACGATAGTTTTCGTGGCCGGGAGACAGCAAAAATAGGGTTTCAGGGGTAGATTTCAGTTCGGCAAATCCAGTTTTAGCATTTTTGGAATAACCTGTGGAAAGTGCAGCCTGTTATTCAAAATAAACTCTGACGGTTTGGTAAGACAACTGGCCCTGCCTCATTTTTTCAGAAAAGCCCTTTAATCCAAAAAGGCCAGCCGCATTGCCTTTATTGATAGCAATTTCAAGGTAACCGGCACTGTTGAACAAAGCAAGCTTTTCTCCTTCCCGCACATCAGCATAGCTTTCGCTGATATGATCGATCATTTCATCCCGTTTGAAAACGATCCTGAAGCCCCGGCCTTTTCGTTGTTCTTCAAATTGATCACGGGTTATGTTTACGATAACATTTTCAAAACTATCGATGAAGATGATCTGCCCTTCAATGGAATTGTTATCAAGCATGGGCCGCAGGTGTCTTTTCTCGAGATATTGCACATCTGATGATCCGATATTTTTTATGGACTCTCCGTTCACCAGTTGATTGACAATTTTGCCCATTACTGAGGTCAGGTAGATTGTATTCTTGATAGCGGCTTTATCAAGAGGGATGCCGATAATTATTTCGGGATTTTCTTCCAGTATCATTGTCAAAAGGCCATTGTCTGCACAGATAAAATACTGGTTATTGTGAAAGGCCAGTAATAATTGTTCTGGTTTTTTTTCAAAAAGATTTACCAGTATCAGGTGATAAGTAAAGTCAGGAAAGTTTTTAATAGCGCTTCTGCATACATAGGCTGCCTGCGGATAATTGAAAGGAGGGATGCTATGTGAGATGTCGATGATCTGAAATTCCGGGTTGATTTGTAATAGTTGTGCCTTTACCGCACCCACCAGGTAATCAGGGTTGCCAATATCAGATGTAAGGGTTAGTAAAGGCATGAATAAATGTAAACAGAAGAATGAAAGATTTATAATGTAAAATTAAAACATCAGTTTGTACGGATTATTTTACCAGTTTGCCATCTTTTATAAAGAATTTGTGTACCATTCTGTCTGTCAGTTTCGGAAAGAACTTATTCATAAAAACAGTTCGTTTACCCGTAAATGTCAGCACTAGTGTTCTCTTCTTTTTACGGATGGATGTAAGAATATGGCCGGCACATTCCCCGGCAGTCATCATTTTGGTTTCATCCATTGGCGTTTCGCCATGAGAGTCGGCATCCTTATTAAGTGCCGCATTACGAATATTTGATGTTGTAAACCCGGGGCAAACCCACATTACATGCACTCCATCATCCATTAATTCAGTTCTTATTGCTTCCAGCCATCCCTGCAGTGCATATTTACTGGCAGAGTATCCGCTTCTGCCCGGTAAGCCACGATAACCGGCAATGGATGAAACACCAACGATGGTACCTTTTCTTTCGATGATTGAATCGAGGGCATACTTGGTACAATAAACAACGCCGAAATAATTAATGTCCATCACTTTTTTAAACACATCTGTTCCGGCGTCTTTTAATAAAGCCCTCATCGATATCCCTGCGTTATTTATAAGAATATCTATACCTCCAAAAAACTTAATGGTGGTTTCCATCAGGCGACGGCAGTCATTTTCTTTGCTTACATCTGCTACCATCGTATGAAGTGCAGAAGAAGGGTGCTCTGCCTGTAATTGGTACAATTTATCACTGTTACGACCGCAGGTAGTCACTTTAGCACCCATATCCAGTAATGAGTCAACGAGGGCCTTGCCGATACCGTCTGTTCCCCCTGTAACTACGACAACTTTATCCTTAAAATAGGCTGACATGTGTTTAATATTATTATTACAAACCTACTTTAAAAAAATACAAGTTTAGAAGCAGAATACTTTTAGGCCAAAGAAGGTTTATTGTTCATGAAGGAACAATATTGATAAATGACTGAAAAAGTTTTGGTGCGAAAGCTGTGGGACCGTATTTTTGCACTCCCAAAAAGGGAAAGGGTTGATCTCGTAGCTCAGTTGGTAGAGCACAACACTTTTAATGTTGGGGCCCTGGGTTCGAGTCCCAGCGGGATCACTCAGAGTCCTCCGTTTTTTCGGGGGACTTTTTAGTTTCATTTGTCAGTATCAACAGTAGTTTTTCAAACATTACCCGGTATTGCTCCACTTTTCCGTGCTGTGTTTCGATATTAATGTACCGGCGGGACCTTTCTCCATAATAAATGCTAAGCGAGCCATCTCTTTTTGCCCTTTCATTATCCTGCCAGATACTGTTGTACCCTGCATCAGCCATTTGCTGATACAAGAGACTGTCCGTGGTTAAAATTATATCATCAATGTCTTCCAGCGGATTGGCATAAACTGCTCTTGCATCCCGCTGCCTGTTACCACCAACCATATAACTCCTGATAGAAAAAGCCTCATCAGTATTGTTATGAAGTGCCACCACACAGGAAGCGGTATCGGGGATGAGCGACAGAACACTTTGAGCAAACTTTTCAATCTCTTCCATAGCCGCCTTACTATATTTTCTGTTATCCCTGAGAGTTTGTCCGATTCCGATTCTTGAATAGATCCTGTTTGGGTCAAAACCATAGGTAACACCGTTCAGCCTGAACTTTACTACACGCTGTTTATTATTTTCAATTTTAATAAGGGTGCCACCTGTAAGTTCCAGCACCGCTTTTGCTCCTTCTACAGAAGCAGTTTCGTTATCATGAACATTTATGCAAACAATGCCGTTGGGCTGACCATATTGCAATATAGTAACAGGAATCGTTCTTGTTCCTACCTTAAAAGCTATAGAAGAACGATAAGGAGTATATTTTACATCTGATACAACAGGTACATTGTCTCCCGCCTGTGCGTTAGCAAACAAGGTAAGTAATGAAAAAAATAATGAGGTAAGTGAAATATACTTCAAGGTTCGAATTTTCATAAAGATAATCAGGCTTTTGAACTATTACCTACCGGGAAAAGGGTATTTCTTATGCGAGGTTAAGTAGTTGGAATTCAACTAAGTTCTTCCTTCATTTTTTTCATCACATCTTTCTCGATCATTTGCTGGGCCAGGTAGATCATGTTCATAAATGCTTTTGCCCCGGAAATACCATGGCCGATTATCACCGGTTTTGCAACACCTAAAACAGGAGTGCCACCATAGTTCTCAAAATTAAAGCGATCAAAGTATTGGTTATTTAATGCCTGGTGTTGTGCTATCTCATACAGTGACTCAGCCAGTTTGAGAATAATGTTACCGGTAAACCCTTCGCAAACCATTACATCTGCTTTATCAGTCAGTACATCCCGGCCTTCTATATTTCCTATGAAGTTTATGTGTTTGTTTTCCTTCAACAAAGGATAAGTAGCCTGTGCAAGCAAATTGCCTTTTCCTTCTTCTTCCCCCACATTCATTAAGCCAACTTTTGGGTTATCTATACCCAATATTAGCTGTGCATACACTGCACCCATAATGGCGAACTGGTTCAGTTGTTCAGGCTTGCAGTCTGCATTCAGACCCACGTCAAGGAGTAAGCCGGTGCCTCCATTCATTTTTGGAATGATAGTAGAAATTGTTGGGCGGATTACCCCTTCAATAGCCTTGATACTAAACAAAGCACCTACCAGCATAGCACCAGTATTACCTGCACTGATGAAAGCATCCATTTTGCCGGAAGCCAGCAGATGAAAGCCTATTGCAATAGATGATTTTTGTTTTTCCTTCAATGCCCTGGTGGGATGCTCATGCATATCGATCACCTGTTCTGCATGAACGATCTTAATATTTTCGGTTGGGACTTTGTGTGTTGTTAGTAACTGCTCTATTTGTATTTTATCACCGATCAGTAACAGGGCAGGGGGAATATTATGATTGGATAAATACAGATTAATTCCCTTCACTGCTTCCAGCGGGGCAAAATCACCACCCATCATATCAATACCAATAGTCATAGCAGGCAAATTACAAAACAACAAATTCCAAATACCATCCTAACTGTTAAGTTAAATGGATTTGGAATTAATAAGATTTATTACGGGGCGGTTATTATAATGCCCTTAGTGGTGCTTTTTCAGCGACTACTTTCCCTTTGTAATACAACTTACCTTCACTTACATGTGCACGGTGACGGAGATGTGTTTCTCCTGTTGCTGTATCTGTTGTTAATGTTGCAGCAGTAGCCTTATAATGGGTTCTGCGTTTTGCACTTCTTTGTTGACTGTGTCTGCGTTTCGGATTTGGCATAACTCAATTATTAAAACGTTAATCTAGATCTTTAAATTTTTCCAATCCTTTCCAGATCGGGTTCTCTTTTTTATTACTGCCCCCGGCTTCCATCTTTTTCAGCATTTCCATGGCCGTTTTGTTGCAATGAGGGCCATCCATTTTTTCATACTCACAAGTCTTTTGCATCGGCAGGCTAAGGTTGATAAACTCGTAGATCCATTCTGCCACATCAATATGGCTTTCGCCACGACTGATGTAATAAACATCGGGATCATCCTCCTGGTCATTCATGAGTTCTGGTTCTTCCACCATTTTTACAGTGATGTTGAACTCGTCCCATAACTCAAGTGGCAGGTCATTGTTGCAACGGTCGCAGGTAACTTCCATAGTACCGCCAATCTCGAATTTTAAAAGCATAAAACTGCTCTTTTTATCGAGTAATAATTTTACATTGGCTTTACAGTTACGGAAATCCTGCTGTTGAAATGCCTCAAAGAACTTATCATTGATCACATAGCTATACTCATGAACCCCGGGTTTCAACCCTACAAAAGCTATCTCAAACTCCCGGCGGCGGCTCATTTGTCAACTTTTTAAAAGAGTGTGCAAAGGTAAGGGATTAATTGGAAAGTAAATGGCTGTTTTTCGATTATTTTTGCCCATTGACAGCAGGCTAACAGCCTGATTTTGAAGGTACTTAAAATTTAAGAGTTTGCAACGATTTTTGACCCGTTTATTTGACCGTCTCATGAAAAGCTGGAGTTGGATACTCCTTATAGTACTGACCATCCTTATAAAATGGGCATCCTGGTATCCTGATTGGGTTGAAAGAAATTATAGTTTGGGGGTATATCCTGTTATTTCCAAAGTGCAACGGTTCTTGTTTGGCTGGATACCCTTTAGTGTCGGGGACGTTTTTTATGGGTTTCTCATACTCGTTATTATTTTCCGTACCTGGAAGTTTTTCAGGTTTCTTTTCCAAAAAAAACTGACAAGACAGTTTTTCGTTATTGCTATGCAACAAGGTATTTTTTTCCTGCTTTTTGTTTATGTTTTCTTTAATCTTTTGTGGGGGCTCAATTATAACAGGAAAGGGATTGCAGATCAGCTGCAGTTGCAGGTTAAGGCTTATACAGTTGCAGATCTTGATTCATTAACAAGCATTCTCCTTGATAAAGCAAATAGTTATGCTCCTTTTGTAACAGAAGTGCAGCGGGATTCATTCGATAAGAAAAAAAACCTGTTTAAGAGTGCAGCCGCAGCTTATAAAGAGGCGGCAAATCAATTTTCGTTTCTGCGATATTCGCCTTCATCTGTTAAGCCTTCAGTATATAGTTACCTGGGGAACTACCTTGGGTTCCAGGGATATTATAATCCCTTTTCCGGTGAGGGCCAGGTGAATACTACGATCCCAAGATTTTTGGAACCTTTTGTAACGGCACATGAAATTGCCCATCAACTTGGATATGCAAAAGAAAGCGAAGCCAATTTTGTAGCTTTCCTGGCCTGTCGATCTTATTCATCCGATGTATTTAAATATTCTATGTACCTGGACATGTACAATTATGCATTGGTCGAAGTAGTAAGAAGGGATACGGCATTAGCGAGATCATTCCAGCAGAAAGCTCATCCGCAGATAATCAAGGATCAAAAGGAATTCAGGGACTTTTACCGCCGGTATAATAATCCGATAGAAGATCTCATCATGTGGGGATACGGCCATTTTCTGAAGGCCAATAACCAACCAGCCGGGAAAAGAAGCTATAATGAAGTGGTGGCCTGGCTGATTGCCTACTACAAAAAATATGGCAGTAAAGCGCTTTAAACAAAATCATTCCCGTAGCTGTTATACACTGCATGAATAATGTGTCGAAATTCATTTTTGCAGTTGCTATCCCGCTGGCAGCGGGAAGTTTGAGTGGTTTCTTTACAGTTACAGGTGTAGAAAGCTGGTATCAAACCATAAATAAACCGGTATGGAACCCTCCTAACTGGTTATTTGGCCCCGTTTGGACCACCCTTTATGTAATGATGGGGGTAGCGCTGTTTATTATCTGGAAATCTGATACAAGTACTGAATTGAAAAAAATCGCATTTACGCTGTTTGCCATACAATTAGTACTTAATTTCTTCTGGTCATTTATTTTTTTCAATCAGCACCTGGTAGGATGGGCTCTTATTGAAATGGCAGTAATGTGGGTCTTTATTTTACTAACCATATTCTCATTTGCCCAGGTAGATAAAATAGCTGCCTGGTTGCTGGTACCTTATATCAGTTGGGTGAGTTTTGCACTGATATTGAATTATACTATCTGGAAACTAAATTAAAATTTATTCTTCCACATCATACTCTCAACCGGTTTATCAGGCTGGTTACTGTATTTCGAATTTTTTTTCTGATTGTATTTAATTTCAATATCGCCATCCACCGGGAAGTAGATCAATTGACCAATGGGCATTCCTTTATATACTTTCACAGGTTGCTTTACAGAGATCTCCAGCGTCCAGTTGCCACAAAAACCAACATCACCTTTTCCCGCCGTTGCATGAATATCTATACCAAGTCGACCTGTCGAAGATTTTCCTTCAAGGAAGGGGACATGAGCATGGGTTTCAGTATATTCTTCTGTCACTCCGAGGTAGAAAATATGGGGATACAACACGATACCGTCATCCGGAATCTCGAAATATTCGATCTGGTTATGCTTTTTAGCATCGATCATATGCTCTTTATAAGTGGCCAGTGTTTTCCCAAGATGTACGTCATATGAATTACTGCCAAGACAATCCCTGTTATAAGGGACTATTTTAATTGTCCCTTTCTCTATTTCTTCCAGTATCCGGGTATCAGAAAGTATCATTTTATATCTTCGGTTTTATTTAGGAAAGCAAAGTAAACAGGAAAGGATAACTAATGCCGGTTTTTTTTCAACAACAAATCAACGAAACAACCCGGTTGGGGGTTTGGAAAATTGAGGAAACGGAGGAATTCTTTAAAGGAAATGTGCCGGTTCACCGGAATGTGACTCATCCTCACAAGCGGCTGCAACATCTTGCCGGTAGGTTTTTGCTGCAATTCCTGTTTCCAGATTTCCCGTACAAGCTGATCCAGGTTGCCGATACCCGTAAGCCGTTTCTGATGGATGAACAGTATCATTTTTCTATTTCGCATTGCGGTGATTATGCAGCTGCTATTGTAAGCCGTAAGCAAAGGGTGGGGATAGATGTGGAACTCGTAACAGAAAAGATCAGCAGGATAAAAGATAAATACCTGCACGAAGATGAACAGGTATTATTTGGTATTACAGAAACAACGCTTGACCTGCAGCTCTTAACTGTGCTTTGGTCTGCTAAAGAATCTGTTTTCAAATGGTATGGAAATGGGAATGTTGATTTTAAAAAGCATATTCAGCTTTTTAATGCCAGGAAAGAAAAGCAGACAATTGATTGTTTTTTTTCAAAAAGCGAATCAGAATTGGTTATTCATTACCGGGAGTTTAATGAGCTGAAAATTGCATGGGTTTTTAACTAGTTGTTAAAGCTTTTATATGTTTATTTGCAAAAACCATTTTATGAAAAAATATTTCTGGTCAATCGTAGCTGCTTCGCTCATTCTTGTTTCTTGTGGTCCCACCATTTATAAGGCGACAGAATTTGATACTGCACTTTCGCAACACAAAACAGTAGCCATTCTTCCGGCTGATGTAAGTACCCGGCTGAGACCAAATGAGGCTAAGAAAGTAACACCGGAACAGATAGAACAAATGAATGAAAAGACCGGTTATGCTATACAGGATAAAATGTACAGCTGGTTTTTACGTCGGTCAGACAAATACCAGTATACGGTAACATTTCAGGATGTGACCCGCACTAATGCTTTACTGAAACAGGCAGGGATAGGCTATAAAGATCTGTCTGCAAAAGATAGAACAGAACTGGCTCAATTATTAGGTGTGGATGCTGTGTTGCAGGACAGAACAAGTATGGATAAACCTATGTCAGACGGTGCTGCAGTAGCAGTAGGGGTAATTTTTGGTGTATGGGGTAACACAAATAGTGTACAAACGACTATCAATATTCATGATGGCAAAACAGGTAATCTTCTCTGGAAATATGATTACCAGGCTTCAGGATCTGTCGGCTCGTCAGCAGAGAACCTTGTAAATGCATTGATGCGGAATGCCTCGAAGAAATTTCCTTATAGTGTAAAAAAATAAAGACATTATATATCTTTAAAAAAGCCGCAGGATCTTTCTGCGGCTTTTTTTTACCTGATGTGGCAACTGATAAGAGCAGCTAATCTAATTGCAGATCGTCAGTTCCGTCTCCTAATAAATTCAAATCAACATCTGTTCCTGAAATACCTTCAATAGATCCGCGGACATGGGCTGCATTCAGTAATACTTTCTCCAGTTGCTTTTCCCGTTGCTTCCATAATTTTTCCATCGCATCCCTTTCTTTTTGTATGGAGAGTTTCATACTCATAAAACCTTCCCGGATGGCCTGCCATTGGTCAGCAAATTCCCGGCTGGTGAGATAATCATACAGCAAGTGCATTTTATCACCCCGGTTTTCCTGGCTTTTTGCGGCGTTTGATACTTTAATAATGCCATCCCGCAACATATGAACGACTGGTTTCACTTCTATAAAAGTGCAGATCCATACACCATCTTTTTCTCCAAAACGGTCCATTTCTTTCGGCAAAGCCTGAGTGACGATGACGGCTACATCCGCTCCCTGGCTGCGCATATCGGCTTTTAATTTTTCTATCCAATCATTCGCAAAGTCTTTTGTTCTTTTACTTTCAAAAATGATCTTGCCACATTCCTGGCCAAAATTGTTACGAACCACCTGTATGCAATCAGCTCCCCGAACGCCCTTGCCAACTTCCACAATTACATCAAAAGGGAAAGCTGTACGTAACATTTCTTCCAGCAGAAGCTCCTGTACTTCTCCCTGTGATTGCATGGATCCCTGTTCGGCTTTTCGTTTCATCTCTTCTGCCAGTTTCCTTTGCACTTCAAGCTTTTCTTCCATTTCTTTCAACCGCAACTGGAATTCAGTTTCTTTGGCTGCATTCCGCTGCTCCTCCAATTTCCTGATTTCTGCGGACAGCTTTTCTCTTTCTTCCTGTAGCTTTTTCTGAACTGATAATTCCAGCTCAGCTTCTTTAGTTTTTAATTCCTGTTCCTTCTTCAAAAAATCAAGCTGTTGCTGGCGGGCTTGCTTTAGTTTTTCTTCGTTGTCTTTATTATTTTGCTCAGCCAGCTTCAATTTATTTTCAAAATCAGCTGTGATGTTTTTACGAATATTTTCTTCAAGACTTTGCTGCAATCGTCTTTTTTCTTCTTCCAGTTTGTTTTGGAATTCTTCATTCTTTTTTTTCTGCCAGTCAGCCGCCTTAGACCGAAGCTCTTTTTCCACTTCTTCCCGGATGGCATCATTCGGTTCAAACTGGTGCCCGCAATTAGGACATTTTATTTCAGTAGCCATTCATTCAACTTTAGTTTCAAATCTACAAATAAAAAAAGCGACTCATTTTATTGAATCGCTTTTAAAGTGCCCCGGATCGGAGTTGAACCGATACGGCCATTGCTGGCCACAGGATTTTAAGTCCTGCGTGTCTACCAATTCCACCACCAGGGCAACCGGTAAAAAAAATCCTCCGCCGGAACGGCAAGAGGACTTGTTGGAGCGGAAGACCGGGCTCGAACCGGCCACCCCGACCTTGGCAAGGTCGTGCTCTACCAAATGAGCTACTTCCGCATATAAAAGAACTGTTGATTTGCTGCCATCAGCTTATTTTCTGAAGGCGGGACGCAAAAATAGGGCATGCGCCCTTTTTAAAAAAATTTTTGAACCAATTATTTGTATTTCGGCGTGTACTGGCTGCTCTCCTGTACTGGTACATCAATCTTGCTGTATCGTTTGTTATACAACATTGTGCAGGCCCCAAATACAAAGGCGACTATACAAGCCACTTGCAGGTAGAAAAGAAAGCCGGAAGAAGAAACCCAGTTGTGGGTGAAGTCTTTATCCTGTACTTTTTGAAGTTCTTCGTGATATTCCTGTTGATTGGTCATAGTGGAATTTTGTGATGCAAAAATAAGGGTTCAGTACAAAAAATATCATTTTGTTTCATTCATAATTTCATCAAAATGCTTCTTCTTTCTGACAAAATGCTGCCAGATCATGTTCTTTTTAGTATAACCTGACAGGTCAGCTTTCCTGTTTTTCGGGAAAACACTTTTACCCTGGTAAAATAACCACCACTTGGTGTAAGCAAGATGAGAGCGGATAATAGCTATAAAATAGCCTCCATCTCCTGATAACAATCCCTTCCAAGCCGACAATGCATCGAGAAAATTTCTTGCCGGAACTATCCATATTTTTTTTCTGAAAGGGAGATTTTTTGATAACATGATCCTGTTGTTACGGAAATTAAGATAGGTCTTCAGGGAGTTGCCTCTTGGCAATGTGCCCCCACCCACATGGTATACTATGGCAGCGGGGCAGGAATAGATCTTATAACCGGCTAATTGAATTCTCCAGCACAGATCTATTTCCTCCTGGTGGGCAAAAAAGTACTCATCAAATCCTTTTACTTCATGAAAAACAGATGACCGGATAAACAACGCCGCTCCACTGGCCCAGAAGATTGGCTCACATTGATCATATTGCCCTTTATCTTCTTCACATATATCAAAGATCCTCCCTTTTGCAAATGGATAGCCATACTTGTCAAGCCATCCCCCTGCCGCACCGGCATATTCAAACATTTTTCTGTTTGTGAAGGAAAGTATCTTGGGCTGACAAGCAGCGATACGCTTGTTTTTTTCTAACAGGTCAACCATCGGTACAAGCCAATTGGATTGTACTTCCACATCTGAATTGAGAATCACATAGTAATCAGCTTGTACCTGATTCAATGCTTCATTATACCCTTTGGCAAAACCAAAGTTCTTTTTAAAAGAAATAATACGAATGGCCGGGTAGGTATTTCGGAGAAAGCTCACTGAATTATCTGTTGAGCCATTATCAGCTACAACTACTTCAAGATTATTATAACTGGTGGCATATACAAATGGTAAAAACTGTTCGAGGTATTTTTGTCCGTTCCAGTTTAATATTACAACAGCTACTTTAGGT
>Ga0116142_10002749_pt1 | contig 18478 bp, 18 predicted proteins | sample AD_UKC033_MetaG_FD_89785 | JGI IMG/M metagenome (GOLD analysis project Ga0116142, IMG submission 89785) | Active sludge microbial communities of municipal wastewater-treating anaerobic digesters from USA - AD_UKC033_MetaG | ecosystem: Engineered > Bioreactor > Anaerobic > Digestate | place: USA... | reverse complement strand
GTATTGGGAGTAACTGTGACCGGGACAGCAGTATATGTAACTGAGTCTTTTTTTACTAATGCCTTAGTTGGCTTAATAGGTTTTGCCTGGTTAACATTTACATCTTTGGGTAATTGAGGTTGTTGTGCTGTAAGAATGCTGGCAAAAAACAAGCACAACCCTGCAAACAAAAAGTTTTTTTTGATTTTGATTTGACTTTTCATAGATATATATTATTGGTTTTTGATCGGTTAACACCCGATATTTTCACAATCAATGCCCTTTACCGGAATTAAGATGATCCTCCGCTTATCCGGATCAAATTTCCATGCCCTTTTAATGAGCTTCATATACTCATCCCCACTCTCTTTTCCCCAGGCGATGATATAAGAATTGGATTGCTTGTTTTGCCGGCAGGTACCTGTCCTTACAGTCCAGCCTTTCAATACGCCTTTTATCTCAACCACATCATAAATTTCATGCTTATCTGATGCCGTATCTTCCTTGATACTGATTATAACAAGATATGTTGAGCCCCTTTTAAAAACATCTGCTATAATAAACTCAGGGTCTGTGATTTCATTTAACAAGGCCCCTTCCATGAATATCCAGCCTTTTAATCCGGGTATATTCCTGTTGTCTGTGTACAATGTTCCCAGTAAGGATTTCTTGGCGCCTGCATATTTACCCTGTCCGTTAGCAAACAAGCTTACAATAAAGAAACACACTACAAGGAATAACCTGATGCGCATAGATAAATTGTTTAATCCCTGGAAAGTAAATTACAATTTATCTGAAAAAAAAGGAAACTATCTTTACTCAGAAATGGCTGAAAAACCGATTATACTCTTTGACGGAGCCTGCAACCTTTGCAACAGCAGTGTTCAGTTCATTATTAAACGGGATAAGAAAAAACAGTTTTTTTTTGCTCAACTGCAGGGGAAAACAGGACAGGAGATACTGGCAAAGTTTAACCTGCCACTTGATGATTTTAATTCATTTATACTGGCAGAAGGAGATAAAATCTATACAAAATCAACAGGTGCACTGAGAATGTTACAAAAAACAGGTGGAGTGTGGTCTTTATTCTATGGCTTTATTATAATACCAAAATTCATCCGTGACGGTATTTATAACCTGATAGCCCGCAACCGCTATAAATGGTTTGGCAAAAGAGAAACCTGCATGATACCTACACCGGAATTAAAACAACGATTTCTTGATTAAGGCAGTGTAATGACACCCTTCATATAAAAAACACATTCTCCGCCCATAATCACCCTTTCTTTATTTACCTGCTCACAGTAAATATCCCCGCCCCTTTGTGATAGCTGTTTTGCCTGCATTTTACTTTTTCCCAACTTCTCACTCCAGAAAGGTATCAGTTGCGAATGAGCTGAGCCGGTTACAGGATCTTCATCAATACCGACGCCGGGTGCAAAAAATCTTGAAACAAAATCAGCATCCTTCCCCTGGGCCGTAATGATCACCTTATCAAAATGTTTTTTCATAGCCGAAAAATCAGGTTCACATTTTTTTACTGCCTCCTCATTGACAAGTTCCACCAACAGGTCACGATGTTTATACACACCAACAATTTCAGCTTCGTTTAACATGGATGATAAAGCAGGTGAATACTCATTAAAACGCTCCGGTTTCCAGGAAGGAAAATCCATTAACAGCCTGCTTTTGTCTTTTCTCACTGTCAGCAATCCGCTTTGAGAACTAAATACAATTTTCTTTTTCTTCTCCTTCAGAATATTAAAAATTGTGTAAGCCGAAGCCAGCGTTGCATGCCCACACAGGTTGATCTCAATGAGTGGCGTAAACCAACGGATATCATAATCAACACCTTTCTTCTCAGAAGGAATAAAGAAAACAGTTTCACTAAGATTATTTTCAAGGGCTATCCTTTGCATCAGTTCCGTATCCAGCCATCTTTTTAACGGTATCACCGCCGCAGGATTGCCCCCAAATAACTTATTGGTAAAAGCATCCACCTGGTAGAGTGTAAGTTTCATTTTTCAATAGTTGAATTATAAAATTGAGGCAGAGATAGTTTATACCTGACTGCCACTAACCGAATCGCAAAAATAATGAGGATACAAAGTATTGTTGACAGATCAGGGTTTACATTCATTTCTCTCAGTAAGAAATAAACCGCACCCCCGGCAATACAGGCCATTGCATAAATCTCTTTACGAAATAATAAGGGGATATTATTCAGTAATACATCCCTTACAACACCCCCAAAACATGCCGTAATGGTCCCCAGGGTGATACAAATACCTATACTGAAATTCTTATCAATTCCTGATTTAATACCAACCAGGGTAAATAAGCCAAGTCCTAATGCATCAAAAAGAAACAAAGTGGCAGTAAGTTGCTTCAGGTAACGGCCAAACAGCATAGTAGCCACCGCTGCTGAAAAAATTACAATAGTAGCTGTTTCATTTCTTAACCAGCTTACCGGCAAGTTGCCTATCATTATATCTCTTAATGTACCCCCTCCAATGGCCGTGACAAAAGACAATACTAACACTCCAAACGGATCCAGTCTTTTTTCCATGGCCAGGAATGCACCGGATACCGCAAATGCAATAGTACCCAGTATATCTATTATTTGCAGAAAATGAGTAGGCATGTCTTATAAAATTAAATAATCCTGTCTTCATAAAGCAAGACAGGATTATCAGACATTTATTTCCCGTGTGATTATTTATGCTTCGCTATCCTTCTCTTTTTCCTTTTTATCTTTATCAATCCGGAATGAAACCTTGCAGATCACCCCGTAGGATTTTATTTTCCCTCCTTTTACATGCACTTTCATATCCTTTACCCACACAGAGTCAATATTGCGAACAGTTTTAGAGGTTTCTTTTACAGCCTGTTTTACAGCATCATCAAAACTCTTTTCAGACGAAGCGATTACTTCAATAACTTTTACGATGGCCATGATAAACGGTTTGATGGTTAAGAATAAGTTTACCTGTATAAGGTACAACTAATTTTTATTCTGCCACCATTTGCCTGATCACCGCTTCAATTTCTTCTGCATTAGGTTTACTGAAATAATCTCCATCACTGCCATAAGCAGGGCGATGGGCTTTACCGGTAATAGTCCTTGGCGCCACATCCAGGCATTTATAACCTCCCTGTTCCTCCATCACTTTGTTGAACATGTATGCTGCAGCACCCCCTGGTACATCTTCGTCTATAAATACAATACGGTTTGTTTTTTTGAGAGAATCAAGAATCAGGTGATTTATATCGAATGGCAGTAAGGTCTGTACATCCACAATCTCACAACTGATACCTTGTGCTTCCAGCATATTTACTGCATCATGTATGATGCGCAGTGTTGAACCATATGATACAATAGTGATATCTGTGCCTTCTTTTATTATTTCAGGAATACCCAGTGGTACGGTAAACTCCAGCAGGTTAGATGGTAATTTTTCTTTTAACCGGTAACCATTCAAACATTCAATTACAAGGCCAGGATCATTACTCTTCAGCAATGTATTATAGATACCTACCGCTTGTGTCATATTTCTTGGCACACATACAAACATACCCCGAAGTGCATTGATCACCATACCCATCGGAGAACCGCTATGCCAGATGCCCTCGAGTCTATGCCCTCTCGTTCTTACGATGAGCGGACAACTTTGCTGACCCGCCGTTCTGTAATGCAAAGTTGCCACATCATCACTAAGTGGCTGCAACCCATACAACAGGTAATCCAGGTATTGTATTTCTGCAATTGGCCTTAGTCCACGCAAGGCAAGACCTATTCCCTGCCCCATAATGGTTAACTCCCTGATGCCCGTATCAAAAATTCTTTCACTGCCATGCTTTTGCTGCAATCCGCTAAAACCCTGGTTCACATCGCCTATATAGCCAAGATCTTCTCCAAAAGCCACCACTTTTGGATTTGTTGTAAACAGTTCGTCAAAGAATTTGTTCAATATCTCAAATCCATTAAGCATAGGTGCATCAGCTTCAATAACGGCTTTCACTTCATGCACATTCAGAGCACTCCTCGGACCTTCGTTATACAAATGTGTATTATAAAGTTTTTTATTCTCCTGGAGCAGATCATTGTAATAATCTTTTGTCCAGTAAGCAGCATCCGCACTGCCGGCAATATTCAAAGCATGATTCAATGCCTTTAAAACATCCCGCCTCAATGGTTCCCGGTTAGCAGATATTTCGATTGCAATTTTTTGCAATTCAGTCGTATGTTCTGGCAAAGCATTAGCCATTGCATGGATAAGATCTGTAGCCCTTGCCACTTGCTTTTTTACCGGGGTAATAAATTTAGCCCAGGCAGATGCCTTGCTTTCACGTACATACTCCTTTGCCTTTTCAATAATCTCATCCAATTCACTTTCTTCTGCCAGCGCATTCGCAACGATCCATTCTTTCATTTTCTTTATCCCATCCCACTCTCTTTCCCATTCCAAACGCTCCGGGCTTTTATATCTTTCATGACTGCCTGACGTGGAATGCCCCTGGGGTTGTGTAATTTCCTCCACATGAAATAGCACAGGTGTATGCGTTTCTCTGGCCAACCGGATACCCTCTTCAAAGACTTCACACATCCCTGCATAATCCCATCCTTTTACCTTGTAAATATTGAATCCATTTGATTCTTCTGTTTTTTGTATACCACTCAGTGCATCAGATACTGAGCCCTTGGTAGTTTGATATTTCTTGGGAACGGAAATACCGTAGCCATCATCCCATACAAAAACTGCAAGAGGCACCTGCAATACACCTGCAGCATTGATCGTTTCCCAGAAATGACCTTCGCTGGTAGAGGCATCCCCAATTGTCGCAAAGCACACTTCATTACCGTTGAATGATAAATTCCTGAATTGTTTTAATTGTTCAATATTTCTGAATGCCCTTGATGCAAAAGCAAGGCCCAGGGCCCTGGGCATTTGTCCCGCCGTGGGAGCAATGTCACTCGATATATTTTTAGCATTTGCCAGGTCAAGCCACTCGCCATCTTCATTCACCATCCTTGTGGCAAAATGGCAATTCATCTGGCGGCCTGCACTGAAGGGCTCCCGGTCAGTATCAGGATCAGCATAAAGCTGTGCAAAGACCTGTTCAACGGTAGCCAACCCCGCAGCAAACATAAAGGTCTGGTCACGGTAATACCCACTACGAAAATCCCCTATCTGAAAAAATTTTGCCATAGCCACCTGCGCCACTTCCTTACCATCCCCAAAAATGCCAAATTTGGCTTTTCCCCCCAGCACTTCTTTTCTGCCTAACAAACTGGTTTCCCTGCTTATGCAAGCAGTACGAAAGTCCTTTAATACTTCATCCCTAAACCTGTCAAATGACAATTTACCTGCTTCGGTCAGCATATCGGGGTTGGTATTTTCCATATCGCAAAAATAGGGAGAATGACTGCGCCTAATTCCGCTGTTAAAAAATAGGTACTAACCCATGCAACCCCACTATGTAATATGCCATCTTTCCCGTAAATTTGATGTCGCTAAAAGCTTCATTATGAAGAAAAACACCCTATCGCTTTTATCTTTTTTGATCGCTACCAGCCTGGTAGCACAGCAACCTGCTCATTCTGAAAATGATGGTCATAATCATGGAACAGCCGTTAAACCAGTAGCTGTTGCTGAAGATGTGATCAAATTAAAAGAAACTGAGTTTGAATTTGGAAAGATACCACAAGGCAAACCTGTTTATCATACTTTTGAAATTGTGAACACAGGTAAAACCGCCCTGAAGCTGGATAATGTGCAAGCCAGTTGCGGGTGTACAACGCCAGAATGGAGCCACGATCCAATTGCTCCCGGAGCAACAGCCAAAATAAAAGTTGGTTATAATGCCGCTGCAGAGGGTCCATTCGACAAGTTCATTACTATAACATATAATACAACTCAAACTAAACAAATCAGAATAAAAGGCACTGTGTGGAAGGCCCCAGAAGGACCTGCACCTGCCAATGCATCTGTTGATTTATTAAAAAAGCAATCTTTTTAAAATTTTAAAACCATGAAAAAAATTCTTTTGCTCGCAACTGCATTCGTTTTTACTCTCGGAGTATCTGCCCAGGTTAAGATTGATGAAACAGTAAAGATCAATACCGAGAACCATGATTTTGGCAAGGTAAAACAGGGAGTTCCCGTATCTTATTATTTTGAATTAAAGAATATCAGTGATAAGCCTTTAGTGGTGGAGAATTCATGGTCTACCTGCGGATGCACTACCCCGGAAAAAATTGTGGAGCCTATTATGCCCGGCGCTACTGCCAAATTAAAAGTAGAATATAATGCCGCTGCCGTTGGCCCTATTAACAAAGATGTGTACATTAAATTTGCCGGTATAGATCAGACAAAATCAGTGAAAATAACAGGCGAAGTGTTAACTGCTGAGGCTTATGAAATCTATGTGAAAGAGAAAGGAGCTAAAGTTCCAACTCCGAAAAAAGGTTAATTGTTTTTCATAATAATATAAAGGTCCCCTCAACTATGTGAGGGGATTTTTAGTTTGACCGATTCCTTCTATAAAATACGATCCGGGAAATTGAGAATAGCATTATCTGTTTTCAAGTACCTGCATCACAAAATCTTTTTTTCGCTGCGACACTGGTATTGACAGTCCTCCCTCGAGAATTAAAAGACCACCATCTGTTTTATCAAACAATTTTATTTTGTCAGGATTTGCCAGATAAGAATGATGTGTTCTCAAAAAGCCAAGCCCCTCCAGCACTTCCTCGTACTCCTTCAGGTTCCTTGAAACAAGTATCGGTGGATTATTGGTAAAATAAAACCTGGTGTAAGATCCCGCCGCCTCACAATACAATATATCAGACACTTTGATAAAATAGGTATTGTCAATATCCCTCAACACAATTTTACGGTCCTGGTTCTGAATGCCTGCCAGTTGCTGCATCAGAACAATGAGCTGCTCCTTCAGGCTATTGTTCTTAATATTGGTTACTGCTTTACCCACTGCTTTCTGTAATGCATCCGGATCGACCGGTTTTAATAAATAATCAATTGCACTGAATCGAAATGCATTAATAGCATACTTATTATGAGCTGTAATGAATATGAGTTGAAACCCAGGATCAGCCACTTGTTTCATCAGGTCAAACCCGGTACCATCACCTAATTCAACATCCAGCAGAACAATATCAGGACGATACTTACTGATCAGTTCCAGTCCCTTCTTTACACTTTCAGCCTCCTCTATACTATCAACGCCAGGACAAAATGATTTTAGCAATTGCTTTACTGCATTCCGCTGATTGGTTTCATCATCAATCAATAATACTTTCATGCTTATTACTTTTCAAATAATGCACAGTACACGGTAGTTATACTTCCGGTGCACAAGCTGTATCATTCAAATTTCGATAACATTGCGTCAATCAGCAAAAAAGTTCTTAACACTTCCGCTTTGCTTACTTGTGAACAGCTGCAGATATCACACCTTTTTTGGCAATTATATATTCAAAAACTGCACCCATCGATTTTCCGTGATCTCATGAAAATAAGAGATTTACTTTATTCCAAAATCTGTGTATTATGAAACAAATTATCTTACCCATTTTCTGCCTCTTCTGTATTGTAAACTCCCATGCGCAAGATGCCAGCTATGCTGGCCCGGCAAAAACCCAGGTAAAATCATTCTGGGGAAAAATTGAGATGATGAAGCAGGGTAAAAGCGTTAACTCATACCTGATAGGAGCAGCAAATCTTTTGAAAACCGTAAAGGAAAAAGATCCTTCCTATAACACCTCTGCTATGGAAGCTGAATTGAAAATTTTTCAGGATATGGTTGCAAAGCAAGAAACTGAGTTACAAAAACAAAATGCTGAAAAGAAAGCAGCAGGTGTAAAGGGGGAAGAAGAAAGAAATTATTTTGTTGATTTCTGGCAAAAAATAATCGGTGTGTATTCTTCCGGTAACAATATTGAACCCGGCATAACCGGGCAGGCATATTATGACAGAGTGAAAGCATTGAACCTTGCTGAATACTTCGAAAGAAAAGCAACTAACACAGGAGCTGAAGGTAAAAGTTTTATTGCCAAGATAGATCAGGTGCTTGCGGATTACGATAAATACCTTATCCGTTCAGATCGGTTGAAATGGAATGTTATCCAACCAATGACAGACAGCAGGGGGGCTTCCAATCCGCAAAAGAAAATGGCCTTACTGGAGCATGCAAAATATGAGTGTGAAGCGGTGTTGATACTTTCTCCCAACAATGAATCTTTTAAGAAAAAATTACAGGAAATAAATAAACTGCTGGGCAATGCAGAAGGAGAAGCATCCAGGTTTTTTACAAGCGACTTTCATAAACAAAATTTAAACAAAATAATCTGGAGCAGTAAGCCCCTGGTAATCGGCAAGGAAAGTGAAATGTCATCTTTTATTAAAACTGAGTTTAAGACCGGAGAATATATTTATGGAACAGTATACCTGGGAGTAAATGTTAATGAGGCTATGAATGGTAATACAAACCTGCGGGTAAGAATAAAAGTGGACGGAGGTACCGCTATTTGGGGAGGCGATTTATCATACTTTGAATTGCCATTAAATGCGCAAAACAATTCATATATCCAGTTCGCATTATTGCCCGATGCACAATGGCTGAAAGACAATTATGCTCCTTACATTGCTGAAGAAAACTGGACCATCTCTTACTTTTTAGATGAACTGGTTCGTGGAGGTGATGTAAGTCATGCTATTACCTGTGAACTGATCTTTCCAACAAATAAAATCGGAAATATTAAAAGTGAACTTTCCCTGGATCTGAACGATGGCATAACTGAGATTAAGGCCATGTCAGCCAAACTGCACAATGAGCTGATGGCCAGCAGGACATTGCCGAAAGCAGGAATGAAAAATACAACCATGGAACAGCAAATGGTGGCAGCATTAAATAACCTTGGATGGAAAGAACATTTTACAAAAGTCATTATTAATTCCCCCGACTGGACAATAAAGAAAAATGAACTGGGTGTTATTCTTTACCGTATCGTAAGTGCAGTTGGCATTTTTAAAGACCATAACGGGAAATGCATGTACCAGGAATTTACATTCCGCCAGGATTATGCAGGAAACGGAAAATTCGATAATACCATAAAGTATAACAGTTACGGCAGCAAAAGAGAGATTGGCTGTGATAAAGTAAAATAATCTGCAATCAATACTAGTAAATAAATAGACCGGAGCATTTAATGTACCGGCCTATTTATTTTTTTGGGGTGTTTGCATAGCTACTCTTGAACCACTGCCACAAATCAGGCAAAAAATGTCATATAATTCTTTACAGGAAGGAGGCCAAACTATCAGGATTTAATATCCTGCTTAAACAAAAGGGGCAGTCGGATCAGAACGGCTACTCCTCTACCCGCTGAATTATTACCAATACTGAAAGATGCTTTTGTCTTAAGCTTAATATTCAGTAGGTAAATCCTGTCTTTAATAATCTGGCTGGCTCTTGAAATATGCTCGTTATTATCCCTGGGCCCATTTATCAGTCCTTTACCGTTGTCGATAATACGAACCTCTAAATCCCTGCCTGACTTCTCAAACTCTATTTGAACAAGCCCGGTATAATCAATTCCTGCAAAGCCATGTTCTATACTGTTTTCAACAAAAGGCTGAAGAATCATAGAGGGGATTATTATTTCATCAGCATCAATTTCCTGGCTTATGATTATTGAATAGGTAAATTTTTGTGGATTCCGGATTGTTTGCAGTCCGAGGTACTCCTCTAAAAATTCCTTTTCCTGCGCAATAGTTACATATTCCTTATAAGTACTTTCAAGGGTCTCCCTCATGATATGAGAAAATTTGGAGATATTGGTGGCAAGAGCTTTTCCATCGTTCTCTTCCAGTGCATATAACTGCAGTGATGTAAGTGCATTAAAAAAGAAATGAGGGTTCATCCGGGCCCGGTTCAGTCGTTGCTCAGTTTCAAGTATTCTCTGCTTATTTTTTAAGGACTGTTGACGAATGAAAAAACTAAGAGCTGTTAATCCTAATAAACCGGCTACTGCTAATAATAGGTAAAATCGTTTCTGTTGTGCAAGGCTTTTTATCTTCTGTTCATTTTTTTCCTGGCTGTACTTTCTTTCCAGTTCAGAAACCTCTTTTGCCTTTTCTACATTCCTGACACTATCAATAATAGTCCTTGCCATTTCTTTGTACTCATATGCTTTCTTGTAATTGCCGCTTTCTTTGCCTATTCTGGCTATCAAGTCGTAAACTTCTGCAATATAGGTCCTGTTATTAGCCAGTTTCCTGTAATGCAATGAAGAATCAGCCATTTTTGCAGCATTGATATAGTCTTTGAGTTCAATATAAATATCAGCCTTATCAAAAAAATTAGTCCCCAGCACATCATAATTCTGACTGCTGGTATATAGAAAGGAACTATCAAGAAATACCAATGCCTTTTTTAAGTCACCTCTTTCCCAGGCAATTCCCTCCAAATTGCTAAATGCAAAAGAAATTGAACTTTTTCTGCCGGTTAATCTTGCCAGGTGAAGCAGCTGATAACTAAATAGCTCTGATGAATCAAGACTGGATGAAGTTTTAGTATCCTGGTAGTGCCAGAGGTAACGTTTGGCCAGTTTAGCAAGCAGGTCAGATTTTTTTAACGTATCTTTTATTCTTTCCAAAAAAAATACCGCTTTTCTTGAATAGACTATCCCCTTGTCAGCCTGACCTGTCTGGTTAAACAATTGCGCAACCATAGTATAGCTAACACCAATTTCATGTGGGTTCCCGGATATTTCTGCTGCTTTGAGCAGTTTAAAGCTATACTCCTGTGCTTTGCCAAAGTCTCCTTTTGAATAATGCAATTGAGCCCAGTTCTTATATAGGCTTACAAAAACGCTGTCACTACACCCCGACTGTTTATATGATTTTTCAGCCTTCCGAAAATAAATTTCGGCTGTATCAAAATTACTTTCCTCTAAATACTCATTGGCTATCCATTCATCACCTCTTGCTTTGCAAATGATATTGTCAGATAATAATAACTGCCCGGAGAAAGGCCTGGCATTTGACCCACTCTGAATATGTTTATTTCTTAGCACATCATACTCCGGGCAGGAACAATCCTGGGAAAAAATTGAACTAAATTGAACCAGGAATATTACTAAGAGTAAGAAAAACCGGCTTCTCATTTCCAGAACATTAAGTTGGTATGCACTTAAAAATAAGTAAGGATTCTCAATGTTATGAAATTAATTATCCGTTTCTTCCAACAGTCATTCCACCCTAAATCGATTATAAACCAGTAACAGGCAATTATCATTTTCTTATGATCAATAAACAATCAATACCTGATTATCTTCTATAAAATACAGGTTAAAATACGATTCTTGTATAAAAAATATTCCCGCCGTGGCGGGAATATCGGAGGATAAGGAACTAATGATTAATGGCCCTTACTTTATCTTCTTCTATTTTGCTTGTTTCCATTTAGCAAGGAGTAGTTTTACAACCATCAATACCAAAAGTGCCGGAATGGCCAACAGAAAAATCGTCAATGCCGGGAAATACTCATCCCTGCCCATCATACCTGATTGCCATTTACTGACAACGTATGCCAGTGGATGATGAGAAAAAGTCAGGTATACTGCTGCAATCAGTATGCCCAGTGCTATACCTCCAAATACGGTATTCATATTGATTTGCTTTTTCTTACCGGATGTTGTCATATCAGGAATTATTTATGCTTAACAGAACTGTCATTTTTATTCCCGGGCTGGTATATCCAGATAGCAATAAAGAGAAATGCAATAACCATGTATACTTTCTTTGATAACCGTAGCCCATTCTTCTCCTCCAGTAAAGCAGCGGTCAATGATGATACAATAACAATTGCCAGAATTATCAGTCCTTTCTTTAGTTTTCCTTCTTTTGGCCAGAATTCATTTTTATTCATCCTGTAATTTTTTAGTCAACAATTACTTTACGTATGCGATGATTATTAAAATCGGCTATATAAATAGCGTTCTTATTAAAATCACCACAAACTGCTAAAGGAGTATCAAAAGCAGCACCGCTGCCGATACCATCCGTAACACCAGCATTATTCCCTGCTAAAGTGGTAACAACTCCGGCAGAAGTAATTTTCCGGATTCGATGGTTCATGGCATCACAAACATAAAGATTGCCGTTCCCGTCAACTGTTATACCAGATGGAAAATTAAAGCGGGCTGCTGTACCAGTGCCATCTACTGCACCCCCTGTACCGCTTTGACCTGCTATGACAGAACTAGCACCCGTGCTGCTGTACTTCATTACCTGGTGATTGCTGTATGTTGTGTAGTACAAATTGCCGCTGGCATCAAATACTAGCCCAAAAACCTGGCCTGGACTAACTAAAGTTGTTACTACACCTGCAGGTGTAACTTTCCTGATCAGTCCATTTAAATAATCAGCGACATATATGTTTCCGGCAGCATCTGTTGCAATGCCCAAAGGTTCTGCAAATCTTGCCGCACTGCCTGTACCATTTTGATTGCCAGGAGTACCATTGCCTGCCAAAGTGGTAACTACTCCGGTAGGTGTAATTTTCCTTATGGCATGATTCATCCTGTCACCAACATATAAATTTCCGGCGGCATCAATTGTGATACAATATGGCTGATCAAACCTGGCTGCTGTACCAGTTCCATCTGTAAAACCACTGGTTCCTCCCGCAAATGTGGATACCACACCTGCCGGGGTAATCTTTCTGATACGATGATTATCCCGGTCGCAAACAAATAAGTTTCCTGAAGCATCTTTTACAACACCACTTACTATATTAAACCGGGAGGCTCCTGCATTCCCATCGGCGTAGCCAATACTGCTTCCGGCGTAAGTAAGTACTCTTCCTGTCACTAAGTATTCGAAAGATGGTCCATTTACCAGTGTACCATTTTTTTCCACTTTTACTACCCCTGTTCCTGCATTTGCAGGTACTAAAGCTGTAATGAGTGTATCATTGGCCGATTGAATGGTTCCCTGCACATTATTGAAATAAACTTTCAGAACCGTAGTATTGGTACCAAAATTGGTTCCGCTGATGTTCACCACCGTATTCTTAGGCCCCGAAGAAGGAGTGATGGTTGTTACAGTTTGTGAAGGTGCGGGTTGCGGAACTGGTTCTTTATCCTTTTTACAGGAAACAAAAAACAAAGTACTGCTGAGATAGCAGAACAGGATTAATTTGATTTTCATACGTTCAGATTTGATTTTATGAATATTGGAATTTAACAATGCTAAAATATTCACCGTTTTTTCAGTCTTCATAGATGATTGTCCGTCGTTAGTCCCGGGTTCTCATCTGCAAAAAGATGGTTGATAAGTGATAAAAAATCCCCGGCTGAAAAACCGGGGATACTCATTGCATACCAAACTGCCTGTGCAGCTAAAATTTTTCATTTCAGGGCTGATACATACCTGCAAATGAAAATATATCGAAGTAAATGTTACAAGGCAAAAATATACAGTTGCTTATTGCTGTTCCTGTCTAATGAATATCTGCCCGGCAATATGTCACAATTGCAAGATGCTGAAGAATAAATGAAAGAAATGACGAAAATTATAGTGCATCCACTTTGGGCTGCAGGGAACTTACATGTTTAGAATTTAACGCTTTTAACTCATCTACCATTTGCTGCGCTTTCACTTTGTTTTTCTGGCTAATATAGATCAATACCAGGTAGTATCTTGAGTTTTCATTACTTGCATTCAAAGAAATGGCCTTGTTTAAATTTTCAATGGCTTCTGTGATCCTGTTGACCTTAAAATAACTGTAGCCTAATTCCACAAAGGCAGCGGTATAAGTTGGTTCCTTTTCAATAGCCGTTCTGAGGTACGGAATGGCATCATTATATTTTCCCTGGCTATTCAGGCAAAAACCCATCCCAAAACAAGCCTTTCTTTCCGTTGGATTAATCGCCAGGGTTTTCTGATACCAGGTCTTTGCCAGTTCCCTGTCTTTTTTATTATCACGGTACACTTCTGCAATGCCGTTATAAGGCACATGACTTTTAGGGTCTATTGCTATAGCCTGGTTATAATAACTTATTGCTTCCTCATCCTCTTTTAATCTTGAACAGGCAAATCCAAGTTCAAGAAAAGTATTGATATAATCTTTTTTCAGAGAAAGTGATTTCAGAAGAGCAGTCTTCGCACTGACAAAATCTTTCTGAGCATTGTATGAAAATCCTTTTCTGTACCAAAACAAGTAATCAGTTATTTCTGTTTTTGCAGCTTCCTCATATTTTTTAAATTGTATGATAGCATTGGTATAATCTTCTTTTATATAGGCTATATACCCCAGCTGTTTAAAAGCCAGACTATAATCCTTCTTCAACTGAAGACAACGGGTATAACAGCTAATGGCTGAATCTGTCTTATTGGATTTTTCAAATGCATATCCAAGTTCAAAATGAACTTTTGGTATATGGCCCCAGGCATTGCGTACATTGCGGAGATTTATAATGGCTCCCTCATAATCTTTGAGATCATTCTGACACCAGCCCCATTCATATCGGGCTTCAGTATAATCGGGTTTTATAGAAATAGCTTGCTTGAATTTATCGATTGCTTCTTTTATTTTCTTTTCATTTTTTAATTTCACTCCATCATTATAAAGGGCTTGCGCATCCTGTGCAGCACCAAGACTGACAAAGAACAGAAAAGAAATTATAGAGAGTATTGTAAATCTTGTTTTCATGCTACTAAGGTAGTTAATTATGAAAGTAAAGAAATACCGGCTGCAGGGTATTTACCGTATTTGTAAAACGAACATCTTATACATTTATTACCGGATAAGATTCAATGTACCTTTCATATCGGGTGTTCCATCAGTGAAATGAATGTAATAAACATAAGTGCCTGTAGGTTGCGGGATTCCTTTTAGGGTGCCATTCCAATCAACAGCCACTCCCGCTGCATGATATACCAGTTGCCCATACCTGTTGTACACATTAACGGTGGCACCCAGGTCGGGGTCAAGAAAAGGTATCTTCCAACTGTCATTTTTCCCGTCATTATTGGGGGTAAAAGCGGTTGGCACAAAAATACCAGCTACTACTTTAATCATAACCTGGTCCTCATTCGTACACCCAAACTGCGATTCAGCAGATAATGTATACAGTATATCCTGATCAGCCGTAGTAACCGGGTTAAGTACAGTTACATCACTCAAAAAATCAGGGGGCGACCAGTTAAAGGTTGGGTTCTCTCCCAAAACAGTGCCACCAAGTGTTGCCGGCCGGCCTGCAATAATCACTTTATCTGGCCCTGCATTGACAATGGGTTTGGGATGTGCATTCACAATAAGTATATTGGAAGCGATACGACAGGCAGTTATGGAAGCATTACCACTCTCCGCTACAGTAAGCCTGTACCAGAAATTACCTGCCAAAGATGGCTGGCGCAGATATGTAAGACTATTGGCTCCTGCAATATCAGTCCATATAGTGCCGGAATCGGTACTTACCTGCCATTGAAACACCGGTAAAACGAAGCCAGGTGATATACTAGCTGAAAAAAAATAGTTAGTTTGTTCATCAGTACAAACATCTATCGTATCATTAATGTTCCCCTGAATAACAGAGCTAAGTACAGGTCCGCAAGGGCGAAATGTAATATCATCCAGTGCAAGATCATTACCACCCCCACCCGGTGCATTATTTGTCATTCTCAATACAACATCAGGGTTGCCCGCAGTAGTTGTAAAAAAGAATCCATATTGTTCCCACAAAGGTTGTGCGGTAACACTAATTCCACCGGTATTGTATTGATTCAATATGGTACCAGATGGAGTTTCAATGCTAAATGTGATATCAGGCCTAATACCGCTGGCTGACAACAGTACATTCATTATCCAGGCAGAGAATTCATATGTAGTATTCGGGCAAAGACCGGTTACAGTACCTACGTAAAAATCTCCCGGTTGAAAAGAAGCATTTACCAGCATAAAAGCTCCATTACCTGTATGATCGGCATTAACTGTATGCCAGGCATTGCCAAAGCAGCCGGATGTAGAAGAAGTAATAGTATAAAAACCATCATTAGGACAAGAGGAAGATGTATAGTTATATCCTGGTGCAATAAAGCCAGAGCCGGAGTTTCCACCTGTGCCAAAAGTAATATTAGCAACAGGATCCCCTAAACTGCCTGTACATAGTTGTGCCGCAGAAAAAAAACAACTGAAAATACCTGTCCATACAAAGAACATCCATCTCAAAAAAAATGAACGGGTTATGTTACTCACTGATCGTTTGTTTAAGCCTGTACAAAGTTAATCAATTACGTTTGCTTCTTACAGGTACTGGTTATCGACCAGCCATTGAGTAATACGCTTTAGTGTGAACTGGTTTTTATCAATACTGATATCTGCTGCGAGTATCTTCTCTTTCTGAGGAATAGGAACTGTCCTTTTGAGATTATCTTTCGCTGTAAAGAGTTCCATGTTCTGAGCATTGTTACCCCCGGTAAAGGAAACCTTTGCTACAACAACACCAGAAGGCAACATGAATTCATACATATCAAGGCCATTCTGTGAACCTGATGGCTTAAAACTGCCAATGATTTTTGAATTCTGCTCAATATTTTTATCCTGTTGCAATTTAATTGGCCAGGCCCTGTTGCGTGCTACTGTTGTATAGTTTACTGCAATAGAGGGACTTGCCCCTTTGGCAGCTATAAACTCTTTTACCTTATTATCATCAGTTTTATCATTAATAAGAATTCCACTTCCTCCTATCAATTTTGCAAACGACTTCTCCTGGCCTAAAGAGGACACTTTAAATATCCCTACCTGGTTAGCAGTTAAAAAAGTGACCCGGTAAAAAAGATAAGAGTTATCATTCTTATCTGATTCAAATTCGGTGGCCGGGGCTGCGATGATAATTTTTTCTCCGGATAAAGAAAATACCTCAAATGATTTAGTAAGACCAAAATTCTGTTTAGTTACTTCCATTTTTGCATATTCCTTTCCATTAACCAGTATCATGCCTTTCTTGTAATCAATATCCTGTGCCACCATCCGGATTGACAACGACAGCAAAAATGTAATAATCAAAATTTTCTTCATATATCTTATTTTAAACGAAAGATAAAGCTTCTGTATTATCTCATTATGTTTTACTCATAAATTATTTCTGCCGGGTATATACTGATATTGCCTAAAAAAATATGACCATCTGTTAATGGTCATATTTGCAAATTATTCAGCACCCGAACTATTTTTTGAATCTCTTTTCTTATCCCGATCATGCACAAATACCAGTATTGTAATGATCAGAAATATTGCCCCTAATAATACCAATGCAGTTATTAATGTTGGATTCATAACCTTTGTTTAATAAATGAAAGAATAACGTATCTGGCCTTGCACATACCCCGATAATAAAATATGAAACTGGCAGGATCACCAAAAGTTATGAGTAGGATATATATGTAAGAGATAATCCCTGATTAAATATGAGAACCTCTTATTATATGAGCTTATTGAAGATAAATGATGTTGATGAGTAGTAGCAGACAGTACAAAATCCTGTTGTAGCAGGTTTTTCTGAACTACAACCTGCCAAACTATCGTTACGGGAGTATATAATATTTCCAGGTCCTTATTGGGAAACTGCTGCAATCTTTCTGAGAATTCCCTATCAACAGGTTTATGAGCAACTGGCGCAGTATGAGCAGTTTTAACACTCAAACAGGCAATAAAGAGAAAGAAAAAGAAAGCTGAAATTCTTGTATTGCCAAATTTATTCATTGCTGCAAAGGTAACCAAAGTAAGCAGTTCCAGCTAATGAAACACTCACTTAATTCTGCATAAAATATTATTTATAATACAAACTATAAAAAGGCAGGTAATTTTTCTCTTACAATATTCCTTTCTCTTCTTTCGTTGGTTAAAAAACAATTGCATGATAAAAATCACTCTCCCTTTACTACTGGTAAGTTGTTTTACCCTTGCACAGCAAACAACAGTTGTTAATGATTCTTTTCCCCGGATAGCCACCGTAAATGTTACTGTAACTGATATGAGTGCAAAGCCAAGAAAAGGAGAAGAAGTGATTTTCCGGGGAGAGAAGACAGGAAAGATTATCAGAGGTTATTCTGATGCTGCCGGAAAAATAAAGCAATTGTTGCCGCCCGGGGACAACTATCATGTGAGCCTGAAAAGTATTTCTGATACAACTCAATACACCATCATAAAAGTTCCTGCCCTTGCTGAAGATGAATATTTTACTGATCCATTTTGGGTGAATATTAAATTTGCACCTCCAAAAAACTACCGGCTTGATAATGTGCATTTTGATTTTGACAAAGCCTCACTCAGGGTTGATTCATATGCTCAGTTAACTGAACTGCTGGAATATCTGAAACGACATGAAGAGATAAATGCAGAGATCGCCGGCCACACCGATAATATGGGCACAGATGCTCATAACCTCAAACTATCCCAGGAAAGAGCTAAT
>Ga0116142_10002744_pt1 | contig 18498 bp, 22 predicted proteins | sample AD_UKC033_MetaG_FD_89785 | JGI IMG/M metagenome (GOLD analysis project Ga0116142, IMG submission 89785) | Active sludge microbial communities of municipal wastewater-treating anaerobic digesters from USA - AD_UKC033_MetaG | ecosystem: Engineered > Bioreactor > Anaerobic > Digestate | place: USA... | reverse complement strand
GGCGAGCGCTACGACCAAGCCATCACGGTGGGCATTCGAATTCCGTTCGGCGCAGGCCCTCGCCACGACAGCCGCGTGGTGGACAGTGTCAACTCCGGGTTCGCCCGCGACTGCTTGGCGGCCAGGGCCGCGGTGCGCTCGGCCACGGCGGCACGGTCTTGCAACTCGTTGAGTGCAGGGTGTATTGGCATGTCTGACGAGGTGGGTTCAACCTCGGCAGGCGATGTACCCGTAGGCGCAGCGAGGGCAACACTGCCGGTCAGCGCCTTCAATTGCTGCTGCGCCGTCGTCGCTCCTGCCTCGGCCTGCGCCACGGCCGCTTCGGCTGCGGCCACAGCACCGTCGGCCTGGTGTTGGTCGGCCTGCGCCAGGTCGCCGGCCTTGGCGCGCCGCGCAACGTCGGTGGCGATGCGGCGAGCATTGTCCAGTTGCCCACGTGCGATGTCGGCGTCGATGCGCGTGCGTTCCCAATTCCACCAGGCCTCACGTACCGTGGCGGCGAGTCGCAGTCGCGCCGCTTCCACACGGCTCTCCACGGCCGCAGTCTGCGCATCTGCCAGTGCACCGCTGTTGCTTCGCTCACCTGGCAGCCACAGAGGGATGGCGATGCCGGCCTCTAGCTCACGGGCACCGTCGTTGCGCGTAAGCCGGTCCGTCTTGTTACTGATTTCGAGCGCGGGTGGCTCGGGCGTCCATGCCGCCGCCGCACGCCGCTGCGCTTGGACGGCATCACGGCGCATCAGCAGCGCCTGCGATTCGGGCTGCCGCGCCCAGGCTGCGTCGAAGACGTCCTTCAGGTTGGCTGGGAGCGCTTCCGGTTGGGCATATACGCCGGCGTTCACGCCGGCCAAGAAAGCGGCAAGTACGGCTTGCCGCAGACGGATTGATGTTTTTGTCTTCGGATACATCCGATGCTCCAGTGTTGAGGGGGATACACGGGAGACCGGCGAATAGCGACCATACGGCCGCGCCACATCTGAACGCCCACGTCAGCAGGCGTTCGGACGCGAACGGGAATCAGAAAAGGAAGACCCCGCTTCGCCGATCAGGCAAGGTGAGACCACTTGGGGCGCTCGGGTCTAAGGGAGTGGTACGCAGTACATGGCTCATCGTTGACCGCGATGGATGGACTGGGTATTTGTTCGAATCGCAGTGACTCGACACGGAGCAGCATGCCAGCGTATTGCCCGTGGCAGTGCCCGCAGTCATGACTCACGCCGAGCGTGGCATCGCTGCTGGAAACCGTCGTATCCGATTCATCGAGGAGCGTGGAAGCATGGCCGTGCGCAGCATGGTCATGGTGTCCGAGATGGCTCACCGCGGAGCCTAGCTTGTGCACGCAATAGCCAGCCACCGCCGCCCAGGTTGCCTGGGTAGGCAGTAGTACGAGCAGAAGTATGGCGAGCCAGCGGCGCATGGAGAAAGTGTAGCAGTAGCAATGTCAGTCCAGGAGCAACGATGAGGGGGTGTCTCTCCGGCCACCTCAATGCCCAGCGAGGTGCTGCTCGCTTTGATGAGGCGAGGCGGCATGGAAACAAACTCTGGCAGAGTGCGCGGGTGTCAGCAGTGTCAACCGCCGGAATACAGTTCCAGTCGCGCACGCTGTGCTTCCGGTGCTTCGCTACGCATCTCATCGACAACCTGCTGGCGCGTCTTCGGTGCTGCGGAACTCTTGATGGGCACCGGCAGTCCACGTTGCATCAGCGTGAGCGTACCGTCCTTGCGGGCTGCCTCGACCTCGGCCAGCACCTGGGCACGGGTCTTGGTACTCTTGAAATGATCGGGGTGATACGTGAAGCCCTGCTCATTGGACGCGGGGTGCCAGAGCGAATCGGCCTGGGCCGCCATGGGCAGTGCCGTGGCCAGGATAATGGCTTTCATGGCGACAAGATGGGTCAGTTTCATTGCATGGTCCTTTCCAGTGTGATTTGCAGAAAATCGATATGCCCGAAGGCATGAGCACAATGTAAGAACCGGCACCGAACGGGAGTAAAACGTGCAGATGACAATTTGGACAGGTTGCGAGAGACCGCAGCAGGAACGCTGCGCATGAAGCTGCTGATCGTGGAAGACGAAGCCAAGCTCGCGGACTATCTTCGCAAGGGACTCTCTGAAGAAGGCTATGTGATCGATGTGGCTGCCAACGGCATCGATGGCCTCCACATGGCCTCTGACGGCCACTACGACCTGATCGTTCTCGACACCATGCTGCCGGGCATCGATGGCTTCGGCTTGCTGGCTGCACTGCGGCAGAGCAAGCAGACGCCGGTGATCATGTTGACGGCCCGCCATCGCATCGAGGATCGCGTACGCGGGCTGAAGGCGGGAGCGGATGACTACCTCGTCAAGCCGTTCGCCTTTTCCGAGCTGGTGGCCCGCATCGAAGTGCTGCTGCGCCGCGTTGCTGGCACTGCGCCCGCACCCGATGCGCTGGTGCTGTGCCTGGGGGACTTGCAGGTGGACCTGGCGCGGCGGCGCGCTACTCGGGCCGGCCAGCGCATCGACCTGTCGGCAAAGGAGTTCCAACTGCTGACGCTACTCTTGCGCCGCAAGGGTGAGGTACTGTCGCGCACAGAGATCGCCGAGCAGGTGTGGGACGTGAACTTCGACTACGGCACGAACGTGATCGATGTTGCTGTGCGTCGGCTGCGGAACAAGCTCGACCTGCCCTTCGAGCGTCCGCTGCTGCACACAGTCCGTGGCATGGGCTACATGCTCGAAGATCGTCAGCCGTGAGACTGCGGCCTGCCGGATCACTAGGACGGCGGCTTGCCCGCTGGCTCGCCTTTCTTACGCTGGCCGGACTCGCCTTGATCTGCTTGGGCGTCTACACCGTCACCGCACTGAGTTTCAAGGAGCGGCAGATGGACACGCTGCGGCAGAAGCAGCTCCAAGTGAGCCATCTCATTGCCGAGGCGGGAGAGTTGGACAACGACACGCTTACGCACAAGCTCAATGACGCCATGGTCGGCCAGCAGGACGTGATGGTGATCCTGAGCGGTGCCGACGGCAGTGTTCTTTATGCCAGTTCAGCCGTTCCAATGGATCACCGCACGATCGACATGCGGTTCGAGGCCACGAACGGCACCACCTCCATCCAGGCGGTGCTGATCCTGGACGCCAGCGAGGACGATCGCGTGCTTGAGCGCTTAGCCCGCACGCTGGTCACGGCGGCGCTTGCTGGGACAGTGGTGATTGCCGTCGGTGGATTCACGCTGGTGCAAATCGGGCTGCGTCCAGTACACGATCTTTCGGCACAAATCCAAGCACTGGAGGCCGATACCCTGCACCAGCCTCTGGATGGCTCCGCTCAACCCGACGAACTGGTTCCGCTGGTGGCCCATGTCAATGAGTTGCTGAAGCGTCTGCACAAGGCCTATGAACAATTGGAAGCATTCAATGCCGATGTTGCCCATGAACTGTTCACGCCGTTAGCAACCTTGATGGGAGGCACCGAGATCGCTTTGCGCAAGGCACGCGACGCCGACGCGCTTCGGGATGTACTGGGTTCGCATCTCGAAGACCTCCAGCGCATGTCGATGATCGTGCAGGACATGCTCTTCCTGTCGCAGGCCGACCGCGGAGCCGAGGCCCGCCGCGAACACGTCGACAGCCTGGCCGATGTTGCGGGCGCGGTGGTGGACTTGCACGAGGCGGCCATCGAGGAAGCCGGTCTTCAAGTCCGTATCGACGGCGATGCCACATGCACGGCCGACGTGCGCCTGCTGCAGCGCGCGCTATCCAACCTGATCGGCAACGCAACCCGGCACGCGCATCAGCGCAGCACCATCTTGGTGCAGATCGACCGGCTGGACGACGAGGTGGCCCTACGGGTGGTGAACCAAGGTCACACCATTCCGACTGAACATCTACCCTACCTGTTCCACCGCTTCTACCGGGCGGATGCAGCGCGGTCGAACGCCGCCCGCAATCACGGACTGGGCTTGGCCATCGTGGCCGCCATCGCTCGCATGCACGGAGGGCGGACCGTGGCGGAATCAAACGGTGGCGTCACGTCCATCGGACTCACGGTGCCTGACCCTTTCAAGCCTTCTGCACCGCACCCAGAAGCCGCAACCCGTTGAGCACAACCAGCAGGCTGGCTCCCATATCGGCGAAGACGGCCATCCACATCGTTGCTCCGCCAAAAAGGGCAAGCACGAGGAAGACGGCCTTGATACCAAGCGCCAGCGTGATGTTCTGCCACAACACCGCGTGCGTCGATCGCGAGAGCTTCACTGTCTCGGCAATGCGTCGCAGGTCGTCGTTCATCACGACCACGTCGGCTGCTTCCATTGCTGTGTCGGTTCCGGCCGCACCCATCGCCACGCCGATGTCGGCCTGGGCCAGCGCGGGCGCGTCGTTGATGCCGTCGCCGGTCATCGCGGTCGGCCCCAGGTCTCGCTGCAAGGCCCTGATGGCTTCCAGCTTGTCCTCGGGCAGTAGATTGCCGCGTGCCTGCTCGATGCCGGCTTCGTGTGCTACAGCCGTGGCCGTGGCTTGGTTGTCGCCTGTCAGCATGACGGGAGTGATGCCCAGCGCTTGCAGCGATGCGACCGCCTCACGAGACGAAGGCTTGATGGTGTCAGCGACGGCAAACAACGCGATGACCCGCTCCGGACTGGCCAACAGCGTGACGGTTCGGCCTGCCTCTTCGTGCTGCTTCAGCCGTTCCTCCAGCGCCGGTGAGCACTGTCCGCGCTCTTCGATCAAACGGTGGTTGCCGAGCACATAGCTCACGCCGCTGACCTCTGCTTGTGCACCGCGCCCCGCCAGCGCCGTGAAATTCTTCGCTTCGACGCCATTCGGCTTCAGTCCGGCCGCGATCGCGCGCGAGACTGGATGGTCGGAATGGCTGGCCAACACCACGGCGACGTGTTCCGCGTCCGCCGACTCCGTCTGCGAATCGACGACGGCCCAGTCCACCAGCCTCGGCTTGCCCTCGGTGATCGTGCCGGTCTTGTCCAGCGCAATCGCCTTGAGCTTGCGCGCCTCTTCAAGGTAAATACCTCCTTTGATGAGAATGCCGCGGCGGGCGGCTGCCGCGAGCCCACTGACAATAGTCACCGGTGTCGAGATCACCAACGCACACGGACAGGCAATGACCAGCAGCACGAGCGCCTTGTAGATGGCCTGCATCCAGGTCCAGTCCAGCAGCCATGGTCCGAGCAACGCGACCGCCAGCGCGAGCACGAAGATGGCTGGCGTATAGACAGCCGCGAACCGGTCGACGAAGCCCTGCGTAGGCGCGCGCGTCGATTGCGCTACTTCGACAGCGTGGATGATGCGCGCAAGCGTTGATTCCGATGCGAGGGCCGTGACTTCGAACTCGAAAGTGCCCGACTCGTTGATCGTGCCTGCAAAGACGGTATCGCCAGCCGTCTTGTCGACAGGAATACTCTCGCCGGTGACAGGGGCCTGGTTAATGCTCGTCTGACCGGAGCGCACCACACCATCCATTGGCACGCGCTCACCGGGTTTCACGCGCAGCACTGCACTGACGGCGATCTCGGCCACCGGCAGGGTAGTCCAACTGCCATCGACTTGCCTCACCGATGCCTGCTCAGGCGCCATCTCCAACAGGCCCTTGATCGCATTGCGCGCGCGATCGACTGCCCGCGCCTCGATCGCCTCAGCGATGGCATACAGCGCCATCACCATCGCAGCCTCGGGCCACTGGCCGATCGCAAACGCGCCTGTCACCGCGACAGTCATCAGCGCATTGATGTTCAGGCGACCATGCCGCAGGGCCGTCAGTCCCTTCTTGTAGACATCAAAGCCGGCTAGCCAGATCGCTACCGCCGCCACGGCGAGGCCAGCGGCGCGCCAGATTGCGGTCTCCGGTGCGAAATACCCGATCAACTCGGCAGCGATGGCCATGATCAGCGCGGCAGCCAGCTTGGGCAATTGGCCTCGGACGCCTTCGTGATCGTGGCCGCCTTCCTCCGAATGCACCTGTCCTGCGCCTGCCGCAACGACCGGCTGGGGGTCAAACCCCACCTTGCGAATGGCCTCCAGCGCTGGCGCAATGGACGGTTCGTCAGCATCGACGGTCAGCATCCGCTGGCCGAGTTGAAAGCGCAGCCCACGGATACCTGGAACTCCGTCGAGAGCTCGGCGGATTTCCGACTCTTCCGCCGCGCAATCCATCGTGGCGATACGAAAACTGCGGCCGCGCGTGGCGGTCGGAACACGGGAAATAGGTGCCGTGTCGATGGAGCAGGCGCCGCAGCAATCGTTGCTGCGAGCGTCCGCATAATCTTGGTCAGTGTGAGTGTTTTTCATGGACGATCCTTTAACCTTTCCCATATTGCAAACCCTGTAGTCGGTGTAGAGTCAAGCCCATACTGCCTTGAAGACAGGCGGAAAGGGGCTGCTGATGAAGATTGGAATCTTGGCCGAAGCCACGGGAACGCCCGTTGAAACCATCCGCTTCTACGAGCGCGAAGGTCTGCTGCCGCCTCCGGCGCGTGCCGAAAACAACTACCGTATGTACTTGCCGGTCCATGTCGAGCGGCTGGCATTTGTCCGGCAGTGCCGCAACCTCGACATGACCCTCGACGAAATCCGCGCGCTGCTCGCGCTGCGGGAATCACCCGCGCAGGATTGTGGCGACATCAACACGTTGCTCGACGAACACATCGGCCACGTCGCGCAGCGCATCCGGGAACTTCGCGCGCTTGAGGCAGACCTCAAGGCGTTGCGCGCGCGCTGCATCGCACCGCATGCGGTCACCGAATGCGGCATCCTCAGTGGCCTCGACACCGCGGCTGCGGCGGGGCCGGAGCTAGCTAGGCGACGTCATGTGCATGGCGCGCACTGAGGGGTACAGCGGCGCATAGACTGTCGCCATCTGGGCCAGTCATCGCGGTTCGGCCAAGGGCTAGAGTCGGTTGCAGCACATCTGCTTGACATTGCGTTGACTTCAGGGTTTGAAATGGCACCGTCAAAACTCGACGTTGATTTTGTCAAGCCATGCCCGGCATACCGGCCTCACTGCTGCGGCTGGATGCAATGCGCGCAGCGCCTACCAGTCCCAGGGCCAGCCCTACGGAAACCAGTGTCATCATGACATCGAATGTCGCCACCCGGTGCGCGATCAACGGTTCCAGCGCGGTCTGTTGGCGCTGGAAGTGATCCACTTGGCGCGCGTACCCTTCGCAGTTTGCCGGGTCACCCAATGCCAATGGGAAGCGCAGAACTTCATCCAACGGAATGCGCCTATAGGCCAATAGCCGTGGAAAGCACCGGCGCCGACATCGATGCCAAGACCCTGCCCCGGCTGTTCAACCGCTTCTACCGCGCCGATGCTTCCAGGGCCCATCCGGATTCCGACGGCTCCGGGCTGGGTGTGCCCATCACGCGGGCCATCGCCGAGGCCCATGCCGGCCAGGTCACGGCGACCTCGGGCCAGGGGGCGAACCTGCTTCGCTCTGGTGTTTCCGCATCGCGTTGCCAAGCCCCGAAGCTGACAACAATGTCATCGGGTTGTCTGGGTTCTGTTGGGTAGGGGTTTCTACCATGAACACATCTCCTCAACGCCCGCCCAAGGCATTAGAGATGCAAGTTTCATCCAACCTCGTCAGGAGCTTTGACCATGACCCAACAACGCCTCTCCCTCTCCTCCATGATCGCCGCCGCGGCCGCAGTGGCCGCCCTGGGCCTTCCGGGGATGGCTTCGGCCGCATACGAGCACCCTGCCAACAACGAAACCGGAGTCATCGTTCACCCGGAGCACTTCAAGAGCGAGAAGACACGAGCACAGGTGATTGCAGAAACCAAGGCTGCCATGCAACAAGGCCGCCTTTCCTACGGTGAAAGTAATTACCCGATCGGCACGCCCACACCCGATGCAGGCTCTGGCAAGACGCGAGCACAGGTGATTGCGGAAACCAAGGCTGCCATGCAGCAAGGCCGCCTTTCCTACGGTGAAAGTAATTACCCGATCGGCACACCCACACCCGACGCAGGCTCTGGCAAGACGCGAGCACAGGTGATCAACGAATTGCAGAACGAATCGCCTGCCGAACGCAATGCTCGCCTGCGTTTCTACTCCCGGGGTTGATGGCCCCCCAGTTGGGATTGCAGTGGACTGCGTTGAATCCATTTTATGGGATCGTTGGGGTCGGCCTGACTAGCCTCGGGACAGCCCAGGCCGCCGCCCAATTTCCCATGAAACCCCACCGCTGCGCACCGTCGCGGCGATCTGCCGCCCCAGCCGCTGTTCAATCACCGACCGCCACGGCACCAAGCTAAATCCCATGCCGTCATCGAGTACGGCGTAGCGTCCGCTGGCGAGCATGACCGAGCGCCGGTAGATGCCGGCCACACGCTGCCCGTCTGCCGTGGGGCGGTGCGCCAGGCCGGTTTCGGCGGCAATGTCCTGGGCAACCTGCGCCAGTTCCCGGTTGCGCAACGTGCCCAGCAGGTTGCGTGCCAGGATCACCCGCTGCCCCCGCCGCTCGGCCAGCCCCTGTTCGGCCAGGAAGTCGGCGCGTTGCTGCATCGCCTGCTTGGCCTCGCCGCCAAAGCCCAGGTCGCCTAGGCCCTTGCCGCCGCCGATCAGTTGCTGGTCGAGCCAGGTGGCGCCGATCACGCGGGCCTGCCGCTCGATGGGTATGTGCGATTTCAGCTCCACGGCCACGCCGCCCAGGCGCTGCGCGTCGTACTGGCGGCCACGCTCGGGCAGGTCGTCCGGCACCTTCCATAGCCCCTCGGCCACGCGCTCCACGATGCCCGCTCGGCGCAGGGCTTCCAGGCGCCGGACGTGGACCGCCACGACTTCGTGCGGGTCGCGGTCGGGCGTGGCCTGACCTTGCGCGATGGCGAGATGATGGTCGGCGCGGTACAGGCCATCGCTCGCCAGCGCGGCGATGTTGCGATCGGCTGCGCGCACGTCAGCCGATCCCTTCACTTCCACCACGGCGCCCGTCGGATAGTTCGCCAGCTCGTCACGGGCATTGAGCGCGACGTAGTGGGCTTTGCCGTCCACGCCGTCGATGACCAGATACCCCCGGTCGCGCAGTTCGTCGGCCAGCCCCTTCGCGGCCACGCGGCCGAGAATGGTTCGACCATCGTCCCCAGGCTCGAATACCGCCAGTTCGCGCGGTTCGCCGCGCATGGCCCGCTGCATGGTGCGGATGATGTCGCCGCGCTCGCCGAGAGCACGCAAGGTTTTCTCCGCGTCGGCATGGACGGCCCAGGTGCCGGGCTGCATCTCGTCGGCCAGGCCCAGGCGCTGCAAGCGTTGCAGACGACCGATCAGCAGCAGGCGCTGGCGCTGCAATCTCGGCTCATTGAAGCGTTCGACATGCACCAGGCCATCGTCACCCAGCTCGCGCTTGAGGGTCCGATCCAGGCTCGTCCACCGCTCCTGATCCACCTCGCGCGTCAAGGTCTGCTGGATCTCCAGCTCGGTGCGCGGCCCCAGCCATTCGGTCGCCAGTTCGGCGGCGCGATGACGGAAGCCATCGGCGATGTAGTCGCCGGCGATGACGAGGTCTTTGCCGGTGTCGTCGCGCCCGCGCACGATCAGGTGGGTATGCGGGTTGTCGGTGTTCCAATGATCGACCGCCACCCATTCCAGCCGCGTGCCCAGGTCGGCCTCCATGCGGCCCATGAGGTGCCTGGTATATGTGCGCAAGTCTTCCAGTTCCGCGCCATCCTCGGGCGAGAGGATGAAGCGGAAATGATGCCGGTCGTCGGCGCAGCGCTCCTTGAAGGCTTCGAGGTCGGCGGCATCGGTCTGCGGCCCGTAGGCTTGCCCCGGCTCGCCATCGCGGCCCGCGCCATCGCGCTCGATGTAGCGCAGGTGCTTGGCGAGCGACTGCGGGCTGGCCCGCTGCTGATTGACCAGCAGCGTCTTGATGGCCACGCGCCGCGACATGGGCGTGAGCTTCGCCCCCGCGAAGCGCGCTGCCGTGTGGCCGCGTCCCAGGCGCGAGCCGGGCCGCTGGCCGGTGCCCCTCCCGGCGCCGCCAGCCGCCCCAGGACGGCGCACCGAGGACTTGCCGCTGCTGGCCCTGCCTGCCTGCTTGAGCACCTTGGAGACGAAGCCCTGGCCCCGGTTCTTCGGGGCACTGGGGCGGATGCGGAAATCATCGTCGCGGCGGTCGGTCATGGCTGCGCTCCCTGCAAGCTCTGGCGTGTCCGGTCGTGCGAAGCACGCGGACATGCCTGCATTGGCGCGGGCTTCGCGCCCCAAGCGGCACGGCGGCGAAGCCGCTCCGTGCCGCGCAACCCCCACGTGCAGACTGGCTTTGCGGGCCGACAGGTGCCGCACCCTTTTGTCTTGCCTTCCGCCTTTGCCCCTCGCTGACGCTCCGTGCAGCGGCGGCCCGGCGGCGCTGCGCTGCTTGCAGCCAGCGCGCCGGTGAACGCGCGAACCAGCGCGATGAGGGCCGCAGGCTGGGCGCGTTCGAGGCAAGACGCCTGCACATGGGAAGGCAGCGCGAAGTGCAGCGCGGATGCGCTGGCACTGCACGCGCGACGACATGCGGAGAGCCACCGGAGCGGCACGTCCGATGGCACGATGAGATGCACGGCAACGTGCAGCGAATCGGCGGCCATCATGGGCGAGACTCCAGCCAGATCGGATGCGCGACGCCGATCACGGCGGGTGCGCTGACCGGCCCGAAATACCGGCTGTCGAATGACGCCGGATTGGTCTCACTGAGCAGGAACAGTTCGCCGGGTTCAAGGCGACGGCACTGCGGCCACGCTGGCAGCGGACGGCCCAGCCGGTCGGCGGGCAGCACGGCGGCCATTGGCACGCCGTCGATCCAGACCAGCGCATCGAAGATGCACACAGTCTGCGGAGCTACCGCACCCACACGCTTGAGCAGCGGCACGCGCGCCGGCAGGTAGCCGCGCTGCGCGGCCAGCGCGGCAGCCTCTGGCGGCAGCGTGGTCAGCACGATGCTGCCAACGGACAACGGACGTGGCAGCGAGCCGGCACCGTGGCCCAGCGGATCGACGCGATACCAGCCGACCGCCACACTGTCGGACGGGTTGTAGATCAGACGCGGCAACGGATGCACGAAGGACGCCCAAGCCACCGCAGCGAGGCCGCAGGCGGACAGGCCCGCGAGCACGAGGCGAGCGTACAGGCGCGAGCAAGGACGCGGCGGAATGCCGGTTGCACCGGCAGCAGCGGATGGAAGCGTCATGACAGCGCCCTCCCGGTCAGCCAGGCGGCGTGCCGCTCGGCGGTGTATTCGGGCAGCGGCAGGCGCGCGGCGAGCCGGTTGCCCAGCGTGCGCCAGTACGCGGGCGAGACGGCGGCGGGCGCGATGCCCAGCGCCTCGATGGCGTCAATGCGTTCCAGCACAGCGCGAACTTGCCCGTCGCCCTCGGCGTGTAGCAGCAGGCGCGCGCCCGGCTGCACGCCAGGGATGCGCTGCGCCACGTCCAGCGGCGTGCAAGCCTGCATCACCATGAGCTGCCAGCGCACGGTGCCATAGTCGTTGGCCTGCCAGCGGATGCGGCAGAACACGGCGCCCGGCAGGAACACCGCGCTGCGCCGCCAGCGGTCGAGCTGGTGCGTGCGCGCGGGTTCGCCGAAGCGCAGGTAGAGCTTGAAGCGGGCCTCGATGTAGGCCAGCGCCACGCGCGTCAGCGGCGTGCTGGCGGGCTGGCCGGAAGCTGCTGCGAGCGCAGCCGTGGCCGCGATGGCAACAGGCGCGAGGGCAGACGAAGCGGATGCAGTCATGGCGTGTTCTCCCTGCGGTGTTCTGGAAACTCGCGCTCCAGCAGGCCGCGCAGCAGGTCGGCCACGGTCACGCCCTGCGTGAAGGCCGAGACCTTGATGCGCGCCCGCATCGCGGGCGTGATGTCGAGGGTCAGGCGAGCCGTGTAGAGGTCGCCTTTGCCCAGCGCATCGGCGTCGCCCTGGCGAATCCACGCCTCGGCGTGCGGATTCGCAGGCGGACGCGCGCCGATGCCGACGCGCTTTGCGCGGGGCGGCGGCTTCGCTGTCATGGCGTCCACCGCAGCAGTTCGTCCACCAGCGCGGTGATTTCGCGCGCGGCGGCGCTGTCGGGCGCCGTCTCGCGTGCAAGCCGGCCAGCGGCCACGCTGTCGGCGAACACGATGCGCTGATGCACTTCCGCGCGCAGCGCAGGCAGCGGCTGGTCGGCGAGCGCCTGGCGTGCTTCGCGCCCGATCACGGTGGTGCTGACGCGCCGATTGATGACGAAGGCCGCGCGTAGCGCAGGCCGAAACACCTGCGCCTCGCGGATCAGCGCGACCATCTCGGCGCTGGCCCACAAGTCGTAGGGGCTGGGCTGCACGGGGATCAGCACGCGCTCGGCCGCCAGCAGCGCGGAGCGCGCCAAGGCGGCGATTCTGGGCGGCCCGTCGATGACGACGTGATCGGCCCGTCTGGCGAGTTCCGGCGCTTCCTGATGCAGCGTTTCGCGTGCGAGGCCCACGGCGCTGAACAGCCGTGGCAAGCCTTGCTGGCTTCTGCGCTGCGTCCAGTCCAGCGATGAACCCTGCGGGTCGGCGTCCAGCAGGACGACGTGTTGACCGCGCATCGCCAGCTCGCCGGCGATATGTGTGGCGAGCGTGGTCTTGCCCACGCCGCCTTTCTGGTTGAGCAGAGCGACGATCATGGCCTGGCCTCCCTGCTTGGAAAACCTGGCGTTGATCTGCCTGCAAAACCTGCCAACTGGTGGCTGGTTTTGTCTGCCGTTGGTGGCCGCGTGGTGGTTGTCCACCGCAGCGGCGTTTCTCTACTAAAAGTTAGAGAATTTAAGTTAGGGAAGTTAGAGGGGCCGCAAACCCGCGCCGTTATTGGGTTTGCGGGCGATTCGTACTCCTGATAGCACGATAGGCGTACTCCCGATAGCACGATACCCCGTACTCCTGATAGCACGATTCCATCCACAGGTTCTCCCGGAGTTATCCCCGTGCCGTGTGCGGCACGGGCCGGAAGGTCAGCAGCTCGGCCTCGTTGTCCGGCATCCGCTCGATGCCCAGGACATAGCCGGGCAGCGACTGCCGCGCGACGAGCGCGCGCAGGTCGTAGGCGAAGTTTGAGAAGCGCGTGGCGCTGCCCGATTTCCGATACAGGTGTCGGAAATCGAACTGCCAGCCGCCCGGCTGTCGGCCGCCGTGCTTTCTCACCACGCGGTACAGCCACCGCTCGATGCCGCCGGTCAGCCGGAAATACGCCGGGTCGATGGTCAGCACCAGTGCCGCATCCAGCACGCCGCCATAGAACCAGTCCGGCAGGATCAGCTCGATGCCCAGCGGCGTGCGGCTGGCATCGGCCAGCTCCTTCCATTCGTTGATCCACGAGAAGCGGTGCAGCCGCCTTCCCGTGGTTTCGCGGATCGACGTGGCCACCGTGGTCGATTGCAGCCGATCCAGGGCCGCCTTGAGGCGCTGGTAGTCGCGCAGCGACGTACCGCGACCGATGAAGCGCAGGATCTCGTAGGGCGTGGCCTGCATCAGCCGCGACGGGCGCAGGCCCGCGTCGCGTGCTTCCACGATCTGACTGGCGGCCCAAATCAAGATGTCGGCATCCCAAATGGTGGCGATACCATGCTCCTGCGTGCCTTCCACGCGGATCGTGACGTTGCCGGCGCGGAAGTCGATCGGCGCCGTGCGCCGCGACTTCGCCAGCGAGAAAAAGGGAAAGGCCATCAAGTCCTGGCTGTCGCGCGGTGCCATGCCTTCGCCCGGCAAGGCGCGGAACAGGTCGAGCTGTTCGCGCTCTTGCAACGGCCGCTGCCGGGATGGCAGCGCGGTGCTGGACATGGCGATGGCCTGCCGCGCACCGCCGATCAGCGCGCACGGCTGTCGGCCGAGTGGTGCTCGGCGTATTCGGGATCGGAAGTCGTCTCGAAGCTGCGGTCGGCGGCCCAGGCATCGAGGTCGGCCACGGCGTACATGACGCGCCGGCCGAACTTGCGAAAGCGCGGACCACCACCGATCACGCGCTGCTTTTCCAGCGTGCGCGGCGACAGGCGCAGGTATTCGGCCGCTTCGTCGTTGGTGAGATAGCGTTGGGGCTGCGCGGCAGCGGTCGAGACAGTGGCGGCAGGCCGCAAGGGAGCGGGACGCATGGTGTGAACCTCCATCGGTTGAAAGCGCCCGGCCACACAGCGCGACCGGATGGAGGCAGTCTCAGAAAACGCGGCCCTTCTACTCAGGGTCGTTTTGCGTCCACATCAAAACGACCCTTCTCAAGCGGCGGAAGCTGTGCTAGGTGGCGATAGCCGCCGCGCATCAGCGCATCGCCGCGCCGCACCAGGCGGCGCACCTTCGAGCGCAGGCCGCCGTCGCTGTACCAATCGGCCACAGCGTCGGCACCGAACAGTCCTTCGCCCACATCGCGCAAGGACGCGCCCGCGAGGGTCGCGTCGAGCGCCTGCAAGGTGTGCAGTTCCAGCAGCGCGGAAGGTGTTGGCCTGGGCGTGGTGGCAGCGAAGGTCGCGCCGCGTGCATGACCGCGCACAGGCGCGGCAGTGCCGCTCCGTTGGGCATAGGCCACGGCCATGCCGTCTTCCAGGCCGGGCGCCAGCGCAAAGCGCAGGCAATGGCCTGGGCTGCGCGCGATCAGCGCCAGCTTCTTGCCGTCGTGGAACAGTTGCTTGTGGCCGGGGATGCGCCAGAACGCGAAGGCGGTGGCATCCTGCGGCGGATCAGCGTCGGGGTAGAGCTGCACCACGGCGGCATGACCAGGCAGCCAGGCCGGATGCGCGTCACGCGCATCCAGCATCGGATCTTCCAGCAGGCGCAAGCCCCAGCGATGCGCTGCTTCAGGCCGGCCATGACGGCGCAGCCAGTCGAGCCGGTAGTCGGGATGCCTGCGCAGGTACTCCCAAGCGAGCGCGAGCGCATCCAGCCAAAAGACATACAGGTATGCGGCAGTCGGATACCAATGCGCGAGGTGATGAGGATTGACCATGACGTCTCCTCCTGCGAACAGGACTCGCCGCCACGGAAGAACTACGCGCTACATCGCCCTCGTCGGAACGTCATGGGTTACAAAGGCGGATGGGGCTGTCAAGACCGATTGGCTCCGATGTGTTGCGGTATTCGTCTCAATGCTGCGGCGGCAGCGCCCCGACCGGGGACACTGCACAAGCCAGCCTGCCGCGACCCGCGCCAAGCATCCTGTCTATTTGGGTCAGACTGGTGGGGCTACGCCGCAAGAATCCCGATTGAGACTTACCCGGTATGACACCAGACTGAAAAAGTCACAGTAAGCCGTATTCAGTCCGGGATCGCTCCGTCGCGCTCGGCCAGCCGGGTGTATTCCGACAGCGTGCGCGTGGGGCGGAAATAGAGGTCGCGCATCACGGGCTGCTGGCGCGGCCCGACGATGCCGGCCAGCTCGGACAGCTTGACGGTTCCCTGCGCCGGCATCCCGATTCCCAGGTCGATGAGTCCCCAGGCGGTGTCGCCATCGGCGGGATCGAGTGCGGCCAGCAGCCAGGTCACATGCGCGTCCGGCGTGAACAGCCGCACCACGGGCACCGGGTCGATGGCCCGGCCAGCGGCGCGGGCCTCGCCGTTGGCGAGCAGTTGCGCGCGTTCCGGGGCGGTGGTGAGCGGCTGCGGCATGGTCGGCAATCCCACAAATCCAATGGTGCACGAACGCGGTTCCACGTCGAAGCGCAGAACCGCGAAACCGGATTTGCGCCTTCGTGCGCAAGCACGGATGCGGTTCCGTGGCTCTACAGGAACCCGCCGATACGGATTTCCGTAAAAGCACAGGCATTGAATGAACACTATAGATTGTAGCTCTATAGGATGCAATGGGGTGTCATCTTGGTATTTGTGGGGAACCCAAGGTGGCAACAACTTACTCGCTGGCGAAGGCATTGAAGACGGTCAGGAAGGCGCGCGGCTTGAGCCAGGAAGCGTTCTCTGACGTGTCTAGCCGCACCTACATGAGTACCCTGGAGCGCGACCTGAAAAGCCCGACCTTGCACAAGCTGGCCGAACTGTGCGAAGTGATGAAGATCCACCCGCTCACGTTGCTGACCTTGGCGTACTCCGGCGACAGCGAACAGAAAGCCGATCACCTTTTAATGTTAGTTCGACAGGAACTCAAAGAATTGGCTGTGGATGATTCCGGCCAAAGATAGGTTTCTTCAAGGGACTTAAAAACAAACTCCGCACACCATGCCTAAGACTCAACTAAAAAAGCTAACAATCGAGAAATTCCGCGCATTGAACGATGTGGCGGTTGAGTTCGGCGATTACATCACTGTTGTTTGCGGGAAAAATGGCACATCAAAGTCCTCGATACTGGGCATAGCTGCGCAAATTTTTAGCTTTGAAAAAGATTACGTCAAGGATGAGTCCCTTGCATTCCGGCAGATTGCAGGAGGGATGTTCAAGTCTCAATACAGTGACCATTTCAGGATATCCGAAAAGTTTGATGTCCCCGGCTCCATGTCCGTGAACATTGATTTGCTTGATGGATATACAAATCAGGCTGCGACCGCCAAACTTGAGCTGATGAAAAGAGGGAAGTCACCCAGGCCTGTGGTTAGGAATAATAGTACAGCGGCCGGAAGCAGCAACACGAGCAGGAATTTTACTCATCCGGTGATTTTTCTTAGCTTGAAGCGTCTTTACCCTATCGCGGCCAGAGACTACAAGCTAGGCGACTTTGATTATCTAGAGCAACACAAGAAAGATTTCATTGCGCTAACGAACGAACTTCTCAATCGCAACGCATCGCTTGCAACAGGGACTGATGGAACAATCAGTTCTGCGGTGGCGCACGGGGAGAACTACGACCAAGACTCTGTTTCGGCGGGTGAGGACAATGCAGGCCAGATCATATTGGCCTTGATGTCTTTCAGAAAGCTGAAGGAAGATTATGCTGACTATAAAGGCGGTTTGCTTTTAATCGACGAGGCTGATGCTGGGCTATTTCCGACTGCACAAGTAAATCTACTGAAGATGCTTGATCGCGAGTGCAAGAACTTGGATCTTCAAGTTGTCATGACTTCGCATTCGCCAGTTCTGATTGAGTATGCATATGAGCAAAGTCGCCAGTTCAGAAGAAAGTACAAGACCATTTATTTGAGCAACACCTATGGCAATGTCCAGGTGATGCAAGACTGGTCATGGGCGCAGATTAGTGCAGACATCAACACAAAGACCATCGATACATCGTCTGGAGTTTCACTGCCTCGCATCAATATCTATTTCGAAGATAAAGAGGCTGAAGACTTTTTTGCAACTTTGCTGTACAGGCAGCCAATAAAGAAGTTCACAAACCCGATGTCGGAAGTGTCACTCGGATGCTCCAACTATCTTCAGTTGATCCAGAAGAAAATCCCTGAGTTCTCGGAAAGAAGCATCGTCTGTCTGGATGCAGATCAAGGCTCTCAAGTTACAGGGAAGAGCTATAAGACAGTGACTCTCTTGCCCGGGCATCTCCCGCCTGACCAACTTGTATTCGAGCACTTGTACAATCTCCCTGCCGCACATCCATTTTGGAAAAATGACTTGCAGTTCACAAGAGATGTTTTCACCAATGCAGCTCGCGAGGTTTTGAACGAGTTTTCAATCAACGGGGATTCTGTTGAGGTGAAGGAGCGGGTGGCTGCATACACTGGAACCAAGAAGCCGAGAGAGGTTTTTAAGCGTTTTTATAAGAGTGTCGAATTTCAGAAATTGCTCACCTCTGGAGCCAAGCCCTACAATCCTTGGAAGCATTGGGCAGATAACAATCCAGTGCTTATTAACGAATTCTTGGAAAATTTCAAGACGGCTGTTCACGGTGTGATGAGCATAGGGTATGCTGTGGACGTCACCAAGTTGGCCGCCTTGGAAGTTAAGCCAAGAAAGGTATAACGATGTTCTCAAACAGACTGTATAGCCCTCTGCGCTACCCTGGCGGGAAGGCGCCATTTGCTCCATTCATTGCAAAAATAATGGAAACGAATGGTGTCACGGGAGGGCATTACTTGGAGCCATACGCTGGCGGGGCAGGCGTTGCACTTGATCTACTCTTTCATGGGCACGCAAGTCATATCCATATCAACGATGCTGATCCTGCCGTATACGCTTTTTGGGTTGCTGTAACAAAGCATTCAACTGAGCTTCTTGATTTACTCGAATCCACCCCTATTACCATTGAAGAATGGTTTAGATGGCGAACCATTTTGCGCGAAGATTGCGTTGCCAGCCTAGTCGAGAAAGGATTTGCGACTTTATTCATGAATCGGACGAATCGATCTGGAATTCTCAAGGCAGGCGTCATTGGCGGAAAGAGTCAGAACGGGAACTACAAGCTGGATGCTAGATTTAAGAAGGACGTTGTTGCTTCACGCATTCGTGAAATCGCCCGGCGACAGAGTGACATATCGGTGTATCGTGAAGATTCATTGCGCCTTCTGAATCGCTGCTCGGATTTTCTGCCAAAACAATCTCTGATATACCTCGACCCCCCATACTGCGTTAAGGGAAAGGGGTTGTATCGAAATTACTACGAGCATGATGACCACGCGGCCATTGCCAAAG
>Ga0116142_10002742_pt1 | contig 18498 bp, 12 predicted proteins | sample AD_UKC033_MetaG_FD_89785 | JGI IMG/M metagenome (GOLD analysis project Ga0116142, IMG submission 89785) | Active sludge microbial communities of municipal wastewater-treating anaerobic digesters from USA - AD_UKC033_MetaG | ecosystem: Engineered > Bioreactor > Anaerobic > Digestate | place: USA... | reverse complement strand
TACGCAATTCGAGGACTGATTAAAGATGCGGATGTGGTGATCAGCGCAGTTCTTGTTCACGGCGGCCGGGCGCCTACAGTGATAACGGCTGATATGGTCCGAACGATGAAGCGGGGCGCAGTTGTCGTAGATGTGGCAGTCGACCAAGGAGGCTCTCTGGAGACGTCACATCCTACAACGCATGAGGATCCTATTTATAGTGTGGATGGAGTGATTCACTACTGTGTTTCCAACATGCCGGGAGCGGTTCCCATGACATCCACTGTTGCTCTGACGAATGCAACCTTGCCCTACGTGGTGCAGATAGCCGATAAAGGCTACCGCCAGGCTATCCTGGAGAACAACGAAATCAGGAAAGGTGCCAATATCATCCTGGGTAGAATCACATACAAGAACGTTGCTGAAGCCTTTGGGTTACCTTACACGCCAGTGGAAGAAATCTTGGGGTGAGCAACGAGGGGAAGGATAATGGAATAACGGTTCTTTCCCTTGGTGCCTTGATTTGCCGAGCTGGACAGGAACTGTCTCGCCGAGAGAGTCCTACGTGCTGCGAAGGAGGCGAATCTGAGCCAAGAGCATGCCCTGGATGGAAGCAGGCACACTTTCCATGATGCAGGCCTCGATTAAATCTTCAGTGACAGTCGTGATACCTTTTCTTTTCAACCAGGCCTCGAATTCGTTTTGCGCTTTATCCCGGATGAATGGCGGCGCCGAGGAAATCAGTTTTTCAAACATGCTTCTGCTATTGTCTTCCCAGTTGATGTTTTCGAACATCACCGACCTCCCCTTGCCCTGAGGGCACAAAAGATTTAAGAAATTCACGCCTTGTATGCCTGCGGGCCAAATTTACTGGTTTGAGGCGCTCCTGTCAAGCTTTGAATTTCTTGCTGTCCTTTTTCACCTGTGTGAGGATATATCGCACTTTCTGAGCAAGATCTTTCAGACTGAACGGCTTCTGGATAAAGCCGTCGCATCCCCGCTCAACAGTATGAACAGCCTGACTGTCAAGGCTGTAGCCGCTGGAAAGGAGTACTTTTATGTCCGGACTGATCTTTTTGAGTTGACTGAAGGTCTCTTGTCCATCCATTCCTGACATGACCATGTCCAGGATGACCAGATCGATTGGTGCTTCCTGCTGTCGAACGATTTCCAGGGCATCCTTCCCACTGCGGGCCACGATGACCGAATATCCGAGAATACTTAAAAGTTTTTCGCCGACCTCAAGAATCATTTCTTCATCATCAACAAGGAGAATAGTCTCGTTTCCGGTAAGGCGTTTCTCCGGTTGCGATGGAGTGACGACAGCAACGGCTTTTTTCTCCGCTGCGGGAAGGTATAAGGAGAAGGTGCTACCGCAGCCGACGGCGCTCTGAACAGTGATAAATCCTCCAAAGTTCTTCATGATCCCGTACGCTGAAGAAAGACCCAAGCCGGTTCCCCGCCCGATCTCTCGAGTGGTGAAAAACGGTTCGAAAATGCGCTGCATGGTTGTCTCATCCATTCCGGATCCGGTATCAGTTACCGTAAGCAAGACATACTTACCCGCTCGGACAGCATGCGGCGTGCTTTCCTTTTCGTCCAGTGTTACATTTTTTGTGGTGAGCGTGAGGTGACCACCGCCAGGCATAGCCTGACTAGCGTTGACAAAGAGATTAAGAAGAACCTGTTCCGTTTGGATCTGATCGACATTGACAGTCCAGAGAGAATCATCATAATCCTGATGAATGATGATCTCCTTTCTTGTCCGGCCAAAGGCAGCCGCAGTTCTCTCGACAAGAGTATTCATAGCGGTCGGCTTGACCTCGTGCTTGGCGCTGCGGGCAAACCCGAGGAGCTGCCTGGTGAGTTCGGCTCCTCGCTGCACCGTTACTTCAATGCTTTTCAGGTGTTCGTGATTGGGATGTTCTGGGCTGGTGTTTACGCTTATCAAGGATACCCGTCCCTGAATGCCCATGAGCAGGTTGTTAAAATCATGGGCGATGCCACCGGCCAGGGTTCCAACTGCTTCCATCTTTTGCGCATGGCCGAGCTGAGCTGCGAGTTTTTTCTTCTCGTCATCGGTGCGGATCTGATCCGTAACGTCGCGACTGACCCCCACAACGAAGGATGGAGTTCCCTCGGTGTTCCTGAACACCGTGCATCGATCGTTCAGTGTTACATACGATCCGTTCTTTCGCTTCAACCGGTATTCGAGTGAGTAAATTATCTTATAATCAGGGCCCTGCATAGCCTGATGCACCTGAGCGATGAGTGTCGGGAGATCGTCGGGATGAACCAGCTGGCATAAGTCCTGCCGGGTCAGCCTCATCAGCTCCTCGGGTGAATAGCCGGTAATTTCTTCTGCGGCAGGACTGATATAGTCGAAAACGTCACGGTCCAGGCTCCTTCGATACAATATGTCGCGCGAGCTATCGAGAACTTCCTGGAGCTGCTCGCGGGAGCGTTGAAGCTCGTTCAGTTTTACTCCGGCTTCCTCGAGATGCTTCTCTTGTTGCCGCAGCCGTTTTTCTAGTTCCTGATAGGATGGTTTCTCTGCCATTCGTCGCCTCAATTTCTCCAGAGCGTTAGCGGTTCCACTTCGGAGCCGGAGCAGGGGCATGGTGAACGATCAGGATGATCGTTTTTGTATCCTAGATATCCAAATTCTTCACAAAAGTCCAGCTCTGGTTTTGGCCGGCAAGGGAGGTCTCTGTCTGCATACTGGAGCTCAGCCACCGAGGAACTGCTTCAAAAAGCGGGCCGTATATGATTTCTCCGGATGTTTGAGCAGCTCCTGCGGTGATCCACAGGCCACGATCTGTCCTCCACCATCTCCTCCCTCAGGTCCTAAATCGATGAGATAGTCGGCGCTGCGAATCACATCCAGATTATGTTCAATAATCGCTACCGTATTCCCCCTGTCGACCAGGCCGTGCAGCACCTGAAGCAGCTTTTCGACGTCGGCGGCGCTCAGTCCGGTTGTGGGTTCATCGAGAATGTAAAGCGTTTTGCCCTGGCTGGGACGGCAGAATTCATAGGCAAGCTTGATGCGCTGGGCTTCCCCGCCGGAGAGTGTCGGACTGGGCTGGCCCAAGGTAAGGTAATCAAGCCCCATATCCGTAAGAACCCGCAAAGGTACGGCAATTGTCCGGATAGCTGAGAAGAAGCGAGCCGCTTCCTTCATAGTCATGGCGAGTACCTGAGCAATCGTTTTTTCTTTGTAGGTAACGGCAAGGGTTTCACTGTTAAAGCGCTGACCGCCGCAGGCCTCACAGTGAACATAGACATCGGGAAGAAAGTTCATTTCAACCTTAACGGTCCCCTGTCCCCCGCAGGCGTCGCAGCGGCCGCCTTTGACGTTAAAGGAGAACCGGCCTGCCTGATAGCCGCGCACTCTGGCTTCCGGGATCTGAGCGAACAAGGCCCGGATATCATCATAGAAGCCGACATACGTCGAAGGAGTTGATCGGGGTGTGCGACCAATGGGTGAATGATCGACCTCCAGCACCCGGTCAAGATACTGCCATCCCTGAATCTCCCGGTATCCTCCGGCACCTTCGTCGGTGCCGTGAAGCAGTTTTCGCAGTCCCTTGTAGATTATCTCTTTCAATAGGGTTGACTTGCCCGACCCAGAGACGCCGGTGATGCACACCAGCACGCCTAAAGGGAGTGAGATATCGATGTGCTTAAGATTATGCTTGGCTGCTCCGCTGATCGTAAGCCACGCATGTGCCGTCCGCCCGCGGCTGGTAAGCGCGCGGTGGGCAGCGTTGCGCAGAAAGGTGCCGGTTACTGAAGTACTGCAGCTGAGAATCTCGTCGAGTGAACCGGAAGCAACAATGTTTCCGCCCTGAGCGCCACCGCCAGGGCCAAGATCAATGATGTGGTCTGCCCGACGGATAGTTTCCTCGTCATGCTCGACGACGATGACGCTGTTGCCGGCATCGCGAAGCTGCTGCAGCGTTTGCAGCAGCCGCTGATTATCGCGTGGATGGAGCCCGATCGTCGGTTCGTCTAGTACATAGCAAACGCCCCGCAGGTTCGATCCGAGCTGTGATGCAAGTCGCAGCCGCTGAGACTCCCCCCCTGAAAGCGTATCACTGCGCCGGTTAAGGGTAAGATACGAAAGGCCGACCTGTTCGAGAAAACCCAGCCGGGAAAGAATCTCCTGTTTGAGCGGATCCCCGAGTGGTTGAGTCTGACTAGAGAAATCAAGGGACTCAATGACCGGGCGGATGCTGGCTATCGGAGGAGAGACAATGTCTCCAAGCGTATGGCCTTGCACTTTCACTGCCAGCGCAGATTCTTTCAGCCGTAATCCTTTGCAGGAAGGACATTCCCGATTGTCTACGGCTCCCAGTCCTTCACAGCGGGGACAGGCCCCGTGTCGGCTGTTGAATGAAAAGATGCGAGGATCGAGCGGCTCGAAGCTTCGATTACAGCGAGCACAGAACCGAGCAGCGCTGAAATGCTTTTCCTGGCCGTCTTCGGCAGTAACGATGAATGAACCGTTTCCCTTGTGGAGTGACTCCTGCACCAGTGTCCGGAGTTGGTCGCTGCGTCCCGGAGCAATGGTCCGACGGGCAATGAGAAGGTCGATGTCGTGCTCGCGATAACGGGAAAGATCTGGGGCTGAAGAGAGTTTAGTCAGCCGGCCGTCGACGCGAAGATGGGTGTATCCTTGCTTGCGGGCCTCGGTGAAGACTTCCTTGTGAAAGCCTTTTCGACCCAGAACCTTGGGAGCCAGAAACAGAACTCGTTTTCCGGAAAAGGTGTTGTACAGATCGCCGATAATATGGTCGAGCGATTGTCCGGTAATGGCCGTACCACAGGACGGACAGTGCTGAATGCCGAGTTTGCTGTAAAGCAGTCGGAGATAGTGATAGATCTCGGTCACCGTAGCTACGGTCGAACGCTTACCTTCGCGGCTCAGCCGTTGTTCGACAGCTACCGTAGGAGGTATGCCGCTGACAATGTCTACGTCTGGTTTATCCATCACTTTTACGTACTGCCGCACATAGGGTGTAAGGCTGTCAAGGTAGCGGCGTTGGCCCTCGGCAAACAGAATGTCAAAAGCAAGCGTCGATTTTCCTGATCCGCTGACGCCGGTGATGACGACAAGCTGATCGCGGGGTAAAGCCACAGTGACATTTTTGAGGTTGTGTTCCCGTGCGCCCCGGACGGTGATTGCGGCTGGTGCCGATGGCGGAAGTTTCTTCCGGCGGTAAGCAGGCCGGGTTTCCTGAACCGAAGATGCCTTCCTTGCCTTCCCATTGAGACTTGCGGCCAGGTATTTTCCTGTCCACGAATCAGTGCAGGCGGCGACTTTTTCCGGAGTACCGGCAGCGACAACACGGCCGCCGGCAGCGCCGCCTTCGGGACCCAGGTCAATGATGTAGTCTGCGGATTTGATCATCTCCAGGTTGTGTTCAACCACAATGACTGAATGGCCTTCTTCAACCAGGCGGTCAAGCACCTTGATGAGTATGGCGATATCATGAAAATGGAGTCCGATAGTCGGCTCATCGAAAATGAAGAGCATCGTGCCGGAACGGGGTCCGGCCAGGTAGCCGGCCAGCTTGAGTCGCTGTGATTCACCGGCGGAAAGCGTGGTGAGCGACTGTCCGAGCGTCAAATATCCCAAGCCTACGCTTCTCAGGATTTCCAGCGATCTGGTGATCTTGGGGACGTCCGAGAAGAAAAGCTGTGCTTCATCCACCGTGAGAGCCAGCACCTCGGCGATATTCTTGCCGCAATAGGTTGCCTGGAGAACATCCGACCGATAGCGGGTTCCCTGACAGTCGGGGCAGAGAACCGAAAGATCGGCGAGAAACTGCATTTCCACCCGCTCAAATCCTTTGCCCTCACAGGCTTCGCACCGGCCGCCAGGCATATTGAAGGAGAAGGTGGACTGGGTGAAGCCGCGGCTGCGGCTACCTGGCGTTTGTGCAAACAGTTTGCGGATCGGATCGAAAATCTTGATATACGTAACCGGGCTCGCACGCAGATTGCCCTCAATAAGGCGTTGGTCCACGAAAATGACGCCATCGATCTGGTCAGCGCCTTTCAGTCCGTCATGAAGGCCGGGCTTTTCTTCAATGATGGCCCGAAATCGTTTGAGGCCGCGGTAGAGGATGTCTTCAACCAGCGTGCTCTTACCCGAACCAGACGGCCCGGTGACGCACACCAGCATGTCCAGGGGTATCGGCACATCGATGTTCTTGAGGTTGTGTTCACGAGCGCCCTGTATTGTAATGGCTCGCTCCGTTACCGGTCTGCGGCGGCTAGGAACCGCTATGGACTGCTGCCCAATCAGATATTGGGCAGTAAGCGATGTCTTGGCTGCAGTGGTAAGGTCCTGAGTCGGTCCGAAGTAAAGACAGGTACCCCCGTTCTCTCCTGCTCCCGGGCCGAGATCGACCAGGTAGTCGCAGTGAGAAATGATTTCGGGATCATGGTCGACCACTACTACGGTATTATGATTATTTTTGATCTTGTGAAGAATCTTCATGAGTCGGCGGTTGTCGCGCGGATGAAGTCCGATACTGGGCTCATCAAGGATATAGAGAGCATTGGTCAGTGATGCGCCTAAAGCAGTCGTTAGATTTACCCGTTCTACTTCACCGCCGGAGAGGGTGCGCGATTGACGATCCAGGGTAAGATAGCCGAGTCCCACGTCGATGAGGTATTGCAGCCGAGAGGAAATCTCGTCGATAATAAGTCGCGCTACCTGGCCATCCTGCGGTGGGAGAGCAAGGTCGCTGAAAAATCTTTGAGCGTTGGTGATAGTCATGCTGTAGATTTCAGCGATGTTTTTTCCTCCGACTTTCCAGGAAAGAACCGGCTTCTTGAAGCGGGAGCCCTCGCAGGCGGGACACAGGGTATAGCTGCGGTAGCGGGACAGGAATACCCGCACGTGCATGTGATAGGATTTTGTTTCCAACCACCGAAAGAAGCGGCGGATCCCATAAAATGTGTCAGTGCCGTTGATAATTGCGTCCTGGTGCTCAGGAAGAAGGTTCTTAAAAGGAATGGCGGGATCGATAGCGTTGCGACGACAAAACGTAAGCAGATCCTTAAACTCCTGCCGGGCTGAGTTGACCGTCCAGGGCTTAATGGCTCCATCGATGATTGATTTGTTCCAGTCGGGGATAACAAAGTCGAGATCGATATCAATGGTGCGGCCGAAGCCGCGGCAGACATCACAAGCACCCAGGGGACTGTTAAATGAAAAGAAATTTGATACTGGTTTTGAGAATGAAAGGTCGCAATACGGGCAGTGAAAGTCGCTGCTGAACTTGTGCATGCTCTGATCCGGTCCGATCAGGGAGAGACGGCCTTTGCCGAAGCGGAAGGCTGCTTCGAGTGAATCCATAATTCGCTTTCGGTTCTTCTGGTTGATCACGATTCGGTCCATGACGACCAGAAGATCGGGGCCGCCCGCTTTAAGGGCCTCTTCCAGCGGCAGAATGGTGCGATTGTAGTAGGCACGAAGAAAGCCCCTGGCCGCAAGCGAATGGATCAGCTCGGCTGGACTGGAGCCGCCCGGAGCAGCAGGAAACAGAATGATAACCGGCGCATTGTGACCGAGGGCCATCAGTTCCGGCCACATTGTCTCCGGAGAATCATGCTTCACCGGTCTACCACATCCCGGGCAAAACAGTGTAGCCATTTTCTCGAACAAGAGTTTTCCGAAATCAGTGATTTCGGTCATGGTGCCAATGGTGGACCGAGAGGTTTTGACCAGGTTCTTTCCCTCAATCGCAATAGCTGGAGGAATACCTTCAATACGCTCCACGTGCGGTTTGTCCATGCGCTCCATGAACTGACGGGCATACGGTGAGAAGGTTTCTACGTAGCGGCGTTGTCCTTCGGCGTACAGGGTGTCGAAAGCCAGACTGGATTTGCCGGATCCGCTGACGCCAGTGACAGCGATGAGATAATTGAGCGGAAGATCGAGAGAAACATTTTTTAAATTATTTTGTCGGGCGTTTATGATACGAATGTACTGCTTGTTGTTCAACAGATGCTCCTGACTGTACGAGTGAATGCGCCAGTGCTGCAGATTTCTTCTTCTTGTGAGCACGAGGCTTGCAAAAATGATATTATTCGATACAGTATGTCTATGGTCGTGACTACTGAGTTGATTTTGTAATAAAAGTTTGGCACATAGCAATGTGCAATTCTCAAGCAAGGCCTATTGTGCGGCTGGTACCTGAAGTAATGCTAATTGTAGCAATTAAAACTAAATAGTGAATGGTATGGTGGATAGTGGCTGAAAAAAAACATGCACGAACCGATAATGAAATGGAAGAACTCTTTGAAGAATTCGGGTCTTCACTGGCAGCGAACTATATTGTCCATGGGCCGGGCGATGTGATGGATCTGCGCGGCCAGCTTCTCAAGGGCTGTGTACAGTGCGGCGAGCGGATATCAGAGTTTATGCTCCCACAAGATATCGCCTGTGCCTTGACCGCCGGTAAATACGAACTCAAGAAAAACGCCATAGATGTATTCAGAAAGATCTGGAACAACAGCATTTCCTTGTCAGAAGCAGCATCCCAGACCGATGGGCTGGTTCGAGCCGCTGGTGATGCGGCGACGGTGTTGAAAACGCTGAAGGCCTCTGATCCGAAAAAGTTTCTTCAAGTACTAACCATCCTGTGGCGATACAGCAAGGAGAAGTAATGGTCAAGATAATTCCGTACAGCCAGGCAAGACGCCAAATAGCCAAGCACCTGGAAGCAAAAGATGTCAAGGAGGCCGAAAACGTGCTTGGCAACTGTACCGAAGAAACACGGGTCAAACTCTATGGTGAAATGTCTCCTCAGCAGTTGGGGACGCTGGTTTCCCGAGGCGATCTGGCTTGGACTGCATGTGAGTTGCCGTCGGAACAGCTGGTTCTCGCTCTTTCTCATGACCCTGAACTTATTGACGAAAAGGGCCAAATCTATCCAGCTCAGGCAGCTGCCTTGGCCTTTACCCTCGCCGATCGGAGCGATGCCGCGACTCTCTATCGCGACTATGAAACAATCCGAAGCATCGTCAACCTGGCTTTTCTGGTTGAATTTCCCGCGTCGATCGAGTTCGATGATTACGAGGAAATTGAAGAATGGCTTTCAAACCACTGGCTCAGTAATTTTGAGCCCGATCTGAAAAACCTGCTTGATTACGATGAAGAAGTATTCAAAGCAATTACGGAAAATGTCCGCGAAGAGGCTCGTGAAGAAATCCGGACGATTCAGCGCGCAATAAAAGAGCGTGCAGAAAAAGTGGAGAAGGAGATGTTTGAAATCTGACGGCATCTTGAGCCGTTTCGTCCGTTTCAACCGCTTAAGCCGTTCCAGCCGTTGGAACTTCTGAGGTAGATGGAACGGTTGGAACCGGTGGAACAGTTCCATCGTTGCCGTATGATCGTTGAACTTTTAGAACTTCTTCAATTCTGACTGATGAAACAAGAGCACTCTCCTTCTCTTCCCCTCGTTCGGTGGAGACCGCAAAAGCCGGAATGGGACTTCGACCCATCCAAACCGTTCCTTGTCGAGATCCTCAAGAGAGCGATTTTCTCTGACGTGGTAGATGTGCTTTTCCTGCAGTACTTCAAGAACTCGCTCGCGGTAATGTGCGAAGCCTGGCTCAAGCGCCGCGGCATTGATCCTGCCATTAATACCAGCAAGAATTACCATGCCTTACAGGATGAATTTTACATCGTCTTAGCCCACATCAATCGAGGCTTTGAGACGGAGGCTCAGGCTGACTGGAAGGCCGGTGTCGGCCTGCTCATGAGCCTGTGGAAGAACATCGAAGCAAACGGTACGCCGCACTGGATCGACCATAAACGAGAGCGTCGCAAAGGTGACCCTGCGAGCCGGTTTGAACTGACGGCTGAACCGAAACAGGATGTTTCCGATGCTTTCTGGATCAGCATGTTTAAGAAAGGGAGAAAAACACGGGAAAGCATCTTTGCCGCCGCCCAGCGAGTTGATTCTCAGCAGGCCCGTTATTTCCAGTCGCTGTTTGATCTTGATGAGCATAAAACGTTCACCGAGACGGTACTCACTATGATTACCACAACCCAGGAAACGTGGCTTGACCGGCGGTTATCTGCGAAGCTTGGGCTAGCCAGAGGCTATTCGTTCTATGAAGAAACCTTCGGCGCCAGTATTCCGACAATGAAACAAGCCCGGAAGATTGTCGAATCGGGTATTGCCCAGCTATGGCTGATAAACAACTTTTTCAAGCTTTACCGGCGGGATTGGAATTACTTGCTGGAATCACTTACCGGCGGGCATCATGCCCTCGATCGTCTATTTGGCAGTATTATTGTCACTCTCGCCCTTGGCCGAGACCGGAAGACCTTTGAGGTGCGCGAGGATGATGCCGAGGAGTTTTTTGAGATCTTCTGGCGTAACAACTTAACCATGCCGTTTTCGCATGCTTTCAACGTCGCTCGCCAGCTTCACGAGGGAATAATTGCCAGCGAGGAGTATAGTATTTTTTTAAAAGCCACCGCTCTTTTGCGTGCCTTGGCACGTGCAGAGAACGAATCGGAACGGCCCAAGACACTGGATGAGGGGAAAACAATTCTGCAGATGTTTGATCCCTGGGTGAAAGAGGTGATTAGCTTTCCTCTCAGCGAGACTGCAGGAGACTTTTCCGATCTGAACTACCCGATTGTGGATGACGAAGGATACGCTCGGCTTCTTGAGAAGCTGAAATGCTTACTCAAATTGGAGATGAATGTTCACGCTGTTGTCGAAAGCTCCTTCTGGTATGTAGTGGAAACATTCGGTGATCTGGTTCGAGCATATCGGATTCAACAGAAAAAGAAACTCACCCCTGAAGAGCGTTCTGAGCTCAACAGAATCGCTCAAGAAAATCATCTCATGCCTGGTGAAAAAAACTATCTCATGTACGCACCGGACCGATGTTACATCGGAAAGGAGCTGCGTTACTTTCGGGAAGGACCAGATGATCGGGCACGAAACGGCCTGGAGCTCAGGTTTGAGAAAAAGACCCAACAGAGCACGAAACACTACATTACTCCGCCCTTACGGGTTCGGCGGGAATTGAATCAGCGCTGCGGTCGGTATGGGAAATTGATCGGAACTCTGTATGACCGCGATGAGAATCAGACCCGGACTCACGTTAAAATGATCTGGAATTTTCCCAAGATTCAAATTACCGATCTGGATTGCCGCGCTACTATTCGGCCGCGTACTTTTTACGAAATCACCATCACCAGCGCCGAACCTCGAAAGCCCCGCGAGCGATGGGAATAGCCGTAATTTTCCATTAAAGAAACTCACCAAATCTGCCTATCTATAAAGAAAAGCCTGAAAAGAACAACAAGGCGCTAAAAACGAAGGTCCCGGCTCGGAGACAACGGGAATGATTCGTGTATAGGCACGTTTGATCGGATGAACGGACGAGTGAGCCTGCCTCTGCTCGGTTGCCGTTCACAGCTCACTCTGCGCACATTCTCCTTGCAGAAATGTACAGTCTGTCCTATCCAGGCTTCGAGTTGCTTACTGTGCTGTTCGCTTAGGAAAATGACAACCTTGGTCAATGGCCAGCTTCCTGTGCCGGAGAGGTAAAGATCTTTTTGGTGCCATATCAGGTGCAGTGACCAGAACAATGACGGATATGAGCTGCGTTATTCTTGAGACAACGTACATCACCTCTTGTACCGGAGGACTCCTGTGGTAGAAAAAATTCTTGTGGTGGATGACGAATCAAGCATATTGAAAGTCCTTGCCACCTTGATTGAACGACTTACGCCCTGTCAGGTGAAAACGTGTCAGAGCGGTGCCGCTGCTTTGGCCCTCTTGAAGGAAGAAGATATTGCTGTGGTGATTGCTGATTATCACATGCCGGATCTGGACGGGATGCAGCTTCTCAAGCACGTCAAGGAGCTGATACCCGAGCAGCTGTTTATTATGATAACTGGTTATGCGACTGTCGAAATCGCGGTAAAGGCAATGAGGGAGGGAGCTTTTGACTTTGTTACTAAGCCGATACGTATCGACCAAGTGTCTTTCTCTATTCAGCGAGCGCTTGATTGGCACAGGCTGCAGCAAGAGAATAATCTTCTGCGCCGGCAGGTATCCCGAACGAAGGCCGCTGCTCAGCTTGTGGGTGCGAGCAGGGAAATCAGGACCGTGTGTTCGCTGATCGATCAGGTCGGCGGTACCGCGAGCACTGTTCTCATCACTGGGGAAAGCGGAACCGGAAAAGAACTGGTCGCCCGAGCAATTTATGCCACGAGCAATCGACGAAATGATCGGTATATCACTATCGATTGGGGAACCATACCCGAATCGTTGATCGAAAGTGAATTGTTCGGACACCGCAAGGGAGCGTTCACGGGTGCCACGTCGCACAAGAGAGGCCTTCTGAGTGAAGCAGACGGAGGAACCGTATTCTTGGATGAGATCGGAGACATACCGCTGACAATCCAGGCAAAGCTGCTGCGCTTCATTCAGGAAGGGGAATTTAAGCCAGTGGGAGGTCTGCAATCGCAACGGGTCGATGCTCGTATCATAGCAGCCACCAACAAAGACCTCACGGCATTGGTCAAAGAAGGACGGTTTCGTGAAGACCTCTTCTATCGCTTGAATGTCTTTCATATCCACATTCCTCCCCTCCGGGAGCGGAATGAAGATGTTCCCGTGTTAGCTCGCCACTTTCTTACCCTGTACTCATCCCAGATGCGCAAGCAGGTCAGAGAAATTGATCCTTTAGCTCTTGAAATGCTCCTGCAGCATGTCTGGCCTGGCAATGTTCGCGAACTGGAAAATGTGATGGAGCACGCGGTTATTGTCTGCCAGGATACTGTCCTGGGTCCGAAGGACCTTTCTTTTTTCCTTCCCGTGGAACAAGAGAAAGAGAATGATCCGTCTATTCTTGATCTTCCCTATCAGGAGGCCCGGGATTTGGTGCTGGAGGAATTCAACCAGTTCTATCTCGGTTCTGTTTTGAAAGAATATGGCGGAAATGTTACTCGCGCGGCACGTAAACTCGACATGAAGAGGCAGACGCTGCAGTACCTCATCAGGAAAAATAAAGTAAGCGCGAGTTATCCGCACAAGACGCATGGAGACCATCGCATCGCTCCGAACCCTGATGCGGGCACTCTTAAGCAGGTTTTTTAGTATGCAAGAATGAGCACGGTGCACAAAAGGTGCATAGGGAGAAAGAGGTACACGAGGGCTGATCAGCGTTGCAAAAGAGGCGGCTATACATGGTGACGCGCACCCTGCCTCGTAAAAGAAGCTGTGTGAGGGTCATTGTGAAGGAGTGAAGCGAATAAAGGAATCCCGTAAGCCATTGGTGATTCTGAGATTGCCACGCTCTCCCGCTTACAGCGGGATCGCTCGCAATGGCACAACAGGTATTGCGACACAGCCTCAAAGAAGACAAGTGAACATTCTCTTTAGTCATACAGCCTCGAGTTCCGTGCCTGTACCGCGAGCGTATGAAGCATGTGTAAGGACGCTTTCATAGCGGGAACCCCCGGTGTCCGGGAACACATACCGAACTGAACCGAAGAGGACACTGCTTGCCTTGATGGCACGGCTCTTGCTTTGGGACTTGAGAAAAAGGCAGGTGAATATGGTATCTAACCAAGCGAAGAATAAGAGAAACATTCTACTTCGTACGCCCCTGAGCGGCCGGCATCGAACGCGCGAGGATAACAGTCATCCGATCGTATCCGGTGCTGACGGGATATTGCATGTTCTCAACCGGCGCGGGTTCACGCTGCTGGAAGTCATGGTTGCGGTCGTGCTGGTTGGCATTATGGCGGCTATCGCTGTTCCAAGTATTCGGGCGTGGCTTCCCCATTACCAGCTTCGTATGGCCAAGAACGATCTGGTCAACACCCTTTATCTGGGAAAAATGCGCGCCATCGCCACAGGTCATCGCATGTATGTAGATTTTGATCCCAACGGCGACGGAACTCTGAATGAGGCAGCGTTCACTGGTTATCTGGATACTGATGACGACGGCAGTCGGGGTGAGGCGAACAATGCAGCAGGGGAGAACGAATTCACGGAGAGCCAGGTAGTGCTCCCGAAACGCTCCGGCGGCATCCCTGTAGTTGAGTTTCCCGGACGCATCAGCACCGGAGCCCTGGATGGGACTCCGGCGGTCCCTAACGGCAGCGCGATCGGCGACGGCATAGAAGCCAATAATGACAGAATCGAATTCCTTCCCAGCGGCCGGGTCACGTTGAACGGCGATGGCACTCTCCCGACAATCTATCTTAGAAGTGATCGGGATGAACAGTGTGCGATTCAGGTGAACATGCTTGGACAGATCATCGTTTACCAGTGGGAAGATTCAGCCTGGGCATCATGATACCATTTAAGAGAGACACTATGCGTACAAACCCCATCATAAAAACCGGAGAGACAACATCGCTGCTGAAAATACAATGCTTGACCCGCCATCTCGGTATGGAGGTATCCTCGAAAGGATTCACTCTCATAGAGGCTTTAATCGCCATGACTGTTCTTGCTATCGGCCTGCTGGCAATAGCTCAGATGCAGGTGATTGCTATTAAATCGAATGCCGGCAGCCGAGATGTGACCGAAGCGACCACGCTTGCTGAAAAAAAGCTGGAATATCTCAAAATCCTTCCGCTTGATGACCCGGATCTGGTTGATGCGAGTGCAGACAACAATGCCACTCTTACCAGTACTGCAACTGTCGACCACAGTGATCCCGATAATCCGGTGGGAGGCGTGTATGACGTGGTTTGGAATATTGCCGATGGCGAAGATACTAAGGCGATTGCGGTCATTGTGAGTTGGGCCAGTGGTCCACAGAGAATTTCCAAACAGGTAGTCATGCCGATGATTATCGCAGATTGAGAAGGAGCTGCCTGGTCATGAAGAGACTTCAGCGTGTTAGTGGATTTACGTTGGTCGAGGTGATGGTAGCCGTTGTAATCGGAGCTATTATCTCCCTGGCAGCATATCAGGTTCTGGTGGACCAGGGACGAGTCTATGAAACACAGGACCAAAGCGTAGCAATGCAGCGCAGTGCTCGTGCTGCTCTCGATTTTCTCTGCGAGGAACTCAGAGAAGCCGGTTATGGAGCTGATAACGACACAGACGTATTCGTCACTCTGCTCAACAATGATAGTGACAATGCCGACATCGATAATGGCACAGATCTGATAACCTTTGTAGCAAATCCGATCCAGGGAAGCATCATCGCCGCCGACGCTGGTTCAACGGTGTCTTCTATCTCGGTGCACCAGGCGCCCAACCAGGCCATGGACTTTAAGGCCGGTGATGTACTCACGATACTCGACTGGAACAAGGCAGGTGTGATCGATTCAGTAAACGTGAGTGAAGTCACTATTACACCAGGAGAACCAACAGTTCTCACGCTGTCTGCGGAACTCGGTGGGGACGTCAAAGCCGGCTATATTGCCACCATTCTGCCGAATGCAATAACGTATCGAGTATCTAACCGCATTTTGGAACGTGATCAGGCTGGGACCGGGTTTCAGCCGTTAGCGGATGATGTGGAAGATCTTCAGATAACCTATGCATTCGATCAGGATGGCGATCCGGGAATCGATCTCGATGCCGAAGGAGAGGTGATCTGGGCTGTCGACAGTAATGGTGATGGAGTCCTCGACACTCAGGTAAAAAATGACGGAACCACGGCTGGCCTTGAACTGACCGTCGATACCATCGGAAACCAGCGTGAATGCAATGTGCGTGCAGTAAAGGTCAGTATTCTAGTGCGAACCGCTCGCGAGAATCCGGATCTTCGGTTCCGGAGCCAGTACATTCGTCCACGTGTTGAAGACCACGCGGCAGGAGTTGAAAACGACGGATATCGACGATGTCTGCTGCAGAGAGTTGTGAAACTTCGAAATCTGGGAATGGGATAGACAGTCAATGCTGACATGGGTGCTAATGTAGCGATACGAAACGTAAGGGAACATGCAATGAAAGAGACATTACTCCAATCAGATCGAGGTGCGGCGCTTGTAGTCTGCATCATGCTTTTGATTATCCTCTCGCTTCTCGGCAGTGCAGCAATTATGAGCACCAGTACGGAAAACAAGATAACCCATTCATTCCGCAAATCAGGTATTGCTTTTTATGCTTCGGACAGCGGCGTTGAACGGTCTGCGGGAGTGATCGATTACTTTATTGATGAACTGCCGGAAGCCGGTGATACGGACATCCTTCGCGATGATATAGAGAGCATTATCAATGATGCACATTTTGTCAATGAAGTCATGGGAGTTGAAGGGGAAGACAATGATGGTGCCACGGATGCACCGGATAACAACCCGGATCTTTCAACTGCAATTGAAGGTAATGACATTTCAGTGGATATCGATCGGATGAATCAGGATTTTGCGCCTGGCGGTAATACCGAGTGGGGCTATGAAGGCGGCGGCAGCATCGGTGGTGCGAATGGCGTAGCAGTATACTATCGCGTATATTCCCGGGGCCAGTACCAGGATGACAATACCAGCACCTTCCTCGAATCATTATACCGAAAGCTGCTGTAACGCGATGCGACCATTCTTTCGCGACACCTTTCGGTGGTAAGAGCGTTCTTCGACGTGATATGGGCGTTAATGATTCCAATTCCAAGAGGATGTAGCAGCTATGAGAAAAATAGGTATCGGTTTGGTTCTGAGTGGACTCTTGCTAATCTTTGCGAGCTTTGCGGCGGCGCAAGCGATGTGGCACACCGGTACGGTGACGAAGGAAGCATGGAAAGATACATACGATCGTATAGAAGTCAATGATGTACCGTATACGCTCATGCCTGACGGTGTGCGCATTGCCGCCCAGTATCAGTCTCAGCCGGGCATATACAATTCTCGGCGTATTCAGCTGAAAGACATCAGCCAAGGGCAAAAGGTAATGATTCGTGCTCAAGGCCATCGGATCTACGAGATTCTCGTTGTGCGTTAAACACGACTGCACGCGACAGGAGTAAACCAATGAAAAAGACGTTCTTCATGCTGGCTGCTGCGATTCTTGCTGTTTGTATAGTGGGACAGATGATTTCCGCCGGTACTGTTTCCGCGACTGCTATGAGCGATTATCAGGATGTACCGCTTTTCCTCGGGGCACGTGGCATTCCCCCTTTGGTAATGTTGGTTGTAGGCAGAGATCACAAACTCTATTACGAAGCCTACAATGATGCATCTGATCTTAATGATGACGGTGAGCTTGACGTGGGGTACAATCCCGAGATTGATTACTACGGATACTTTGATTCATACAAAGTATATACCTACGACAGCGTGAACCAGCGGTTCGAACCCCACTCAGTCACGGCCGACAAGAGATGTACGGGCGTGAGCGACGGGTGGAGCGGTGACTTTCTCAACTATCTTACGATGTCGCGCATGGATGCCTTGCGCAAGGTTCTCTACGGCGGATACCGTTCGACCGATAGCGATGCCACGAGTGAATCCAGTGTCGTACTGCAGCGGGTGTATATTCCGCAGGATGCCCATAGCTGGGGCAAGGAGTATAACGGAAGTGCAGCTGAGGGTTATGCCATTTCGGATTACGCTCCCCTGGAAGAACCTGAAGAGGGCATGCGACATCTGTTCGCTTCCACTACCTTGTCAGACAACGGCACGCCGCTCTTGCGGGTGCTGCCGAACAACACTCACCGGATCTGGGAATGGGTAGCTAAAGAGCGCCCGGTGTGTGATAACTCCCTTGTCTCTGCCGGGACAAGATACGAATCCTGTCCTGAGGACCATGCGGAATATGATGAGTTGGTTGCCCGGTTCGGCAACGCCAGCCACCTGCAAGGCTCTGACGCCCCGGCGAACGGTAAGATCGACGGCAGCGGCAATCCCTATGGAGCTGATGACTACTATCTTACCATCTTCAGCGGTTCGCTGGTGATTGAGACCGGTGGCACTTACGAATTCTCGGTGGACGGTGATGATGCCGTTGAGGTGATCATCGACGGCACTGTGGTTGCGGGTTGGTATGGCGGCCACGGGAGCTGTGGATGTACTGATCATAAGGGGTCGATTTACCTGGCTGCAGGCAGCCACACTCTGGAGTTTCGCCACCAGGAAAAGACTGGCGGCGATAGTTACTATCTCCGTTGGAAGGGACCGGACAGTGATAACGAGTGGAAAAAAGTGCCGGATGACAGCTTTGATAATCTCATCCAGTCAACGTACGATGTGCTGATGCCAGGTTCCAGCATTACCGATTACGCCGTACGCGTGGTTGTCTGTGATCCCACAATGCCGGAAACCAACTGCAAGGAATATCCATCGGGCACGTTGAAACCGACGGGCCTGCTTCAAAACTACGGCGAACGAGGGAAAATGTATTTCGGCCTGATTACCGGATCCTATGCCAAGAATACCTCCGGCGGGGTGCTGAGAAAGAATATCAGCCCGCTTACCGGTGAGCTGGATCCGGATACTGGCGAGATCGACACCACGCACAGCGAGATCAATCTCAGCACCGGCCAGTTCACTAATGAAAACGGTAT
>Ga0116142_10002733_pt1 | contig 18540 bp, 18 predicted proteins | sample AD_UKC033_MetaG_FD_89785 | JGI IMG/M metagenome (GOLD analysis project Ga0116142, IMG submission 89785) | Active sludge microbial communities of municipal wastewater-treating anaerobic digesters from USA - AD_UKC033_MetaG | ecosystem: Engineered > Bioreactor > Anaerobic > Digestate | place: USA... | reverse complement strand
GTGCCCCTCCCCACATCATCTAGTCTCCACTGCTTGGCTTTTTGATTCAAACAAAAAACGCTCACCGGTGTATGCAGCGTCGCTGGTGCTGTGTCAGAGTTCGCTCATACCGTTCGAGGGAGGATACTACTATGATTTCAAGGATACACAAGCAATGCAGTATCGCACTGCTGGCATGTTTCATGGTTCTGTGCCTGTTTTCAGGGCGACCCGATGCGGAACAGCCAAGCCAGGAGGAGCGTCTCCGCCGTTTGGAAGAGAAGGTCGAAATGCTCATCGAACTTGTAGAGAAAAAAGATCAACAGATTCAAGATCTGCAACAGCGGCTGGAGAAAAGAACCCTGGAGGAATCTCTATCTCCGGACATGGTTCAAACGGATCGGGAAGAACGTGATTCCGTGCCGACCAAATCAGGCTCAAACTCGGCACCATCGGATCGGCAACTTGCTTCAAACCTGTCACGCTCACCCACCCTGCGATTGATTGATTTGTCCGCCATCATCAATGTGGCGAGTGGGACTTCCACGGCCACCAGCGAAGAAATCGAACAGCTTCAGCTGGGAGCGCACGACCCGCGGCGCCGCGGCTTCACCTTCCAACAACTTGAGTTGTCACTCGCGGGTGCGGTAGATCCTTATTTTACCGGAGAAGCCCATGTCATTTTTCTTGAAGATGACGTGGAACTGGAGGAAGCTTTCGTGGTTACAAACAGCCTGCCCTGGGGATTGCAATGTGAAATCGGGTACTTTCTAACCGAATTCGGACTAATCAACCCATCCCACCCCCATTCTTGGGACTGGATCGATCAGCCGGTCATCAACAGCCGCTTGTTTGGCGGCGACGGCATGCGCAGCACCGGATTGAGGGTGGGCTGGCTCACCCCGCTGCCGTGGCTCAGTGAAGTGCACGTAAGCGCACAAGATCCGTCCAGTAATCGCATGGCGAGCTTCTGGGGAGAAGGGCTGACACACTCGCATGGTTCTGGTGAAGAACACGGACACAATGAGCTCAAGGAAGGAATCGGGGGCCGACCCATTATTGACCAAGAGGTGCGTACTCTCGGTGACTTAGTCTATCTGCTGCGATGGGTCAACGCTTTGCCAACCAACAGTGAAGTAACGGCACAATTAGGACTAAGCGGGCTTTATGGTCCCAACAACTCCGGCGATAACGGAGAGACCTGGATCTACGGAGCTGATCTGGTCGTGAAATGGCATCCCCGGGATCATAATACACGAGGATGGCCTTTCATTACCTGGCAAAGCGAAATCATGAAGCGCGACTATGAAGCAGATGCGTTTATCCAGGATGATAGTGTGCTGGCATCCGATACCCTCCGGGACTGGGGACTCTACAGCCAGATCCTGGTTGGATTCTGCTATCCCTGGGCTGCGGGGCTGCGCTTCGAATACGCCACATCACGTGGAAGCAGTGTTGAAGATGGCGTACGTATCGATACTTCCGATGATCCCTATCGAGACGACCGCTGCCGTCTTGCTCCGCTTGTACTGTGGAAACCTACCGAGTTTTCCCGCTTCCGCCTGCAGTACAATTACGACTGGGCCGAACACATCCACGGCCATGATGAACACTCAGTATGGCTTGGTGCAGAGTTCCTGTTTGGCACCCATTCCGATCACGATCACGAGCACTGAGAGCTACGTTCCGAGTCGGTGAGTTGTAAAGCTGATTGGAGCTGCTTTCAGGTAATCTGGTCTCGTGCCGTCTGATACATCTGAATGAGAGTCTGGTTGGACATTGCCGCCAGCGCGGTTGTTGCCATGATATGTTTCAGCTCGTCACGGCTGAGCTTGACAACGTGGGGATCCAAAACGCTTTGTGCCTGATGCAGTTTGCTCAGTGTTTCCACTGCCATGAAGAGCGGCCAGAGGCAAAAGATTCGGTAGCGTACAAGCGTGCGAGGCATTTTCAACGTGTACTGCAGCGCTTCATCAAGGTATTCCAGAGCAATGGCTATGATTCTTTCTTGGACGGCATAGAAAGCTTTCGGGTTTTGCGCGATGGAATCCTGGATTGGATCAACTCCAGCTTCCAGAAAAAACGATCGGGGAATATAGTACCACCCCCGCTCCCGGTCACCAAAGAAGTCTTTGACGATATTGGTTATCTGCAGGCCGAGGCCAAAGGCAACGCTGTGTTTCCGGAGTTCTTCTTCTATTGGAGCCGTAATCTTTTTCGATCCCGCAGCAAACAGGCCCGTGAGCATCCGGCCCACTGTTCCTGCAACATAGTAGCAGTACTGCTCAAGCTCTTGCTGATCTTCGAGAAAGGCTATCGGTCGGTCAGCATTGCGCTGCTGGAAACCGGCCATACCCGCAGCCATCTCTCTGACATACTGAGAGATAACCGCAATCATGCGGTCCGGCAGGCTTACGGTCTCATCGAACACCCGGCGGCTATTCATCAGCAAGACAGCGTAATCTGTTTCCTCAGGGAAAGTGATATCTTCCAGAAATAAGGCGATCCGGCTGCGGTACTCTTTAGCAGGAGGAAAGAGATCGGAATACTGCAGGAGCTTTTGCACCTTGAAGTTCGGAGAAAAATGGTCCTCATCCTCCAGAATATCAGCAATCCGACACAGCAGATAGGCCAAGAGCACAGCCCGATAGACATCGCCGTGGAGCACGCTGATATTAAGGGAAAAGGTTCGGGAAACCTTTGCAAGGTATTCCTGACAAAAGCGGAAATCATCGCTGTACTGTCCGGCGGGCTTGATCCGTCCGCCGGTTAAGAGTGATCGAAGTGCCATGAGGAAATCTTATTCTCAGCAATCAGGACAAACATTCACAGGAAGAATGTATATCAAGGAGGAACCGGACCTTTACAGAAAACGTGCTATACGATACCTGGGTCAACCTGCTTGCGCATCAGCTTCCGGATAAACTTGGCCACAGGAAGGATGAGCTGCTCATTTTCGCCCTCTGATATCTGCTCATGCTCATCATACGCTGCCACATCAAAAACCAATCGGCGTCCCTCAACGTGTTTTAGAAATCCTTCGGCCCGGACACGGGCTCCCAGCAGAGCAGCACCAAAGTGCGCGATGCGGATCATTGTTCCGACAGTTATGGTATCTTCAGGAAGCCGGTTCGCGATTGCGTTGCGGGCCGCCTGCTCCATAAGCAATACCACATGATGGGTGGAGAGCACCTGGACTCCGATGTTGCCGACAAAGCTCGCCAGATGATGCGGTTCCACCACCATTGTCTGTACGCCTCTGAGCCCGACCGAAATCTCAGTCATATCACCCTCCATTTAATCCTTCAGCACGCAGGATGCTGTCTGGATACCATTTCACAGTATGTATCATACCATAGTCCGGCTCTTTTTGGTAGGGGAGGGAGGGGAGGAAACGTTGTCCGTTCACCGTTCTCCGACGAAAACACTATCTGATGCCCTTGTAATAAACCAATGCAAGCGACAGTTCTTCACTTCCGCCTTCGGGTGAATCAAGAGAGCACCGTTGGCTCGTTTGCCGCCCCACAATTGTTGGGGCAACGGAAACGAACTCTTACAAGATTGTCGTGTTCGGTCCTTTACGGCGAACGGTCATCGATGAACGGTAAATGACGTATACGTCCTCAGTCCGGCATTTTTCGCGAACCTTTCCATCTGCGAAACTCCTCGATTTCCTCTTTCAGTGTCTGAGCCACTGGAGCCTTATGAGATTCCGCAAGCACCCGGTAGAGTTCAATCGTGGATTCCGCCAGAACATCTTGAGCACGAAGGATAAATACCGGCTCGTTATCACCGATCTTTGAGATGACAATTTTTCCATATTTCTTTGAGACTGCCATGGCTGCCTCCCTAAGATAGATTTTCAGTACAGTAAGATAGAGCGTATGGCCCTATACTATCTCCTTTCAAACAATTCTGACATACGGTAAGAACAGTATTTCTTTCGGCCGGAAATTTCTCTGAAGCAGTAGATCCGGAATGTTCTTCCAGGGGCGGTCGCTGGCAGAAGAAGATACTGGTGATCACATGGTTCTGGCAGGATAAGACCGGATCAGCATTTTACGGTAGAACAAGGGTACGTTCCCAGTCCCGTCCATGCTTTTCTTCTGCCGTGATAGCAATCTCAAATCCGCCATCTAATACACGGTTGCCTTTGCAGGTCGGATAGTTAGATTCTGTCCCTGGTCGCCAGCAAAGCATCAGAACCTGCCCCCGCGAAGCGGGTTACCCATCAGCTCTTCTGGCCCGCGAAGCGGGTTACCCATCAGCTCTTCTGGCCCGCGAAGCGGGTTACCCATCAACTCTTCTGGCCCGCGAAGCGGGTTACCCATCAGCTCTTCTGGCCCGCGAAGCGGGACTATGAGCGGGACAGATCGTGCTTTGATGGTGATTCTGGGCAATCCGCACCTCTTGACAACACTATCTCTACAGATGTACCATCGAGGTCTATGCGTTCTCATACTATTGGGCATCTCGGGTCGATGACAAACACGCTCACCGAACGAGCTCGAGCCTGACCTTACTCCCTACAACGAGCGAGCACAACCGGCATGAAAATCGCCCTTGGCCAGATCAATACTACAATCGGCGACTTCACAGGCAACATCGCCAAGATACGCGCTGCCATCGTTCAAGCAAAGCGGGAATCCTGCAACCTGATTGTTTTCCCCGAACTGACGATCCCCGGTTATCCGCCTACCGATTACGTCGATAAGGCTGACTTCCGGGAAAAATGTATGCGGGCTCTAGATGATCTGGCTCGTGAAACAGCAGGAATCGGAGTCATCGTGGGATACATCGAACCTGCTGAGCATGGTTCCGGCGGTCTCCCCTATAATGCTGCCGCCCTGCTCCATGAAGGAGCAATAAAAGCCCGAGCCTACAAGAGGCTGCTTCCTTCGTACGATGTTTTCGATGAGAATCGTTACTTCCAGCCGGGTACCGATAACTCCGTATGCTTCTTTCAAGGCATGCGGCTGGGAATCACTATTTGTGAAGATATTTGGAATGATAAGGACTTTTTTGCCTACTGCCGGTATCCCTCCGATCCGGTAGCAAATTTGGCAACCCAGCAGATGGACCTTCTCATCAATCTTTCCGGTTCGCCGTTCTTTCTGGGGAAACGCAACCTGCGCGTCAGTATGATCAGCAGCATTGCACGGAAGCACACGGTGCCGGTTGTATATGTTAACCTCGTGGGAGGCAATGACAGCCTGCTTTTTGATGGGGGAAGCATGGCGGTAGACGCGACCGGCTACATCCGTGCTCAGGCTCGTGAATTTATCGAAGACCTGATAACGTTCGATATGAAAACCAATGAGGGCAATGTTCATCCTTTCATTGAGGATGAGGAAGCATTGACCTATCAGGCCTTAGTTATCGGCACCCGTGACTACATTCGCAAGTGTGGTTTTACCAAAGCTATCATCGGATTGAGTGGCGGCATCGATTCATCCCTTACTGCCTGCATTGCTGCCGAGGCCTTGGGCAATAAGCAGGTGTGGGGTGTGGCCATGCCTTCTCAGTATTCTGCGGCAGCGAGCCTCGAAGATGCTGAGAAGCTTGCACGGAACCTGAATATCAATTTTCAGGTTATTCCGATCACAAAACTCTTTCAAGTTTACCGGCAGGAGCTGGCACCGGTCTTTTCCGGCCTTCCGGAAGATTTGACGGAGGAGAACCTGCAAGCCCGCATTCGGGGCACCCTGCTCATGGCTCTGGCTAACAAATTCAACGGCTTGGTGCTTACGACGAGCAATAAGTCGGAAGTGGCGGTCGGCTACAGCACTTTGTACGGTGATATGGCCGGAGGTTTGGCCGTGATCGCTGATATTCCCAAGACTATGGTGTACCGGCTGTCCCGCTTTCTCAACCAGGCACAGGAAGTAATACCACAACGAGTTATTACCCGGCCACCTTCAGCCGAGTTGAAGCCTAACCAGACTGATCAGGATACACTACCGCCATATGATGTACTGGATGCATTGCTTATTGAGTATATTGAAAACAATCGGAGTGTAAGCGACATTATCGACAGGGGATACGACAGAGGTGTGGTTATGGATACGATCCGTCGCATTCACACAAGCGAATACAAACGCAAGCAGGCACCGCCCGGACTTAAGGTTACCAGCAAAGCCTTTGGTCCTGGCCGCCGCTATCCGATTGCACATAAGTTCATTTACTAACCGCAGGAGCGTGACTGGAACCTGCCTCAGCATCGAAAGGAAGATTACGTGGCTGGAGAATTGAAGAGTACTCTGGATATAGTAATGGAAAAACTGAAAGGAACCGGCAGCGATGCCCGGGAACTCACACCCCGCCAAAAGGAATTGATTGCAGACATCAGGCGAAAGTATGACGCCAAGATTGCGGAAACCAAGATCCTCATGAAGGGCAGCGAGAACCTCCCGATGGAAATTGCCAAGCTCGAAGAAAAACGCGAAGCAGAGATCCAGAAGGTTTATCAGGAGGCGTAGCCGGGAGTCACAGAAAACAGCGGAGCGGGAGGAAGGGGATGATGGCATAGTGAGAGTTGGGGTAGTGGAATGGTAGCCTGACTGGGGGATTGGAATGATGGGTATTGTTTTAAAGATCAGTGCACCACAGGAGAGAACCATTATTCCAGTATTCCAGTATCCACATTCCTTTCAGTGAATAGACAGTGTAGCCCACTGGCTGCTTAATTCTCAGAGATCGCAGGACGCATCTTATGCGCTTGACAGGAAATCTTGAAAGTCCTCTCTTTATAACTACTGTGCTCATAGCCCTGGCGCTGGTTGCGGTTATCACGCCCGTTATTCCTGGGGTCAAGAACACATTTCCAGTAATCTACTCGATTCTGCTGTTCCTTGTCACCATGAGCATGGTAGTGCTCCTTTATTTCGCAGCCACGCTCGTCTTGAGCGGAGTACAGAGACTGTACCACCTGGTAAAATTGCTGCGTTCTCTTCGCCGCCAGCGGCCAGAAGAGCCATGATGCAGAGCGAATAGATACAATGGTCAATAAATCTTCCGACATCGCCAAATGGAATTCCCATCACTGGATTCCCCGGAAAGACGTTGCGGCATTGCTTGTCATCGACATGCAGATGTTTTTTGCGAGTCTGGCTCGCGAGATTCTTAAGCCTCTCCGGCACCTGATTCAGACATGTCGCATCCAGGACGTTCCGGTCATCTATACAGCTCATGGCCATCGTGATCCGCACAAGGATGCCGGAATGTTGGGCATCTGGTGGCATGATCTCATCATCGAAGGGACCGGCGATCATCGAATTATTAAAGAGATTGCTCCGGAACCGGGGGAAAAGGTATTGCCTAAACGGCGCTACAGCGCCTTCTTCGGAACTGATCTGGATCAGTATCTGCGTGGAAAGGGAATCGAAGATCTCATCATTTCCGGCGTGATGACCAATCTCTGCTGTGAAACCACCGCCCGAGATGCATTCATACGCGACTACCGGGTCTTCTTTCTGGCCGATGGTACTGCGACGATTGATCCGGAGCTGCATACAGCTACGCTTAAAAATCTGGCGTTCGGTTTTGCTACAGTGTTGACGATTGCTGATGTGGAATCTGGATGGGAATCGGTGGTGACAGTCTGATCCGTGCAGACAGACTACAACCCAGATGGTGCTCCTTATGAGAGAAGAAAAAGAGTCGGGGCGAGAGGATTTGAACCTCCGACCTCATGCGCCCAAGGCATGCGCGCTAACCAGACTGCGCTACGCCCCGATACCAAAAAATATTACCTGGTTTTCTACCTGCCGTCAATAGCTAGTTGAAAGAAGGGTTCAAAGTTAAGTCTGAGGGAATGATGAAAAGATTGCTAGCCCACCTAAGGCTTCCGTTCGTTATCTTGGATTCTCAGGTTGTCATCCCGAACTCGTTTCGGGATCTGTGCATGTGGTAGCCGAAGTCGATAGGTCATGAAACAAGTTCAGTACGACAAATTTGCGCTCTATACACTCTGTCTGATTACACCTTGCTTTTTACTCCTCACTCCTTACTATCTAAATACTTACTGAGCACCGGCCTAAGCTTTCGAATTGCCTCGGCTCGGTGACTCACTCGGTTTTTTTCCTCCGTGCTCAGCTGGGCAAAGGTCCTACCATAGGGAGGATAGAAAAATACCGGATCATAGCCAAATCCCTGCTCACCAACCGGCGCTTCAGTAATGAAGCCCCGGCAGTCTCCTTCCACCCATTCTTCTTTGCCGTCCGGCGTGCAGAGTGCGATTACACATACGAAGCGGGCACCTCGCTGCTCATCCGGAACACCGTTCAGCTCAGCAAGAATCCTCCGATAATTCTCCTCGTCGGTGGCTTCTGGGCCAGCATATCGGGCTGAGTAGATACCCGGTCTTCCTTGCAGGAACTCAATTTCCAGTCCTGAATCATCGGCAAGAGCGATCTCACCTGCCACTTGGGCGGTAATCCTGGCTTTTTTTAGTGCGTTCTCCAAAAAGGTCTTCCCGTCTTCGACGACGGAAACGGGTTGGCTCAGATCCTGCCAAGATCGCAGCGTGAATTCCTCACTTCCAAGCAAATCCTGAAATTCCCGAACCTTGCCTCTGTTTCGGGTCCCGAGGATAATTGTCTTTTTCATTAACTCGCCTCACTCCTTGTCGCCAATCCTCTTTTCAGCACTGCTTCCGCTACTTTGATACCGTCTACTGCTGAAGACATGATGCCACCGGCATATCCGGCGCCTTCACCAGCCGGATGTAACCCTTGAATGTTGCTTTGGTACTGATTATCACGCACGATCCTGACCGGGCACGAGCTGCGTGTCTCCACGCCGGTGAGAACTGCATCAGGCAGTGCAAATCCATTCAGCTTTCTGCTGAACGCCACGATGGCTTCCTTTAACGTCTGACAGACATTGTCAGGAAGACACTCTCTCAGGTCACCAGGTACTACTCCGGGACGGTACGAAGGTTTCACCGATCCGATTGCTGTGGAAGGCCGATCGGCCAGAAAGTCATTCACTAACTGCACGGGCGCGTGATAGGTACTGCCGCCGAGCAGAAATGCCTTGGTTTCCCACTGCCGCTGGTACGCCACACCAGCCAGAGGATGGGCACAACCGAACTCGGCCGGTCCGACCCCTACCAGAAGAGCGCTGTTGCTGTTCTCCTTATTTCTGGCATAGTAGCTCATACCATTCGTAACGACGCCACCCGCCTCGGAGGCCGCGGCGATCACCACACCCCCAGGGCACATGCAGAACGTGTATGCGCTATGTCCGTTTGAACAGTGATGAACCATTTTATAGTCCGCTGCTCCGAGCTGCGGATGGCCCGCGTAGCGACCATACTGAGCCCGATCGATCAGCTGGCGCGGGTGTTCGATCCGGACGCCGATCGAAAACGGCTTGGGAGTCATCATCACTCCCGCGGCATGCAGCATGTCAAAAGTGTCCCGACTGCTGTTACCGATCGCAAAGATTACCACATCACTTTCAATAGTGGAGATACCATTCACCGTCACTGCGGTTATCCGCCCTTGTTCAATCACTAAACCGGTGACTTTGTGCTGAAAGCGAAATTCACCACCATGCTGCTCAATAGTATGGCGCAGACTTCGCACTACCTGCCGGATACGATCCGTGCCTACATGAGGCTTGTTCTTGTACAGGATCTCCTTAGGAGCGCCGGCAGAAACCATTTCCTCGAGCACCTTCCGGCAGCGGCTGTCACGAATCAGCGTCGTCAGCTTGCCGTCCGAATACGTTCCCGCGCCCCCTTCGCCGAACTGAACGTTGGAGTCGGAATCAAGCACACCCTCGCTGAAAAAGCGGCCAACATCCCGATGCCGCTCTTCAAGAGGTTTGCCGCGTTCGAGCATGATCGGGCGCTGTCCGCTCCGTGCCAGAAGCAACCCGGCGAAGAGCCCGGCCGGACCGGCTCCCACGATAACTGGCCGAGAGGATAAGGGTGCACGCTGAGATGGATACTGATACGCAAAAGGAACAGCCTTGGATACGGCGGCATTTTGCCGCGAGGCAAGCACCTGCTCTTCGTTCAACACCTCGGCATCGACCATATAGACGAAGCACAACCGATCCTTGTGCCGAGCGTCAAGTGATTGTCTCAGCACGGAATACGACACCAGATGGGTGTCGTTGATTCCTAGAGCGTCGCACACGGCAGCCCGGAGTTCATCGGCAGAATGGCCGAGTGGAAGTTTCACATGGTTAATGCGAAGCACGATGCTATTTATCCCTGATAGTAACAGTATCGCAAGGAAGTAACCCAAGCAACCATCGCCTCTTGCCTCAGCGAAGCAGCGTCTCAGTGCAACGCACGCTACCGCCGTGCTGCATGCAGCCCCGCTGCATAGCCGGACGACCACGCCCACTGTAGATTATATCCGCCGCTGTCGCCATCGATGTCGATGATTTCCCCGGCGAAGTGCAGCCCGGGAACAAGTATGGACTCCATGGCTTCGGGATTAATCTCAGCTGTGTCAATCCCGCCTGCGGTTACCTGAGCTCGCATCCATGACTGAGTCCCGATCACCGGCACTCGCCAGCGATGCAGGATCAGGGCGAGGCGATTGAGCTCTTCCACAGTCAGCTCTTTGCAGAGCTTTCGGGGCGGTCTGATTTCTGCAGCATGCAGGATCGGAATAATCAACCGCTTATGGAAAAAACCGATCAGACCTGCGTCAAGAGCCAAATCTGGTCGATCCAGCATTCTTTTCTCTATGATGGAAACGATCTTTTCAAAGCTCAGGCCTTGGAAAAGCTGGATATCGAGAAACGTCGGCTCTCCAACTGACAATCGCTCGCTCGCTATCCTGCTCACCTGCAGCACCGGTATTCCTGAAATACCGTAGCTCGTGAAAAGCAGCTCGCCCTGTTCAGTGCGCAAGTCGCGTTCGCCATCGTTTAAGCTAACCGACCCATTTACCTTTACGCCATCCATCTGCTTCAGAAACGGCAGCGGCAGGTTGAGCTGTACCAGGCTGGGCACCGGTTCGACACAGTGATGTCCGAGTTCTTCGGCCAAGTGATATCCTGAACCATTTGATCCCAGATTGGGTGCTGCTTTTCCGCCGGTAGCAATAATCACCCGGTTTCCGCTCAGTGTAGTACCATCCTGCGTCTGAACGGAAAAGCCGTTCCGGTCTGGCTCGATCCGCTTAACCCTGCTGCCGCAAACCATCCGTACCCGGCATCGATCCAGTTCGAATCTCAGCACATCCAGGACTGCCGATGCCTGCCCGGAAATTGGAAATACCCTTCGGCCATCTTCTTCTCTGCAGAGCAAGCCGAGATCGTCAAAGAACGCCAGAGTATCTGTAGGCTTGAAGTGGTCCAGAGCGCTTGCGGCAAAAGCAGGGGATCGGCCATGATAGTGGCTCACGTCGCAGTGCATGTTGGTGAGATTACAGCGGCCGTTGCCAGTGGCCAAGATCTTTCTTCCTGCCCGATCCAGACGTTCAAGAACCGTCACTTCGGCATTATGCCGTGCTGCCACGATTGCAGCTATCATTCCGGAAGCCCCGCCGCCAATGATCAGTACACTCGTAGTACCCATAAGGGTTACCCTATGTTGGTGGAATGATGGATACATGGAAGAATGGTTAAATGGACAAACGGTTCTTGGTTTAAGGATAGAGAAGGAGATGCGTCAGCATTCCATTTCTCCAATTCCCCAATTCTCCATTTAACCATTTTTCCATTCACCAATCCACAGCCAACTAAAATGAAATGAGGCCCGCCGCACAGAGCTGACGAGCCTCACATAAAACGCTGCAACAACAAGGAGGATATCTCTGTCGGTACTATGCTTGCTCCTCCAGGCTGCCGGCCAAATGTGCCAGACGGTTCAGGGCATGAATATAGGCTTTGGCGCTGGCAATGATAACATCCGTATGTGCGCCCTGACCGGTGACAATGTGATCGTTTTCTTCAAGCCTCACCGTTACCTCGCCCTGGGCATCAGTACCGCCAGTGATTGCGTTAACCGCATACTTGAGCAGTCGGCTCTTGGTTCCGGTGATCTTGGCAATAGTCTTGAACGCTGCATCCACCGGACCGTCGCCGAAACCGGCCTCCTTGATCACCTCGCCGTTCACTTCCATTTCCACCGTCGCGGTAGGTATAGCTACTGTACCGCTGGCAACTGTCATATGAAGAAGCCGGTATTTCTCGTTTACGCGCAGCGTCTCCTCGGCAATAATGGCCAGCAGGTCTTCGTCAAAGACTTCCTTCTTCTTATCGGCCAGGTCCTTGAAGCGCTTGAACACTGCATTGAGCTCGGCTTCGTCAAGTTCGTATCCCAGCTTCTTCAAGCGGTCGCGAAACGCGTGCCGTCCGGAATGCTTCCCGAGCACCAGCCGGGACTGGGGAATTCCGATCGACTCGGGCGTCATAATCTCATATGTGATCTTTTCCTTCAGCAGGCCATCCTGGTGAATGCCTGACTCGTGAGAGAATGCATTGGCGCCCACTACCGCTTTGTTGGGCTGCACGTTGACCCCGGTTATCTGACTGAGCAGCCTGCTGGTGGCATAGATCTGTTCCGTAACCATCCGGGTAGTCAGGTTGAAGAAATCTTTGCGAGTACGAATCGACATAACAATCTCTTCCATCGACGCATTGCCAGCTCGTTCGCCGATGCCGTTGATGGTGCACTCCACCTGACGGGCTCCATTCAGCACTGCCGCCAGTGAATTTGCCACTGCGAGTCCAAGATCGTTATGGCAGTGCACACTGATAACCGCTTTGTCGATGTTGTTTACCTTCTCAAACAAGTATCGGATCAGAGCCCCGAATTCCTGCGGGATGGCATATCCCACCGTATCGGGAATATTAACCGTCACCGCCCCAGCCTCGATTGCTGCCTGCACCACCTGGCACAGGTAGTCCCGATCGGTCCGGGTGGCATCCATAGCGGAGAACTCCACAAAGGGAGTGCGCGATTTCGCCCGCTTCACCGCGTCGACAGCTTTCTCCAGAACCTGCTCTCGGGAAAGATGGAGCTGATACTTGAGATGAAAATCAGAGGTTGAGATAAAGGTATGGATAATCGGGCTGGCAGCTTCTCTTATCGCTTCCCAGGCTCGGTCGATGTCTTCACGGTTGGCGCGGGCAAGCGCGGCGACATTGCAGCTCTTGATAGTCCGGGCGATCTGCCGTACAGCCTCAAAATCACCGTCGGAGGCAACCGGAAATCCGGCCTCAATACTGTCAACGTTGAGTCGCTCCAACTGCCTGGCCACCTGCAGCTTCTCCTGGATATTCATGCTGAATCCAGGCGATTGTTCGCCATCACGCAAGCTGGTATCAAATACGGCTACATTTTCCATGACACAATCCTGTTACTATTGGGCGGTAAGGTCTTCTTCCTTGTCCGGGGTTGGCTGCTGCACACTTTTGGCACTACCGAGCTTTTCCTTAAGAAGTCCTAACGGTCCGGAAAGGGTATACAGAAGACCAATCACAAAAAGACTCAGTTGAGGCTCCGCAGCAATAATAATAATGATACACAGCAACGCCACCAATGTATAGAATCCGGACATTCCTTTCAGCTTGAGAAGCTTCAAGCTAAAAAAGTGAATCTTGCTGATCATCATGAACGAAAGGTAAAACGTCATGAGAAGAACCGGAATGTGCTTATGCTCGGGATTCCAGCCAAGATGATTAGCCAACAGTATGGTGGCGGCAATCATCCCGCCGGCACCTGGGCTGGGCAGTCCTTCAAAGTACTTGAGACCCACCCGGGTGGAATTTACATTAAAGCGTGCCAGCCGCAGCGCTGCACAGGCGACAAACAGAAAAGCTGCCAGCCAGCCTACTCTGCCGAACGGAATCAGGGTCCAGGTATAAACCATGACTCCGGGAGCAACACCGAAGGAGACAAAGTCGGTCAGCGAGTCATACTCAACGCCAAACTGGCTCATGGCATTGCTCATCCGCGCCACCCGGCCATCCAGGTAGTCAAACACACCAGCCAGAACAATAGCCCACGCCGCCCTGGTGAATTCGCCATTAAAGGACGCGATAACCGAGTAAAAGCCGCAGAAAAGGTTGCAGGTCGTTAACAGGTTCGGCAGGACATAAATTCCTGTGCGATCCCATTTCGTCCGGCGTTTCTGCCGATTCATAAAGTAATCCTTTTTCATCGCGGTTCTCCTACGACTGTACCGTGTGAATCAACACCTCGGCAGGGCCGATATCACCTGTCCGACGGCTTCAGCACTTTGAGAGGATTCATCACCGGCGGACATGTCTGTGCCCGTAAGCGGTGAACCGACAATGGTTGATCAATTTTCTTGGCCAGCAGTCTCGTCAACAGTCGTCCTTGCCTAAAAACCAGCCTTAGTATTTGTTGGCAGCATTCAGAAATCTGGATTCCCGCCTACGCGGGAATGACGACTTATTTCTAATACCTATAGCAAGTTCAGACGAGGCCATCAGCAACGCTACGCATGTATAGAGTCGTACGAATTCGGAAATAATCGAAGCACGTCATTCCCGCGTAGGCGGGAATCCAGGAGAATCTCGTCAACCGTATGACTCCTAATCCTAATCGCCATTGGTTACGCGCCTCGTTACTTTTTTATCAGAGCTAGACTTCTTTGTTCTTAATCCACGGCATCATTGCCCGCAAGCTTTTGCCTACCTTCTCAATGAGATGTTCACGATCACGGCTTCGTAAGGCATTGAACTGCGGACGACCAGCCTGATTCTCCAGGATCCATTCTTTGGCAAATTGACCGTTCTGGATCTCCTGAAGAATCTTCTTCATCTCTTTCCGAGTCTCTTCTGTGATGATACGCCGACCCCGAGTAAGATCACCATACTCCGCCGTATCGCTCACCGAATAGCGCATGTAGCTGATGCCGCCTTCGTAAAAAAGATCAACAATGAGCTTCAGCTCATGGAGACACTCAAAGTATGCGATCTCCGGCTGATAGCCTGCTTCCACGAGAGTATCGAATCCTGCCCGAACCAGTTCTGACGCACCGCCGCACAGAACCGCCTGCTCGCCGAATAGATCGGTTTCCGTCTCTTCTTTAAACGTGGTCTCAAGAACGCCGGCTCGAGTAGCGCCGATGCCTTTGGCATATGCCAGAGCAGTCTGCCGAGCCGTTCCACTGGCATCCTGAAAAACAGCGATAAGAGACGGCACACCAGCACCAGTCTCGTATTCCCGTCGCACCAGATGCCCCGGACCTTTGGGAGCAACCATGATTACATCGACATCCTTAGGAGGTACTATCTGGCTGAAGTGAATGTTAAACCCGTGCGAGAAGAGCAAGGTCTTGCCTTTGGTCATGTGAGCGGCAAGAACAGTATTATAGAGTCTCGCCTGTACATCGTCCTGTACCAGGATCTGGATGATATCCCCTTCCCGCGCTGCTGTTGCGGCATCGACCGGTTTGAAGCCATGAGAAATCGCCAGTTCGTAGTTGGGCGTCCCTTCCAGTTCTGAAATGATAACCTTCAAACCGCTGTCGCGGAGGTTCAGCGCTTGAGCGTGTCCCTGGCTCCCGTAACCGATAACTGCAATAGTTTTGTTTTTGAGCACGTTCAGGTCTGCATCCTTATCGTAGTACATCTTTGCCATGAAATCCTCCTTGTCGTAGTGCCGAGAATCAGTGTTAAATCATTGAGAATATCGAATTGAATGCCGCCGGTCCGAAGAATCAACCACCTTTCACAATGCCGTTTTCCGGTGCGCCCGGGATAGCGAGCTTTGTCTTTTCACCACGGGTCATTGCCACCTTGCCGGTACGCGAAAGCTCAAGAATCCCAAGCGGCTTGAACAAATTGACAAGTGCATTGATCTTATCGTCGTCTCCTGTTATCTCAACAACGTAAGAGCTATGAGACACATCAACCACTCTGCCTCGAAATATATCTACGGTGCTCAGTATCTGAGAGCGAGTTTCCTCGCTCACCTTTACTTTGATCAACGCGGTCTCGCGATTGACAAAATCGCCATTGACAAAATCAACGACCTTGATAATGTTAATAAGCTTGTTCAGTTGCTTGATGATCTGCTCTAAGATCTCGTCGTTTCCCCGGGTCACGATGGTCATGTGGGAAACACTCGGATCAAGCGTCTCGGCTACGGAGAGACTTTCGATATTGAATCCTCGTCCGCTGAAGAGACCGGCCACCCGGGAAAGCACTCCGGGCTTATTTTCCACCAGCACGGAAAGGGTATGTTTCATAGGTCCTGACTCTTTTCCTTCTGACGGCAGAATAACACCGGTTGATCCACCATCAGCGACTGCACGTACATACTTTTATACCAGTAACATTCTATTGATTGGTGCTCCGGCAGGGACCATTGGATACACACATTCTTCCCGTTCTACGAGAAACTCGATGATCACCGGTCCCTTGGTAGCAATCGCCTTTTCAATAGCGGGCACAACCTCTCTCGGTTTAGAAGCCCGGATGCCGGTAGCTCCATAAGCTGCAGCAAGTTTGATGAAGTCGGGAGCATAATCCATGCATGTCTGCGAGTAGCACTCTTCATAAAACAACTCCTGCCACTGTCGTACCATTCCCAGGAAGCCGTTGTTAAGGATGGCAATTTTCACCGGAAGACTGTACTGCATGATCGTGGCCAGCTCCTGGATGTTCATCTGAATACTCCCGTCGCCAGCAATATCAATGACCAAGCGATCAGGAAATGCTAGCTGAGCACCTACAGCTGCAGGCAAACCGTAGCCCATTGTTCCCAGCCCACCTGAGGTGAGCAATGTACGGGGATTAATGAACTTGTAAAACTGGGCCGCCCACATCTGATTCTGCCCGACTTCGGTAGCAATAATGGCTTCACCCTGGGTAATTTCCCAGATTTTCTCCACAACGTACTGCGGCTTGATTACATTCTTCTGCGTATAGGTAAGCGGGTAGGTGGCCTTCCATTCGACTATATCACGATCCCATTCCTCTCTCTTCTCTATTCCATGAGTATTCGGATCTTCTTTCTCAATGACATCCCACATCTGTTCGAGAACCGCCTTCACATCGCCCACAATTGGAATGTCCACCCGTACATTCTTGCTGATTGAAGTAGGATCGATATCGACATGAATAATCGTAGCCGCATGAGCAAACTCATCGGTCTTTCCGGTAACCCGATCGTCAAAACGGGCACCAACTGCAATCAACAGGTCACAGTTGGTCACTGCCATATTCGCAGCGTATGTCCCATGCATTCCCAGCATCCCCAGAGAAAGCTCATCAGTTTCCGGAAACGAGCCCAAGCCCATGAGCGTTGTTGTCACCGGCAAATGAAGTTTGCGGGCAATACGGGTAAAGACTTCCGAAGCATCTGCGGAGATAACGCCGCCGCCGCCGAAGAGGACCGGCCGTTCGGATGCAAACAGCTCGGTTACCGCTCGCTTTATCTGCCCGGAGTGACCACGGATGGTCGGATTATAGCCGCGCAAGTGCACTTTTTTGGGATAATGATACTCCATCGATGCATTCATGACATCCTTCGGAAGATCGACTAGTACTGGTCCCGGTCGACCGGTCTTGGCAATCCAAAAAGCCTCCTTTATAGTATTAGTCAGGTCCTTGATATCTTTCACCAGATAATTGTGCTTGGTGCATGGCCGTGTAATGCCGACGATGTCGGCTTCCTGAAATGCATCATTTCCGATCAGTGGCGTTGGAACCTGACCGGTAAAGATCACCACTGGAATAGAATCCATATACGCAGTCGCAATACCGGTTACGGTGTTGGTCGCTCCCGGTCCTGACGTCACCAGGCAGACTCCCACCTTGCCAGACGCGCGGGCATATCCATCAGCAGCATGCACAGCAGCCTGTTCATGTCGGACCAGAATGTGCTTCAGCGGATAGTTGGGCAGCTGATGATAAATGTCGATCACTGCGCCACCAGGGTAGCCGAAGATAGTGTCGACGCCCTCGCGCACAAGAGTTTCCAGCAGTATTTGAGATCCTTTTAACTGCAATTACATCCTCGCTTCATTCTGTGCGTTGTTTTCGATAATGAGTCAAAATAGCCTCGATCCTGTCTTTACTTCGAAGTTTGAGCTTCTTGATTTGTTTGACTTCAGTTTCCTCCTCGGTAGTGAGATACGGCTTCTGTTCATATGCTTCCAACTGACGTTCAAACGCCTGATGCTCTTCCACGCACTTCCTCAGTTCCGGATCTTTGGTTATCCACTGGGAGATGAGTTCTTGTTCATGTTTTTCCATAGTGGTTCTCCCTTGCATGCATATGGAGCAGAGAAAGAACTCTCCGCTGCCTTCATTATCCTGCTATATTATCATTGTTTTCAACAATGTCAACGGCACTCTGGCAGGAGAAAGACGTTTTAAGAGTCACGGTTCAAGATTGACAATCGACTGTAACGTCCCATACCAATACGAGCACCTGAAAGTCAGGAAGATATCAGGAGTGACCTTCTCTTGAGCATCTCGGCACTATTCTCTCGGGTCATTTCGGCATCGGAAGGTCGTACATAGAGAGGTGTTAAAGAGCTCGCGGAGAGAAAATTTCCTTTTTTTGCCTGGCTAAGACCTAATAATGCTATCGCTGCGGCCCGGGGTTGG
>Ga0116142_10002732_pt1 | contig 18541 bp, 19 predicted proteins | sample AD_UKC033_MetaG_FD_89785 | JGI IMG/M metagenome (GOLD analysis project Ga0116142, IMG submission 89785) | Active sludge microbial communities of municipal wastewater-treating anaerobic digesters from USA - AD_UKC033_MetaG | ecosystem: Engineered > Bioreactor > Anaerobic > Digestate | place: USA... | reverse complement strand
TTTTCCTGATGAAGTTGAATGTGGACCGAAGGGGGCTCGAACCCCTGACCTCCTGCATGCCATGCAGGCGCTCTAGCCAACTGAGCTACCGGCCCAAGATTTCAAGATGGATAGTATATATCATTTATCTAGATACTTGAACTAGTGGAGTCAATAATTGATTTAAAGATAAAACAACTTTGTCACTATAGCCGCAACTACAAAAAAAGTAAATTATTTAGGATTTTTTTATATGATCTATCAATCTTTTTTTATTTACAGAGGAATTAGCAGAGTAGGGAATAGAGTGCTAATTTGGCACTAGATCATTTTAGATCAGAATGAAACTTGTGATGGGCTTGTTTGAGCTGCGGCCTCGTGATGTGGGTATAAATTTGAGTGGTTCCAATATCTTTATGGCCCAACATTTCTTGAACGTCTCGGAGTGAGGCGCCATTACTTAAAAGATCAGTCGCAAAAGAATGACGAATGCCGTGAGGGGAGACACGAATTGGCAACCGAGCTTTACGACAGTACGCATCAACCATCCGTTGCACACTTCTTGCAGTTAGTCGCATCTCCTCACCATCTGAGAGAATATCAGGTTGCTTACCTGAAAAACGAATGAATACCGGATCCCAATTATCTCTTCGCGTGTTGAGCCAACGCTCTAACCATTGCTTAGCACGATCACTCAGGAAAACGACGCGCGGCCTCCTGCCTTTGCCAATCACACCAAACTCTTGCGAAGCCAAGCTAACTTGATCTCGATTTAAGTTAACCAGTTCACTCACACGCAAACCAGTAGAAAATAAAACTTCCAGTAAGGCTTTATCTCTAAGGCCAGATTGTGATGATAGGTCTGGTTGTCCGAGCAAGCGTTCAATACTTTCTATAGGTAAAAATTTCATTAAGCGTGCTTCTGCTTTGGGTAGATCAATTTTTTCTGGCTGAAGTACTGGTACGTCATTTTTTACCAACCACTTTAACCAAGATCGCAAGCCAATCACGTAATAACTTTGAGTCCGTTTAGAGAGAAGGTTTCCCTGATCGTCTTCGTATCTTGCTAGATATATACGATATTTTCTAACTACTTCCTTGTCTATCTGTCTCACATCAGTTATCTCTAGATCTTTTAGCCAAGTGCAAAAACGTCTCAAATATAATGAATAGTTCCGAATAGTCAGTCGGCTCACATTGCGTTCGATTTCCAAGTGCTCCAGATACTGCGTTAGTAACAAAAATGGTTCTGTAGGTAGTGACATATGTTTTTGTATCTAGATTCTTGAGTTACTACAGGTCATTAGCAGATGACAATATTTCTTGCTAATTCATTGACGAGTTGGTTTAGCTTGAATCATCAATTACCTTCAACCTTATGTATTGTTGCTTTGATTATTCAATATCAAATCGATTAAATATTTTGTCGGTCGTTAAATAAATCACTCGTCTTATGTCTATTTGCCACTATATCAGAAATTAGTTAAAACCTCCATTTACTTTAAATATATGACCTTTTGCTTGTCTTATCAATTTATTATGTAATCTGCTATGGCTACTAAGCGCTCAAATAGCCCAAAAACGGCTTTTTACTGGCATAGATGATCAGTTGTTCATCGTAAACAAATGGTTACTATGCACGATGACCTTATATTTAGAATATTAGCAATGTGAGTGAAAATAAAGAATTAAAAAACAAACCAAAGAGTTGTATAGGTGAGATTAAATTGATCGAATAAATAAAAGAAATATATCTTCGAACAAAACTATGCGGAAGAAACGGAATTGAGACGCAAAATATGCTATACCTAATTTTTTGTATACTACGTCGTAAAAGTAATATTGTGCGACGTAATAGATGTATGAAGTTGGCTGCCTATTGCGGTAGGGGAAGTAGCCCCCTGTTTAATTCCAAAAAGTATTTTTTTCACTGATCCAGTTGCAGCGAAGTTGTACGCACACAACCCTATCTCTCCAAGGACCTATTTAATCTGTTTTAAGTCCATATTTGCTCAAATTCTATAGGAATTTGTCATTTAGCCTGGAAACCAGGCGATGTCCTTGAGGTGAGTATGACTGCTTCGGGTTATTTATTCCCGCATCACTACTGCACCTCGTATTACGAATCACACAAAATACTCGAGTAATAGGCTTATAATAAATTAGTTTTCCACATTCAATTCAGTATCAAACTATATCATTTATACCCATATCAAACTATATCATTATCCCCCGCTCCCTCTGGAAAACTATATATTGCTCCCCCACTTTGCTTTATTTTTTATCACAAAACTTCATTTTATTTTTTTATTCGTTTTAATCTATAAAATCTTAGCCTCTTAAGCTGAAAGTTTCTTTTTTGATTAGTGAACCGCATCCTAATACTTGATTATCTTAAGGCAGATTCGACTTCTGTCCCCGACTCCCCCCTACCAATAAATTAAAAATATTGATATATCAATACAAAATAACATCTAATCTGGATAACAATCATTCAAGGTCTACTTACCAGGAAAAAGCAAGAGAAATAAAAGTATAGACACTCCAGTTACTAAAGAGTATTCCCTGATGGTCTTAATAAACAGTCTGCCCTTGAGATAACTCTGGAAAACCCCAAGACCAATATATAAAAGCGACATAATTAATAAACCAATTGCCCATACAGCGTAGGGAATGAACGAAAGTGCAATAGAAAGCTCAAATACTGCCAGTGTAAGTAGGCCTGTGAGCGCCCAATCGGTTCGATCCAACTTGCTCCTCAGCTGCACACTCCAAATAGACATAGCGATGAGTGGAAAATGGAAAGCAGCCACTAAGCCTGCTGTAACTGCAAAAGGTAGGTTAAAAGTAAAAAGCGTGTTAGTAATCAAAAATGATATAAGTAAGGAAAAAAATAATGCTATCGTTTGTGCTGCATACAACAATTGGATGGTTCTCCCCTTCGCTACTGAAAAAATATTTCCCGTGAGCAGTAATGCATACATACCAACGCCAAACAAAACGATAAAAAGTACTCTTTTGGGCATACTAGCGGGCAATACAAAATAAAAACTTGCAATTGCCAGCGCATAGAGAGTTGGTAGTGGAAGTATTGTCAGGTACTCATTTTTTTGTAGATCTTCAGAAAGGGCCCAAGCAGCTAAGCTATAAGTCACACCGCCAAATAGTAATAGCGACCAAACTCTCCAAGCCGTTGGAATCAACAACACGCCAATTAGCGCAAAGCTTAATACGAGTGAAGAAATGATAAATTTTTCTCTTCTTCTCATGAATTTTGCTCTAAATCAATTTTTAGCTGTGCAATACACGTCTTCAACATCTTCATGATCAAGTAGGGTGGAAATGAGTGTCTGGACCGCTTCAAGTTGCTCAGAACTTAACTCAAGCGGCATGCTTGCTCGGTACTCAGCTCCATCAGTGCGTTCAAACAGGTACCTTGCAGAACCTGGACCAGAAATTGATCCACCGTGGCGGGAAAAAATAAATTTCATTTCTGAACTTGAGCGATTGGGATTATCGGTTACCGCCTGAACCAAATATGCTTCTCCATATGGACCAAATGCTTCATATAGCACCTCTTGAATTGTTACTCCACTCGCAGATTTTCCCGATCCCTTATCTATAGCCTTCTGAATTTTTTCTCTAGGCATGTTAGCCATTCTGGCCTTATCAAGAAAAGTTCGTAGTGTTGGATTAAATTGCGGATCGCCGGAGCCACCCTCTTTTACTGCTTTGCGTATGTGTTTAGCCAAATCACCAAATATCTTACTTCTCTGACTGTCAACCGCTCCTTTGCGATTTTTAATGTTGTGCCATTTGCTATGACCTGCCATAAAATCAATCCTCTCTGTGGTATTCATCGAATTGTACACCATTTAACAATTGTTGGTTGACATTTGAAGCTATCATCGGTATTCTCTGCAGAACGTTTTTGCTATATAAAAACAATCAAATTATGTCTGCAGCAACTGGATCACTCAAACAACTCGCCGTACTGGCCGCCAAGCAAGCCGAATGGCAAAAAGCGATAGAGCTTAATCAAGCAATTCTTGAAAAGGAACCCACCGACGTTGGTGCCTTAAATCGCCTTGGAGTTTCACACTTGCAACTCAATCAAGTAGCGGAAGCAAAAAAAGCTTTCAAGGTAGCCATTGGTCTGGATAAATTCAACACCATCGCAAAAAAAAATCTTGATAAATTAAACCAAAGTGATTCGACGAATCAAACACTCACCTTTTCGAAACAACAATTCATTGAAGAATCGGGAAAGACCAAGGTAATCGAGCTTCATCGATTGGCGGGGAAACAAGTTCTTGAAACGCTTTCTGTAGGTACTAAATGTCAGTTCATGTGTAAAAAACGTTTCATTTCAATCGAAACTAACGGTACCTATATTGGTGCCCTTCCAGAAGATATTTCTTTTCGACTTTCAAAATTAATTCAAAATGGCAATCAATATGAATGCTATATCCGTTCTGTTTCATCAAGCACCTGCTCAGTCTATGTACGCGAATTGTTCCGCTCAGAAGATAATCTTGACGTGAGTTCATTCCCCATTAATCGCAGCGCCCACTTTGCTGGAGACGACATCGATGATAGTTTGCTTAAAGAGGATGCTGCACTGGAATATGCAGGGTTTGAAAACGAAGAAGCTGAGGAAACTGAGGAACCAGCAGATTTAGAGTGATATTTTCTGCAATTGCTCTGCTGAAGACGAACCTAATTGGACCAGCACTCCCACGCGATCAGAAGAAAATAGTTCGCTTATAACCTCCATTTTAACCTCTCCTGGCAATGAAGCCTGCAACAACGATGCCACTAAATTGCACTCTGTAGTTAATTGATCATCAATAAAAATAGTTGTTTCATCAGTAGTCACCTCACGGTTGGTTACCCGCACAACCAATCCACCCTGTTTTGCAACTAGATCTGCATACTTACCAGCCACTCCCGAAATACTTGTTGTATTGGCAATTCCAATGGGACATGTCTCTCCAAGTCTGCCCAAGATAACCAGCTCCGAAGCAGCATGCTCTGGGTTTTCTATAATTTGTACTCCTTCATCCTGCAGTAATTGCCAAATTGGTAATAATCGCCAGGCTTCTTTAAATTTTCCGAGTTTCAACAGGTTTGTAAGATTAGTTTGAATCGTTCTTTTTGTAGAATGGTTATCAGCAAAATTAGTATTCTCGAGTAGAATTATCTGATTAACTAACACGCCTGTTGCTGCTGCAACTTCCCAAGGTTTGTGCAATTCGCCAGCCATGCTAGAGGACGGCACGATAATTAGTTTTGAATATGTTTTTTCTGGATCAAGTTGAGCAATCAAGATCGAACCTGATTGACCGGCCTTTGGTGAATCAGTAATTGCAATGACTTGATTTTGAAATCCCTTCGGCACCCATCGCAATATGGCGTTGATACTTAGAGATAAAGTGACCCATAGGGCAATTAAAACTAAAGCAAGAAATAAAAACAGACTCCACCATCGTTTTCTTGGTTTTGTTGATCGAAGTCTAACTGAGTGTTTTTTTTTGCGGGCGGGCATGTTTGTGCTGTCTATTATTACAGGGGTTAGGTGCTTTGCACAATCCAATCTCTCATTTCTGTTGCCAAACGAACCATGACTCTCAGATTGTGAATGCTTGCTAATCGATAAAAGCTAAGTTCTGCAACATTGTACAGATGGTGTAAATACGCTCTGGTGTACCCTCCTCTGCAAGTTGAGCAATCACAATCTGCCTGAAGTACGTTATGATCTGTCGCAAATCTTTGATTACTGATCGCTAATCTACCTTTGGGAAACTCTGATTTGAACACAGGTGTTTTGGTAGTGGTATCAAGGTGGCCAACAAATAACGCGCCATTCCGAGCCAACCTAGTTGGACCAACGCAATCAAACATATCAAAACCCATGAGTATGGCCTCGATCACATCTTGTGGATCTCGGCCCATGCCCATGGCGTACCTTGGTGCCTGCTCAGGCAACAACTTACCAATCGAGGCCATTACATGCTGTGTACCAGCCAAATCGTAGCCCACTGTTTCGCCACCAAGCGCATAGCCATCAAAACCAATATCAAGCAGTGAACGAAGTGATTTCTCGCGTAAAACAAGTGAGGTTGAACCCTGGACAATACCAAATAGGGCTTGATACTTTCCGTACAAACTTTGTTTCTTCGCACTCTCCCACTCTATTTTGCAGCGTTGAGCCCATCTTGTAGTCCGCTCAACAGAGTCGTTCATCATTTTTTCAGAACTTGAGTCTGGCAGACATTCATCAAAAACCATAATAATGTCTGCTCCAAGTGATTGTTGAATTTGAATCGAAGTCTCTGGGGTCATTACATGCTTCGAGCCATCTAGGTGAGAGGTAAATATGACTCCTTCTTCAGAAATTTTGACTGTAGAAGCCAGACCTTTGGCTCGCTGTTGTTCGCCCAGAGAAAAAACTTGATAACCACCAGAATCCGTTAACATTGGGTGATCCCAACGCATAAATTGATGCAGGCCACCAGCCGCTTCTATAATCTTTGTACCTGGTTTTAGATAGAGATGGTAGGTGTTACCCAAGATTATCTGCGCCTCCAGTTGCTCCAAGTCTAGAGAGTCTAGGCTTCTGACACTCGCTCGAGTACCCACTGGCATAAAAATCGGGGTCTTGATTTGGCCATGCGGAGTCGTTATACTCCCTGCTCTGGCTAGACCTCGAGAAGTGATCAGCGAAAAACGAAATGAGTTTGGCATACAGTAAACACATATCCTACCATGCTATCAATCAACCAGTTCGACTATACCCTCCCTCCATCGCTCATTTCCCATGCGCCACTTACAAAACGCACCGCTAGCCGCCTGCTTTCACTAGATAGAACGTCGAAAAAGATAACCCATCATCACTTCAGTGACTTAGCTGCGCTCTTGCAGCCAGGTGATGTGCTCATTCGCAACGAAACAAAAGTCATTCCTGCCCGATTATTTGGCCAACGAAAATCAGGTAAAAAAATTGAGTTGTTGCTAATTAGTCCAGTCGACGACAGTGGTTTTAAATGGAAGTGCTTGACTAAGCCTGGATTAAATCAAAATGAAAAAATCCTGTTTAATTCCGAAATTGAAGCAATGAATACTTCTCCCAAGGAAAGTTACGTCAAAGAAGTTGAGTTTGGATGTTCCAAAACCGAGTTACGTGCGTTTATTGTGAAAAACGGACACACCCCACTCCCCCCATATATTTCCAACCAATCCAACGAACTGCTCTTACGAAAACAGTACCAAACCACGTATGCAAAACATGAGGGCTCTGTTGCAGCGCCCACAGCCGGATTGCATTTCACCAAAGAACTAGACAAAGAATTGGCTTTACGAGAAATTTCAATTCTCCCAATCACTCTACATGTTGGGTTGGGCACCTTTGCTCCACTCAGAGAAACAGCTTTTGCAGAAAAACAACTTCACACAGAATGGTTTTCGGTCAGCGATATGACGGCTCAACAAATCAACCAAGCCAAACAAGAAAAGCGACGAATTATAGCGGTGGGGACGACATCAGCCCGCACGCTCGAAAGTTGCACAAATTCTAAGGGACTAATTGAACCGAAAACCAGCGAAACTGCTCTTTTTATTTTTCCACCGTATAAATTTCGGAGCGTGGATGGATTGATAACCAATTTTCATTTACCTAAATCTAGCCTACTCACCTTGGTTTCGGCATTTGTTAGTGCACCAAATACACCAGAAAATTTCACATCATTCAATGAGAGTTTGATTGGTAAATCATACCAAACAGCAATAAGTGAACAATACCGATTTTACAGTTTTGGTGATGCTATGTTGATAACTTAAACACCCAATTCGTAGCGCACAAACTTGCTTACAGCAATTTTTTCGCCAATTTTACCACTTAATTCTTTGACTAAGTAGCTGATGGTTGCGCCACCGTCGCGAATATATTCTTGCTCGAGCAACTCTTCCACATTTTCTGGATTCATAGCTGCAACTTGCATAGCGATATTTTTACCAAGAGCTTGAAATTCCGCATTACGTGCCACAAAATCTGTTTCGCAAACTAATTCAACTAATGCAGCCACTCGGCCACCACTATGAACATACGAAAAAATTGCACCCTCTTTAGTTTCCCTGTCCGACTTTTTGTCGGCTTTGGCTAAACCACGCTCTTTTACCAACGCCATGGCTTGCTGATAATTTCCCTCTGTTTCTGCAAGTGCCCTCTGGCAGTCAAGTACTCCCGCACCCGTCTCTTCTCTTAATTTTTTAATATCGGCAGCATTAATAGACATTTTTACTCCTTTTTCTTTGCTGAAGTTTTTGTAACTTTGGCAGATTTAGTGGTTTTTTTTACTTCTTTGACAACTGGTTTTTTGATTACTTTAGGACTAGAAGCTTTAACTGTTTTAGCAGTTACTTTTTGCTCCACTGCCGGTTTTACAACTTGTTTTGCTACAGGTTTTGTCACCTCTTTAGCTACTATTGGTTCAACAGTTTGTTTTTCTTCAGGAGTAGTCACAACTGCTGCTTTTACGGTCTCAGCAACATTAATTTTGCTTGGCTCTACTCCACCAGCTTTTCCAGCTACATACGCCTTTGACATGTGTTGTAAAAAGCACTCAATACTTTTGATTGCATCATCATTACCTGGCACAGCAATGTCTACCAAGTCTGGATTTGTATTGGTATCTACCAACGCAATCACTGGGACACCAACTTTTTCCGCTTCTGCCACAACTATCTTTTCTTTTCCTGGGTCAATGATGATTAATGCTGCAGGTAAATCGTTCATAGAGCGAATACCATCAAAAAATCTTTTAGCTCTTGAGACTTCTTTTTCAATTTTCACTAATTCGTACTTAGTCCTGCCTTTTAGGCTACCTTCAGCTAATTTTGCTTCGGTATCAACCATATCTTTGAGAGATTTTTTGACCTGAGACCAATTGGTCATCAATCCACCCAACCAGCGAGCGGTAATGTGCATCATGCCTGAAGTTTCTGCAGCCTGTTTTACTAATTCACGCGCTTGGCGTTTGGTACCGATGATGATAACTGATTTCTTCTGGGCTCCGAGTTGATATAGTAAGTTGTACGCCAAGCGCATTTGCTGAGCGGTCTTTGCCAAATCAATGATGTGAACGCCATTTTTCTCACTATGAATGTACTGGGTCATTCTTGGTTGCCACTTACTTTTGTGATGACCATAATGCATACCAGCACCAAACAATTCTTGCAGATCAAAATCTGGTGCTTTATCTGGAAGTGAAGTAACGTCTAACATAACTTTGTCCTTCTTTCTAGTCGATTTTTTTCGACTAAGAGGTTTATTTGGTAAAATCAGGACCGTACACCAAATCAACCCAACTTTTTACAAGGTGGATAGTATATCACACCAATCAAGCCGAGGCCTCAGAGGTGTCAACTTGGATATTTTCGGACAACGAAGTATACTTTCTCGTATGTCATTAGATCATGTGTGGGAAACCCGAGAACCTACTGATGAAATTATCGGAAAGAGAGAAACGACGGCAGAAAAAGCTTTTGCCCTTATTGTAGATGCATTAACCTTGCTCGTGAGCAAAATCGAGGCAGGTGGCGATGAAGCAGAACAATTGAAGACAGTAGTCCGAGGTGCTCAAAAAAGCATCGAGGCTCTCACCGATACCTCCAAGCAACTTACATCAATGGTCGGTTCTAAGGAAAATTTTACGCTTGGGTGTTATAGACTGATACATGAATTAGAAGAAGATGGTGAATATGTTGATAAAGCAATAGTCGCCGCAGCGCGCGCTTTGTCGGAATTTGAACAATTAGAAACTCAGGTTCAAGCAAAAAGGGCAAATCAGCAAATCGAGAGCGCGCGCAGTATGCACGAAAGAATGAGAATCCGTGAGAGGCTAGATTCAAGAACTATCGCTCTAACGGACGATGATAAACTGGAAGTATATTTACAGTTACTGAAAAACACAATTCAAGGCCAAGACATTACTTAGCATCACCGCCAAACCGTCGCTCTCTTTGACGAAATTCTTCCAGTGCCAATCGGAATTGTTCCACCGAAAAATCAGGAAACAACGTGGGAGTAAAAATTAACTCTGAATATATTGATTGCCAAGGCATAAATCCAGAAAGCCTCTGTTCTCCCCCCGTTCTGATAATTAAGTCTGGATCTGGTATTTCTGAGGTGTTAAGGTTAGATGTAAATAATTCTTCAGTGATTTCATCTGAATCCAAACCTTGTTCCACAATTTTTTTTACAGCTTTTATAATTTCTGCTCTTCCCCCATAGTTCAGTGCAAATGTCACAGTAATTTTTGAGTTCTTGCGCGTCTTGTTAACAAAATCTAAACATTGTTTAGCAATATCATCTGGAAAACGATTGACTTCGCCAAGAATATTTAATTTCACCCCTTCTTTAATAAATTTTATTGCTAAATTCTTGAGGGCAAACCGAAAAACATTAAATATTGCCGAGAGTTCTTCTTTATCTCGCTTCCAATTTTCAGTTGAAAACGCCCAAAAGGTGACATAGGGAATTTTTTGATCCACACATTCTTGAATGAGAGGTTCGATGGTTTTCACCGCCGCTTCACGATGACCATCGGTGGGGCTTAAACCCTTTTGTTTAGCCCATCGGCGATTACCATCCATAATAATCGCCACGTGCTGAATGTCGGAATTCATAAGGAATCATTATAGCAAATCCTTCATTTTAAATCTTAAGTGCATCACACTATTTGTTGGGTAAAGTTACCTTCTACAAAACCGCTCGTCGTATAGCCTCCTTTTGCCAAGCTATAAATAGGTCGCCCACTGGATTTCCTTTCATTTTTTCTGGGTGAAATTGCTTGAGTAATCCGCTGACCTCACCTCTTTTATTGAGTCGAAATAACATTTCCACAACTTCATCTTCTTGACTAACATGGGTCACATAGAAACCATTCTCCTTAAGAACGTCTAGGTGGGGTTCAATCATTTCTAAACGAAATCCCTGCATGTGATAGCTGTTAACGTCAAATTGATGTAAAGTACGAAGCGCAACTGGAGCATGAGGCCCATATAGTTTTTTCACAACGTTTGTTATTTGGTGGATAGTTGCTGGATCACCAGGAGCAGATCGATGATTTGGTACTTCTTCAGGAAGTAAGCCAAGTAGATGTGCTAAAACCAATTGAAATCCTCTACAGGTTGCATCTAAAAAAATTTCGGGATGATCTAGTGCTGTTTGGATTAACTTCAAGTCGATCTGATCAGCTCGATCATCATAATCACCATCAATGTGGGCGCTTGAGTTATCAAGAAGCCCTAATGGAGCTATCGATTGTCCCACATGTTTGCCTCCTCGAATTTGGATCACTCGATGTTGTCTTGCCAAGTGCGAGACCAATTCGAGGTTGTTACCCCACGCACGAGTCACTGGTAGTTCAAAAATTTGAGCACCATCTGGCAGAACCTCATCGTAATTGGCTAGATGGCCAATTAACTGTCTTTCTCCGTCGATAATTCTTGATGTATCGGCTAGCACACGAATTCCCCTCCGATTGGTAGCCTCTTCGCTCGGTGGTCGGAGCAAAAACAACTGTTCTTCAAGATCTGGGTTAACTATGGTTCCTCTAAAATCTGGATATTTAGTAAAACCTGGAATCGGTCGAGATTCCAAAACTGGTATTCCAGACAAAATGTCTTTATACGCAACGTGTTCAGAACGACCAATCATAGAGACATATAGTAAATCAAAGTAGCACAAAAAGCACGTCTGATTGAAAGGTGAGTGATTTCATCGAATACGTCTTTGGAGTTGAACCCAAGCAGTCAATCAGAGCCTGTTTGAACTCATCTGTTGGTTTAGTTCCGAATAAATTGAAGGGATAGATTATTTTTTGGCCATTATTAAGGTAAATCTCAAGGTTTTTTGTACGACTGATGTATTCTGCCTCAGTTACTATTATCCGATACCCCCATTCTTTGACGTCTTTCGATACTATTGATACTTCTCCAAAAGACCTGTTTAACACTATCGATTTGTTCTTCACATCAACTTGAATACGATAAACCAAATATCCTTGAAGATATTTTAAAATTAGACCAAAAACAAAAATCATGATGAAAAGAAAGTAATCTCTGCCTCCAGACTGTACCAACAAGAATATGGTATAAAACTCGATGAGCATCGTTCCGACGAACAACAGCTGGACCATACTTCGACCGATTCCTTTGAGTTGGAATGTTTCTAACATAGCTTAAGGACATTTTCCAATAAACATACCACCGTGATGGGACCCACACCACCAGGAACAGGAGATAAAAATGTTACGATGTTTTCAACCGACTGACGATCTATGTCTGGTTTCGGCTCCCCCACGTCTACCAAAATTACTTCCTGCTTCAACATTGAGCCTTTAACTAAATGCTCTACTCCAGTGGCACTAATTACAACATCGAATTCTTTTAACTGTTGGTCAGAAGCAATTCTGTTTGCTAAATCGGCTCGACCCAGAAGTATTGGTTGGTACCCAAGTTTCTTGAGGGCAAAAAAAGTTGGTGAGCCAACAATATCTGACCTACCGATGATCGCGATTGAATCGGTTTTCGAAACTTGAGCTTGTTCAAGCACCAATAAAATTGCTTGTGCGGTTGCTGGCAGTACTAATCCCTTAGCAATCCAAGTGCCATCTTTGACCGCTTGTTGAGTAGTTGGGGTTAAACCATCGACATCTTTTTTTGGCTCAATATTCATAACCAGCGAGTGCCACCACTTAGAGAAATCACCTTCCCCTGATCGTTTTTCCCAAAGTTGCTTGGAAGGCTTTTGAATCATGACGCCCGTGACGCTCAGATCTGTATTTAGTTTGTCGATTGCGTCGATAACTTGCTGTGTAGCATCTTGCAGCGAAAAAAAAATTGGTTGAAAATCGATCCCCACCCTCTGGGCTGCTTCTAGCTTTTTTTGTGTATACAACCGACTACCAGGATCTTCGGTGAACACGATAGAGGCTATCGATGGCCTACTGCCTCGTTGAATCAATTGACTCACCCGTTCTTTCAGGTGTTGTTCCCGCTGTTTAGCAAAAGCAATGCCATCAAATAATTCCATAGCAGTATTGTACAGTGAAATATATTTTTAAGAGTACTTCTCTCTCTGACAACTTAAAAATTCGACTTTGATTTTACTAATCGTTTGATTCTCTCAATATTTACCTGGTCTGGACCGTTACCATCAATTCCAGGAACTTCAGTAATGAGCGGAATGTTAAGTAGCTCTGGTTGGTTGAGGAAGTGCTGGAGGTCTTGCTGAGGAATGGTACCATCGCCAATGTTGGCGTGGCGATCCCTGCCAGAAGCAAAGGGATCGCGACTGTCGTTGACGTGAATTACTTTTAAAGTCGACCATAAACCATGCTCAGAAATCACTTCAAATGCTGAACCCTGGTTGCCATTTTTGCTTGTAGTTTCCTGGGGCGGATGGGGTCCCAAGTGATAACCAGCAGCCCAAGCGTGACAGGTATCTAGGCACCAACCCAGTCGTCCTTTACTCACAAATTGACCTAATTTTTCTAGTTCGTCTAGCAACCAACGGATTTCTGATAAATCTGAGCAAAGTTTGCCTTGCTGACCGGCCGAGTTTTCGATCAACAATCGACTGTTTTTTGGAGTTGTATTCAGAATCATATCTAGCCGATCGACCAGATCCTGCCTGACGGTTTCCCAACCGTTACCCAAATGACTACCTAAGTGGACTACCACTCCTGCTCCATTTACATGTGCATCGAACTCCAGTTCCTTCGTGAGAGTCTCAACTGACTTCGTAATTATTTCGGGCTTTTCTGCAGTCAAATTGATCAAATATAAGGCATGAGTAAATATTGGTTTAACAGATAATTCTTTTTGTTTTGCATACAGTTTTTCTGTATCAATTCCAGCTAAAGATGGACGTTGCCAAACCCGTGGTGAACCCGAAAAGACTTGGACACAATTGCAGCCAATATCTGCCGCTCGTTCGATGGCTTTGTCATGCCCACCTGCCGATGACACATGGGCACCAATTAATCTTTTCTTTGTCATATGCGGTACACTATACCATGTGCCAACATCAAAATTACCACCCTACACCATCGAATATTCCAATAGCGAAGAGTATCACTATCTGAAGCGCGAGATCTGGAGTGGTCACTGTTACTACACTGAACTAGAAGTTGAAGATCGGGCGCCGGTCATCGTCGATGCCGGCGCCCACATTGGTATTAGCACCCTCTACTTCGCCAAACACTTCCCCACCGCACAGATAATCGCCATAGAACCTAATCCTATTACAAGAGAGCTTCTTGAAAACAATATCTGGAATAATCGTTTGGAAGATCGAGTTTCAGTACTACCAGTCGCCCTCTCCAACCAAACTGGTTCTGCCCCACTCTTTCACCTTCCAACCAAACAGTGGCAACTCAATGCCAATCTAACTCCGCAAGCTTGGAACGGTGACAAATTAGCCGAATCGCTTGAAGTCGAAACCATTACACTCAGCTCACTGATTTCTCAACCTACTGACATCGTCAAATTGGATATTGAAGGGGCTGAACTACTAGTCCTCAAAGAATCGAGAGACGTACTACATTTTATTCAACATCTCTGGGTCGAGTTTCATCCCTCTGGAAAGAATTCTCTACCCGAATTAACTCAACTGTTAATAAAACAAGGTTTCAAGATAACCATTTGGCAAAAAGAAAAAATTGTTTCCTTAGAAAATGTTCGTGGACTATGCTTGATTCACGCCACCAAAAACCAGCTACCCCCAGGTGAATAGTGGAAACTCACTCGCCAAAGTCTTAACCTCTGAGCAAATTTGCTTGAGCAACTGATCTTGGTCTGCCCAAGTTTTGAATTCTTTAATGAATGCTCTTCGTTGCTTAAGATCTTTGGGTAGCTGTTTGTTAGTAGTGTGCTTTACAACTGTGGCAATCCACCGTCCGATCTGTTCCATTTCGGGCTCTTTCATACCCCTAGTTGTAACTAATGGTGTACCCAAACGCAAACCAGAAGGATAAAATGGTGAACTTGGTTCGGTGGGCACGGTATTTCGGTTGGCATAGATCCCCGCTACATCAAGCGCATATGCAACTTGCAGTCCCAAACCAGGTCCAAATGAGCTCAAATCAACCACCATCAAATGTGTTTCTGTACCGCCACCAACTAGCTGTATACCCTCTTTAAGCAAGGTCTTTGCCAACACTTGAGCATTTTTCTTAATTTGTTTGGAATACGCTTTAAATTCCGACCTTGTCGCTTCTGCTGCGGCGATGGCAATCGCCGCCGTGGTAGCATTGTGAGGCCCTCCCTGCAAACCAGGAATAATCGCTGAGTCAATTTTTTTGCCCAAATCTGGATCTCGCTTCAGTCCTCGATCAGTTACTAGAATCATTGCACCACGAGGGCCACGAAACGTTTTATGGGTGGTGGACATAATCACATCAGCGTACGGAACTGGAGATTGATGTTCACCACCAATCACCAAACCCGTTACATGCGAAATATCTGCCACCAACCACGCTCCAACCTTATCTGCAATCTTTCTAAATTTTTCGAATTCAAGTTCAAAAGGATACGCAGTATTGCCCGCCACAATCACTTTTGGTTTGTGCTCTAGGGCAAGTCGCTCAACTTCAGCAAAATCTATTCGCGCATTCTCTGTCACTCCATACTGCACGGAGTTATAAAATCTGCCAGAAGCAGTTACTTTTGGGTGTCCGTGAGTGAGATGTCCTCCCATCGCCAGCTTAAGCCCCATCAGGGTATCACCCGGCTCCATCAAGGCAAAATAGATTGCCATGTTCGCTGGCGACCCAGAATAGGGCTGCACATTCACATAGGGCACTGAAAACAGTTGTTTGATTCTCTCTTGAGCCAACACTTCAATCTGGTCTATAACTTGGTTTCCTTCATAGTATCGTCTTCCCGGAAATCCCTCAGCGTATTTGTTGGACAAACAAGACGATAGTACTCCAGCAACTTCTGGAGAAACCGCATTCTCAGATGGAATTAAACCAATTTTATCTAGTTGGCGCTGTTCTTCTAGTTTGATTAAGTGAAAAATTTTGTCTTTTGGCATCAAAACTACCTTTCGTACTAACTGAATAGTAACACAGAAAAGAAAAACTAAAAAAACTAACGGGCAGATGGCAGGCAGCCGAGTTTAAACTACGAATGTAATCGTAACAAAAAAACAAAACGGGGGAAAGATGTATCACTGGGTCAGAATGGGTTAAGTTACACAAGTATTTATCTAACTAACGTTGGTGCTGAAGGTGAGATTCCATGTACAATCCAGCTTTGGAGTGAGGTAAACAAAAGATGCTGCTGATCTATATCCAAATCTGAAACTCGCACTGCCACTCGATCAAATTGCTGTATGGTCTGACCAAATTCGGCATCTGGGTGTTCTCTGCCCTCCTCAACTTGAATATTCGTTTCTTTCAGTGGCCGAACGGAAACAGCTTTGATGAATTTTAAAAATGGTGAGTTTGCATCTAACAGAGGTAGGCCTACATTAATCCCTGGATCTATCCCTCCTTCAAGCAAAGTGGCCTTATCTGCCATATCAATACCCCGTAACTTTGCAAAGTGATTATCAATCAATTCTTGAGGTAAAGTTTCAAATTCTATTACCACTTCTACACCGGTGTCATTTATTTTCTGACCAATTTCAACTTTCTCACCTTCGTCTGTCATGTGACGAATCAGCATAGCGGATGCATTTGCTATGGTATACGTTAATTGAAATGGTCCTGACGCATACAGTTTTTCAAGATATTTTTTAAAGCTCTGGACCTCAACTTGGTTACCTGAGTCAGTGATTCTAGACAAATTCAGTAAGTGTTCTGGAGCAACTTCTGGATTGGGCACAAGTTCTCCGCCTCTTTCGGTAAGTGGCGAAGCAATTGCAACTACATCTCCAGAAAAAATCAGGTTGCGTCCATTTAATTCTGAAAATAATTCAGAATTTTCCTCATTAACCATAAAATCGTCCAGTAAACTCTGAATTTTATGCCTGGCCACTGCCTTTGCATCAGCAACAGCTGGCTCTTCTCCTGGCACACGCACCGGTTGGGCATTTTTTATTACCGACCGACCATAAATCGTATTAAGATAGCCTATTAATTCAGCTAATCCCTGATGTTTTCTATCATTGAGTGAAGCATTGATGATGCGCAAAACAATTTCTTCCGAATCTTCGATTAAAGCACCAAGTTCTTCTACATCAATTGAAAGTAAAAAGGCTGAATACAGTCGGTTGATAATCGTCTCGACTTCATTCAGCACTACTTCTTGTTCGTTCAATAGCCAAAATTCTGAAAGTAAAAATAGCTCTATCGCTCTCTTTTCATTCTCTGCATAAAACAGGTGTTCTTTATTATTATATCCTTCTCTGGAATCTGTGATTTTCATAGGTTACAAAAAATCCTCACCGTTACTTTTACTCAGCTTGGTGTCACTCTAACTGTGGTGAGCAGCTAGATGCGTTTCTTGGGAGCAAAAGTCCTTTGTGAGGCTTCTGCTTTGTTTTGGTTGCTTTAACCAAAAACCCTATGTATTAGGCGTGTATTTTACCACACTAGGCCCATATTTTTCAAGTAGTGATTTATCTGTTCTTCCTGTAAATCTAATTTTTGCCATTTTTGTGTCAGCAACTCCCCCATCTCTCGCTTTTCAAACGGAAAAATAATCCAAGCGTTGGCGGTAAAGGCAAAATAATCTGGTTTTACCACAGAATGTTCTTTATAGAAAAGGGTTGCGGTAGTCACTGAAGCAACATTTCTTTGGTGCAATAATTCAGAAACAAATTTTAGCGACCCCCCGCTGTCTGCCACATCATCGAATAGCAAGACGTTTTTCCCTGCTACATCAATTGGTAAATCCTGGTACACATTTGGCTGCGGTAGTTTCTCGTTGATACCAGAATAAAATTTCACACCAATACTGGCAATTTCATCGATTTGCAAAAAATCAGCCAAGGATCGCGTCATCGGCCAGCCACCCTTGGCAAGCGTCACAATCAGGTCAATAGGTTTATCTGCATTGATAATCTGCTTAGAAATTGCGATCGTGAGTTGCTCCATTTCATTCCAAGTCGGTGCAACATAGGTGGTTTCATCTGGGGGAAAAGAAAAGCTTGGGATCGAAATTTGCGAGTTCATACTATATGGTACACCACGAACCTGATACTTGTGAAGCCAGTGCTATACTCAAGTCGTGATTAAAGTATTGCTTTTTGATTTATCCAACACTATTTTATTTGCCAAAGATAAAAACTATGTCGGGGGACTGAACGCTCTTCACAACCAGCTTCAAGCTACAGTGCCAAATTTCGCTTTTCCTGATTATTTTGAATTAGATATGAATCTTCTCTCAATGTTGCAATCTCTACAAAATAGCTATGTAATGGCTCTTTTTACATCTGAAACAATTCAAAATTCACCTGCAATTAAACCAACTTTAGAGAAAGTCTTTAATCCAATTATTTCTGCTCAAACCGTCGGTTTTCACAAAACAAACCCGGAAGCATATAAAT
>Ga0116142_10002719_pt1 | contig 18588 bp, 18 predicted proteins | sample AD_UKC033_MetaG_FD_89785 | JGI IMG/M metagenome (GOLD analysis project Ga0116142, IMG submission 89785) | Active sludge microbial communities of municipal wastewater-treating anaerobic digesters from USA - AD_UKC033_MetaG | ecosystem: Engineered > Bioreactor > Anaerobic > Digestate | place: USA... | reverse complement strand
CTTTACTTATTTCAGACTGCTTTACTTCTAAATACCTACTTTACCAAACATGTTAACAGTCCAAACAATAAACCAAGCAATTGTGAGATTAACAGCTCTTTACAAAATGTAGTATGATAAATGATTAGTACTGAGTGTTTTTTATGAAGGAGTCTGTATGTTGTCAGGAATATTACCCATCCTACTGTTCATCCTCATTGGTATAGGTTTCTACGTTGTTTCTGTCTACAACGGACTGCAAAAATTTAAAACCCAAATTGCTGCGAGTATCCAAGAAATTGGTAATCAACTCAAGCGACAAGCCTCTTTGATTCCAAATCTAGAAACTTCTGTAGAAGGTTACCTCAAACATGAAAAAGGCATCTACGATGCAATTACGAGTGCTCGAAAAGCCGTTCAAGCAGCGGATAAATCTGGCAACATGAATGATATGGACAAAGCCGTCAATCAGCTGCAGAGTATGATTCCTCAAATTAAAGTGCTTGTTGAGAGTAATCCAGAACTCAAAGCAGATAAAACTGTCACCAAGTTCATGGATGAATTAACCGACACTTCAGATAAATTAATGTATTCTAGAAGAACACTAATTGACTTGACTCAAATGTACAATGTTAAGTTGGTTACCTTTCCTTCCAACTTCATTGCTGGGCTGTTTGGTTTTACTGCCGAAAAGGGTTTAGTCACTCCAACCAGTGGCGAACATATTGAAGTTTCATCCAAAGAAATGGAAGACGTCAAAGTCAATTTACAAAAATGACACATTATCAACTCGTTGCTCAAAACAAGCGGAAATCTTGGTTGGTCATTGTTGGCTTTACAATTTTTGTTGGTGTAGCAGCCTGGTTAATGACATATTCATTTGGCTACGATCTGAGCTTGGTTGGAGTGGCGTTAATTTTTTCTGGAATGATTTCCTTTGGCTCTTACTGGTTCTCTGATACGGTAGTTTTAGCAGTATCCAAAGCTCGCCCAGCCACTCGTGAGGAGTTCTTTGATTTCTATACCGTGGCAGAAAATTTAAGCATGAGTTTGCAAATCCCAGTGCCAAAATTGTATGTGATTGACGATACTGCAATGAATGCGTTTGCCACAGGCAGAGATCCCAAACATTCGGCAGTTGTGGCCACAACAGGGTTGCTGTCCAGACTAGATCGTGGTGAAATTGAAGGGGTGGTGGCTCACGAATTGGCACATGTGACCAACTATGATATTTTACTCATGTCAATTGTGAGCATTCTAGTTGGTTTTATTGCCCTGCTGGCAGACTGGATGCTTAGAATTTCATTCTTGGGTGGTGGTAAACGACGGGATAGTCGTGATTCTGGGCAAATAGAAATGATTTTAGGACTGGTTGGCTTCGTCTTAGTGCTCCTCTCACCACTAATTGCCAATTTGATCAAACTAGCAATCTCTAGAAAAAGAGAGTTTTTAGCTGATGCAAGTGGTGTTGCGATCACAAAAAATCCGATGGGCTTAATATCGGCTTTAAGCAAAATTTCACAAGACCAAGAGCCCTTAGAAGCTGCTAACAAAGCCACAGCTCATTTATACATTAGCGACCCACTCAAAAATCAAAAGGGTGGGGTGGGGTGGTTTGCCAACATGTTTAATACACATCCTCCAGTCGAAGAGAGAATTCAAGCTTTGCAATCGATAGTGGTTTGAGTAATTCTACTTTGGTTTTCTTGATTGGTATGGTACGATTCCTACACATATGACCTCGAAAAAACAGACAGATTTTAGTGAAAAGCAAGTCGAACATACTGCGAAGCTAGCTCATATTCCGGTTGTCGCGACCGAAACCAAGCAACTGTCGGAAGCTTTTTCCACCACACTTGAAGTCATTAGTGATTTATCAGAAGTTCCAGTTGAAGGAGTTGAGCCAACACATCATGTTACTGGACTAAAAAATGTCACTCGTGAAGACGTTGTTGATAAAAAAAGGATGTTTTCACAAGCCCAAGCACTAGCCAACGCACCAAAATCGTATGAAGGTTTTTTTGTGGTACCAAGAATCATTGATAGGGATGAAGAATGACAAAAAAACCCATTTCGCTCAATACTGTAACCATCAAACAGGCCCTTACTGGCTTGCAAGCAAAAGATTTCAGCTTAGCAGAAATCTACGAAGCTACCGATCAAATTGTCGCAAAACAGAATAAGGATCTCAACGTGTATTTAGCTACGAATGAAAAGGCTTCGGTCGAGGCCAGAAAAGTGGCTGAGTCTCCGCTTGCTGGATTACCAATTGCCGTCAAGGATAACTTCGGCACCATTGGTTTACCTACTACAGCGGCCTCCCTAGTGCTTGACGGCTACCAATCTCAATATGAATCAACGGTAACAACCAAATTACTTGAGGCAGGCGGTGTTATCTATGGTAAAACCAATATGGACGCTTGGGCTCACGGCTCATCAACAGAGACATCTCAATATGGTAGAACCCTAAACCCCCGAAATACTCAACACTTGCCGGGTGGATCTTCCGGTGGCAGCGCAGCGGCGGTTGCTGCAGACATGTGTTTGGGAGCTCTAGGGAGCGAAACTGCCGGCTCGATACGCCAGCCAGCTGCATGGTGTGGTGTGGTGGGTCTCAAACCGACGTATGGTCGTTGCAGTCGGTATGGCGTGGTAGCGATGGCATCATCAACAGATTCCCCCGGTCCAATTGGGAAAACCGTCGAGGACACAGCAATCTTACTCAATGCCATCGCAGGACATGATCCATATGACAGCACCACTTCTCAAGAGGCAGTACCCGACTTTACTTCATTTTTAGATAAATCAATTAAAGGAATGAAAATTGGCGTTCTATATCATGATTTGCCAGGCCTAGATGAAATTTGGCCGCATTTTGATGCGGCCACCAAAGTGCTTTCGGATCTTGGCGCGCTGGTAGAGCCAGTCAAGGCATTTGATCCACACCACGCAATCGGCGTCTACACCATCGTCCAGCGCGCCGAAGTCAGTAGCAACCTTGGTCGTTATGACGGTATTCGCTTTGGCAATGATCGCTCTCATTTCGGCGATGAGGCCAAACGCCGAATTATGCTTGGAACCTTTACCCTTTCTAGTGGGTATAGCGATCAATATTATTTACGGGCTCAGAAAGTCCGCACTTTATTCATCAATGATTTTGAAAAACTGTTAAAAAAATATGATGCTCTCATTAGTTTAACTAGTCCTGGATATGCTAAAAAAATCGGAGCCAGTGAAGGAGCCGCCATGTTTGGTGAGTTGGAAGATTTACTACTCGAACCAAGTTCGATTTCCGGCCTACCTGGAATCAGCGTGCCCTGCTATCGAGATCCAAACACCAATCTCTACCTCGGTTTAAACATCATGACTCCCAAGTGGCAAGAGGGCAGAGCAATTCAAATTGCGGACGCCTACGAAAAAGCAACCACTTGGAATAGCTGGAGGCAACCATGAGGCACTTGATTTGTGGACTGGAAGTTCACGCTGAACTAAAAACGAACTCCAAAATGTTTTGTGGTTGCAAAAATGATCCGTTTGGAGCTTCACAGCCGAATATTTATACCTGCCCCGTTTGCCTGGGTTTACCTGGAGCTCTGCCAGTCGCTAATAAAAAAGCAATTGAGTGGACAATCAAACTTGGCTTAGCCCTCAATTGCAAGATTAACCTTTTTTCCAAGTTTGACCGAAAACATTACTTTTACCCCGACTTACCTAAAGCCTATCAGATCAGCCAATACGATTTACCGTTTTGTGAAAATGGTTTTGTAGAAACCAGTGAGGGTAGAGTTAGAATTCGTCGTATTCATCTAGAAGAGGACACGGGTAAACTGCTACATAAAACCATCGATGGTAATAAAGTTAGCCTTATAGATTTTAATCGCTCCAGCGTACCACTGATTGAAATCGTCACTGAGCCAGACATTCATACTGCCTCGCAAGCAAAAGAGTACGCCAAAAAACTTCGACAAATCCTGAGATATTTAGACATCGCTAATTGCGATATGGAGCAGGGTGGCATGCGACTTGAAGCAAATCTATCGCTTGCCAACACCCCCGATGTGTTACCTAAGTATAAAGTTGAAGTAAAAAATATTAACTCCTTTAGATTCATGGAGCAAGCAATTGCCTATGAAGTGATTCGACAAACCGAGTTGCTTGATAAAAATCAGACTCCCGCTCAAGAAACCCGTGGATGGGATATGCAAAAACAAGTTACTTATTCTCAACGAGTTAAGGAGGAAGCAGAAGATTATCGGTATTTCCCCGATCCTGATTTGCCGCCAATTGAGTTTACCCAGACTCAAATTGAGATCATGCGCAAACTACTACCCGAACTGCCAGATGTGATTGCTCGACGTTGGGAACACGATTTCAATCTAGATCCAAAAAACTCCGCTTACTTTTTAGAAACACAGTCGGGTGCACAGTGGGCAGATGCGGTTTTTGCTGATGCCAAACGCAACAAGGTAGAACCAAATGATGTTGCTAATCTGATAATAAATAAAAAAGTAACTGTAGATCAAACAACCCCTGTTACCGAAGTCATTGAAAAAATACTAGCTGCCACTCGGACCGATCAACTCGATCCAAACTTAGTCAAAGAAGCCATTAATTCAATTAAAAATGAATTTCCTACTGAGTGGCAGCGTTACCAAGCCGGCGATAAAAAACTTCTTGGTTTCTTTATTGGCCAGCTTAAGAAAAAAATCAATCAACCTCTCGATCCTAAACAAATTATTGAACTATTGAATAAATAAGTCGCTTGGCGAATAATTTTTGTTTGTAAGTGAAAAGGCTTTTTGTAGATGGCTTTGACTTAAAACCTCTTTTAATGCTGAGAGCACATCGTTGCTTAGCTTTTGTACGTAAGTCTCTACTGACAAGGTCTGTTTTATCAGCATCTCTTCAAAGTTACTAATCATTCCCTCAAAAATTATTAAGTTGTATTGTAACCTCATAAGTTGAAATGAGATGTAGTCCTCCCAACTAATTTCCTCATCAGGGAAGTCTTCCTGGACTTCGTATTTTTCTGGATCTTCATCAACATAGTCAGAGCTGATCCCATTATCGACACCTTCATCTTGATCTTCCTGATTTTCAGACTCAAGCTCTACTAATTCTATTTCTATTGAATTCTCTACAGTTTCTAAATATTGTTCAAACTGAACTTGACTTAAAAAATTGGACATACCTAAATAACTCAAGGCTTCAGCTATAATTTTGGCTGCTTTATAAATATCTTCTAATGATTCCTCACTAATTCTTCGATTCATCTCAAGTTTTAATAGAGGCTGCATCCAAGGTGGGACTATCTCCATCGCAGTCGAAAGTTCAACATTTTTAAGCACATTAACCAATGCTCGCTGGTCCTGTGTCAAATGAGATTTCTGCTCATGTTGTGTAGGTCTTTCTGCATCTTTTATATTCATATTGAGGTAGTATACAATAAATTACCAATAAATATGACTAAAAATAGTAACCCTAAACTCTCGAATTTAGCTCAAAAAGTCTTTGGTGAGGTTTCTAAAATTCCACGAGGCTCAACTACTACGTACAAAGCTATTGCTCAAACTGTTGGCACCAGCCCAAGGGCTGTCGGTAACATTTTGCACACCAACCCAGATCCAAATACATATCCATGTCATCGAGTGATTCGATCTGATGGAAAACTAGCAAGTGGCTACGCATTTGGGGGAAAAACAGCACAACTCATGTTACTTTTGAAGGAGGGCGTAGTCGTTGAGGCACAGTAACTTTCCGAATTCTTCCATCACTATCAACAACATATCGCTGTGTAATTATCCCAAGAGGATCTTCTAGTGGCTGAACAACATATTGTTGACACTCCTGGACTGATTGCAGTTGAGCATGCTGAAAAATCCATCTCAGGTTCTCAATTACTCCAGTCGATGAGAGCGCAGGAAATTCTGCAGACAATCCGGCATAACCATATTGATGTCCGGCTGGATACACAATTTCATACGCTTCACTTGCATCTAGTGTTTCTGCTAATTCTGAGAGATATTTGCTCGCTGCCTCAGAAAGCGATGGCAATTGCTCAACAACCTTAGCATTGGTTGGAACTATAACGATCTCTGGTTGAGGTGATCTAACTTCAACTAAACTCACATGCCTCCCAATTTTCAGTAACAACCTAATTCTAGCAACTATTATCTGCTAAGATACTACTAGTATGGCAAGTCGAGCTCCAACCAATTTTGTTCACCTGCATGTGCACACTGAGTACTCGATGCTCGATGGTCTTTGCCAACTTCCCAAGTTAGTCGAACAAGTTAAAACACTCAATCAACCCGCCGTGGCTTTAACTGATCATGGCGTCATGTTTGGCGCGTTACATTTCTACAATGCTTGTCTAAAAGCCGATATCAAACCTATCGTCGGTGTAGAAGCATACATCGCAAAAAAATCACACCTAGATAAACAAACGAAAATGGGTGCTGACCAAGCCCATCTCACACTTCTGGCATCTAACTATGTTGGATATAAAAATCTTCTCAAACTGGTGTCTACTGCCCACCTAGAGGGCTTTTCTTATAAACCCAGAATCGATGAAGAGCTCCTAGCACAACATAACGGGGGTGTAATCGTGCTTACTGGCTGCGCATCGAGTCCAATTAACTTACTCCTAAGAAATGGAGAGGTTGATGCGGCAAAAAGTAAATTGGAGTGGTACAAAAGCATTTTTGCCGATCGTTTATATGTGGAAATTCAGCGTCACCCGCAAGTTCCATTCTTAGCCGAACTAGAAAAACATCAATTGGCACTCGCTCGAGAACAACACATACCCATTGTGGCTACCAACGACGTGCATTACATCTCTTCGGAAGACGCGCGTGCTCAGGACGCGCTATTGTGTGTTTCAACTCACAAACTCATTTCAGACAAAGACCGCATGTCCATGATGGACTCTCCCGATTACTATTTGCGCTCAACGCAAGAAATGATTGAATTATTTCATGATTTGCCTGAAGCGATTTCCAACACCTTGGAAATCGCCAATCGATGTGATCTCACCATACCAACCGGCCAACTCATTTTTCCTGAATATGCCATTCCAGAAGGATCGACTACAGAGCAATTCCTTCATGACTTAGCTTTTGAACGAGCTAAACAAAAGTTTGGCGAACTGAAACCAGAGTTGGTTAAAAGACTAGACTATGAACTCAATATCATTAACGATAAAGGTTATGGTACCTACTTCTTAATTACCCAGGATTTTGTGAATTGGGCAAAACAGCAGGGGATTGGCGTTGGACCAGGTAGGGGCTCAGCCGCGGGCTCATTAGTATCGTATTGTCTGGGCATTACATCTATCGACCCAATCGCTCACGGCCTCGCTTTTGAACGATTTCTGAATCCTGAACGTCCAACTCCACCGGATATCGATATGGACTTTGCTGACGATCGCAGAGACGAAGTCATTGAATATGTGGCAAGCAAATATGGTGCTGATAGAGTAGCTCATGTGATTACGTTTGGTCGAATGGAGGCCCGAGTGGCTATCCGGGATATTGGCCGAGTACTTGGTTTTCCTTACGAAGATCCAGATAGAATTGCCAAGCTAATACCCAACCAGCCCGGCCACCGCACATCACTGAGCCAGGCAGTTCAAAGCGTTCCAGAACTTGCTGCCTATTACAATCAACCTAAATTTCGGGAGCTAATCGATCTCGCGCAAAAAGTTGAAGGTAATGTTCGTCACTCGTCCGTGCACGCAGCAGCAATTGTGATTACTGACAAACCCATGAGTGAATATACAGCTATTCAACTCGACTCAAAAACTGGCAAAACTATTACCCAATATGACATGTACGCACTAGACTGTAATATTTCTGATGACGCCATTGGTTTACTGAAGTTTGATTTCCTCGGGCTTCGCAATCTTTCAATTATCCAAAGTACACTTAATTTGGTAAAACAATATCGGACGGAATCCATCGCGATTGATGAAATACCACTAGATGATCCCAAGACATTCGCTCTGTTAGCGAGCGGGGATACCATGGGTGTTTTTCAACTCGAATCTTCCGGCATGCGTCGTGTGGCACGCTCACTTCGACCATCACAGTTTTCAGATATTATGGCTCTCGTTGCTTTGTATCGACCCGGTCCAATGGATCTGATACCCCAATTTATTGAGGGAAAACACAATACAAACAAAATTACATACGCACATGATTCGCTCAAACCAATTTTAAAAGAAACCTATGGAGTAATGGTGTACCAAGAGCAGATTTTAGAAATTGCTCACGTCATGGCGGGATATAGTTTGGGGGAAGCAGATATTTTACGCCGAGCAATTGGCAAGAAAAAAAAGAAATTACTTGATATTAACCGCCAGCGTTTCATCAATCAATCGGTCCAAAACTCATACAGCAAAGCTGTAGCCGAAAAGGTTTGGGGATTCATTGAAGCCTTTGCTAACTATGGATTCAACAAAGCTCATGCGGCAAGCTATGCCATGATTGCCTATCAAACCGCCTATTTAAAAGCCAATTACCCCATTGAGTACATGACTGCTTTAATGAGCGTTGAGTCTGGCTCTACGGCACAAACGAGAGATGAAAAAATTTCTCAGGCCATAGAGGAGTGTAAAAAAATGGATATATCAATTCTGCCTCCAAATATTAATCACTCTGCTAGAGATTTTACTATTGAAAAATTACCGTCAGGTAAGAAAAAGTACGCCATCCGCTTTGGCTTGAACGCTATTAAGCACGTGGGTTCTGCAGCGATCGATACTATCATTGCTGTTAGAGATAGTTTGGGAAGTTTCACTTCATTAACCCAATTCATCGCCGAAACAGATAGTCGAAAAGTCAACAAAACCACTTTGGAATGCCTCATCAAGGTTGGAGCTATGGACAGTTTCGGCACTCGAGCTAGTATGCTGGAAAACCTTGAGGAAATTCGCAAGCGAATTTCCGGGCTTGGTAGTTCAGACCAAGGCCAAACTACCCTATTTGGAGAAATTGGAGGCGGTGAACTGGCTATGCAGGATACCTTTGTAGCCTTACCAGAATATCCTCAAGCTGAGTTACTTTCATTTGAAAAAGAATTGCTTGGCCTGTATCTAACCGAGCATCCAATGGCTAAATCCTTAAAAACTGCAGAAAAGCAGGCCAATAAAAAAATTGCCGAGGTAGATGGCGCAGTACACCAAGATCAACGATTTCGGTTTGGTGGTGTAATTACCAAACTCAGAGTCGTTAGGACGAAAAAAAACGATAAAGAAATGGCGTTTGGTAATTTAGAAGACACCTCTGGACATATCCGATTTGTCGTATTTCCCAAAACCTATGATGAATATAAATCCACTTTAGCAGTAGATTCTGTGGTCGTTATTACTGGTAGGATTGACGTCCGCGAAGAGGAAACTCAATTGGTTGTCGAGTCAATCAGTGTGCCCAACTCCTTTGATGTTCAACAATCAATTGAAGAATCGAGCTTTCAAATATTTATTCCCAGAAAAACCAGTAAAGAGACTCTAGAAAAACTCGGCGCACTACTTAAACAACACCCAGGAAAAGATACTGTGGTTATTGTCATCCCCAACGGCGCAAAACCCCAAATGATGACCTTGCCCTATGGAGTTACCTGGTCTGACGAGTTAAAAACAGCTGTTGAGGCTTTGCTGGCATAATTGGGTGTGACTTTTCCCGTTTGTGTTGTTACAATATTGCCCCATGAGCAATCATGGAAATAATTCCCCAAATCAAACTAAATTTATCTTCGTTTCTGGAGGTGTTTTATCTGGACTCGGCAAAGGTGTAACCGCCGCCTCTCTCGGTTTATTGTTGAAAAATCGAGGTTATTCTGTTGGCAACATCAAGTGCGAAAATTATCTCAACCTAGATTCTGGCAACATCAACCCCATTGAGCATGGAGACGTTTTTTTATGTGAGGATGGATTGGAAGCAGACCTAGACCTAGGTACCTATGAACGATTTCTCGAGGTAGAAGTTGGTCATAAAAATTTTACGACCATGGGTCAAATTTATTCAAAAGTTATAGAAAATTCAAAAAATTTACAGTATGACGGAGCTACTGTGGATGCAATTCCCTATGTGCCAGAAGAAGCCATCCGAAGAATTCAAGAATCAGCCCAAGGTTTTGATTTTATCCTTGTGGAACTTGGAGGCACTGCCGGAGAATATCAAAATGCCATCTATTACGAAGCCTATCGCATCATGAAGTTGCGATTTCCTCAAGATGTGTTGCATATTCATGTCACGTATTTTCCTAAGCCCTCGCACATAAATGAATTAAAATCAAAACCCACTCAATTGTCAGTCCGAACCTTAAATTCCATGGGGATTCAGCCAGATTTTATTGTCGGTCGGGCAGAACTCGTTATTGATGAAAAGCGAAAAGAAAAAGTTGCGTTTTATTGCAACTTACGCACTGATGAGGTGATTTCCAATCCAGATTGTGATTCCATCTATGAAGTTCCAATTGTATTTGCAGAGCAACAGTTTGATGAAAAAGTCCTCAACAAACTCAACTTACCACCCAACAAGCAAGATTTAACAGCCTGGAAAGATCTTGTGTCAGTTATTCAGCATAAACGAAGTCAGCCCGTGACCGTAGCAATTATCGCCAAGTACATTGCCACAGGGGACTATGAATTGGAAGATTCGTACCAATCATTAGTCGAATCGTTAAAAATTGCCTCTTGGCATTCAGATGTGGATCTCCGCATATCTTTTATTAATGCAGAGTCACTCGAAAAAGAAGGTAAAAAAGCCCAAGAAGACTTAGCAAAGGCTCATGGCATTATTGTCCCAATCGGTTGGGGTAGTCGGGGTGTTGAAGGAAAAATAGCCGCCATCAAATACGCTAGAGAAAATAAAGTTCCATATCTGGGCTTGTGTTACGGCATGCAGTTGGCTTGTGTGGAATTTGCTCGTAATGTTGCTCACCTAACAGACGCTAACACCGCAGAGGTAGACGATAAAACACCTCACCCAATCATTCACCAAATTCCCTTTGAAGAACAATATCAAAGAATTAAGGGTGAGGGGGCAAGTATGCGACTCGGAGCATACGATTGTATTCTCAAGGCTGACACGCTTGCACATGCAATTTACCAAAAACATCAGGCTTTTAAGGATGAAAAAACCAACCTGATTTCCGAACGTCATCGCCATCGATATGAATTTAATAATGAATATCGCGGCGTCCTAGCAGATCATGGTCTTATAATATCTGGCACCTCACCTGATGATTTTTTTGTGGAAATGATCGAGCTACCCAAGAGTATGCATCCCTTTTTTATTGCCACTCAGGCACATCCAGAATACAAGTCGAGACCGCTGCACCCACATCCTCTCTTTACAGAATTTTTAGCGGCAGCAAAAAAGAGATAAACAAGTTGCATTTGCATAATTAACACCTCTTGAGTAGAATACACCAGTCTAGTTTTTGAAAAGGTTCTCTATGGCACAATTTTTTACACATCAAGAGCAAAAAGTATCGGTAGGTGATTCTGTCGGCATCCATCAAGAAATTACTGAGGGAGGTAAAAAACGAATTCAGATATTTGATGGCCTGGTTATTGCAATCAAAAACCGTGGGATTGGTCAATCCTTTACTGTAAGAAAAATCGCTACTGGGGGAATTGGTGTAGAGAAAATTTTTCCTACTGCGCTTCCAAGTATTACAAAAATTGTGGTAAAACGTACCGGAAAAGTACGCCGAAGTAAGTTATATTTCCTGCGTGAACGAACCGGCAAACAAGCCACCAAGGTTAAAGAAAAGAAAACTCTCCTCAAAGCAGTTGGAGAAAAATAATTTTTACTCCGGCGATCAAGCTGAGCATTTAGCACAACAATTTCTAATTGATCATGGGTTTTCCATGCTTGAACATAATGTCAGAGTAAAAAATCATGAAGTTGACATTGTTGCAGTTGACCAAGAGCAAAACGAGCTCGTATTTGTAGAAGTAAAATCTCGAGCCACCGGTTACTACGGTGATCCCAGCCAAGCAGTTGACTACGCCAAACTTCGATCAATTCAATATGTTGCCGCGTGTTATCGAGGGCAAGTCAACTACCAAGGTGACTTCAGGTTTGATATAATCACCGTCGTCGATGGTACGATTCAGCATTACCAAAATGTAACTTGGAATCGGTAAGCTGAATTTTTTAAGTGGCCCCATCGTCTAGTGGTTAGGACATAAGGTTTTCATCCTTGTAACTGGGGTTCGATTCCCCATGGGGTCACATTTCAACAATTACTACTTTTATGTTGATACCTTCTTTGTCATGTACTAGAGTTGACAAATATGTTTACATATAGGTTGACAATTGTTCAATTATTTTGTAGACTGACTATATGCTCCAACCCCAATATGCCCTTACTCCCCAAATCCTAACAAACCTCACCCAAATAGAACGCCTTTATGGCCAGCTTGAGGGGATGCGAATTCCTCAGAAGCTTGAGCTGAATTTAGAGCGCGACCATTTGATCAAGTCGACCTATATCAGTAATAGTATTGAGGGCAACCCACTATCTCTGCCTGAGGTGACCAATCTACTATTGGGAGATAGAGTGCCTGCCAATCGGGATGAGCAGGAAATAAAAAATTATTTTGATCTACTCAAATCACTTGACCAGTATGCTAGTCAATCACTCTCTATAGACATCATTACCAAACTGCACAAAAGATTACTCAAAGCTGTTGATACTGAAATTGCAGGTACCATCAGAAATACGCGCGTCGTAGTAGGTGGCTACCAAACAAAAAATGGCATCCCCACACTTCATGTCAAACATGAGCCTCCATTTCACAAAAAAACAGAGATTGAACAAGCACTAGTGGATATGATTGATTGGATTGAATCAGATACAAAAACTCCTCCGCTTCTTAAAATTGGCATTTTTCATCATCACTACGTATATATCCATCCATTTGTTGATGGTAATGGACGCACCTGCCGGCTTTTAACCGCCCTGCTTTTCCTGAGATATCAGTATCAAATTAACAAATATTTTGTTCTAGATGACTACTATGATCTCGATCGTTTTGCCTATTCCGATATGTTAAGCAGTGCTGATACAGGAGATTCAACCCTGTGGTTAGCCTATTTCACGGATGGTGTGAAATACTCTCTACAAAGTGCTCTGGCTCGAGTAGAGAATGCTGTACAGAGTGGAAAGGTGGCTGAGCGTCCGACCCCTAAGGAACAACAAGTTCTCACATATTTAAGCTCACATCTTGAAGTGACTTCTCAAGACTTGGTTGCAGAATTCAGCATCTCTCGTCAGCAAGCTCATAAGTTACTGGCAGGTCTAGTTGAGAAGGGATATGTTGAAAAAAAAGGTGATACAAAAAGTAGTTACTACAAAATAAAATGACAGTACACCAGTTATTGCTCGATTTGAACAAATTCACTCATTCTCAGATGGGTATTTTAAGTTGGCCATACTTAATCTATTCTAGAATAGCAAAACCCAAGCTCGACTAGCTTGTGGTATAGTTCGATTAAACTTTTGAAAAAGTGTTTCAAATTTGGGACGGTGGGGTCACCAAACGATCTTTTTACACCAACATACTCTTCAGTATCACCAAGCAAAAACTAAGCCGCTTTAAAAGCTCTTGGATTAAATATTGTTTTTCTGGTGAAACAGACACAGTCCCATGCTCCGCCCAAGGTATTCCAAACATCCCAAAAGGGAACCCAGCGTAAAAACTTCATATCATCGGTGTCCCAACCAAAAATAATTTCTGCTTTTTCTTGGAGATCCTTAAGTGTTTTAATTTTCGAAGTTTCATGATTCATCCAAGCAAGTCGGTGCTCACCGTCCTGCAAGGTCCTTTGCTTAGCGATTGTCAGTTTTTCCAAAGATAATTTTGCAGCATCTAGTGGCTTCCAGTCGCCAACAAATTGAGCTCTAATTCTAGCCAAAAATCCATTCTGTAATCCCAAGTTTGTTTCCACACCCCGAACAAAATCAAAAGCATATCGATATGAAACGGATTGCGTAAACGCTTGTAATCCTTCGGGGAAAAACCTTCCAATAATATTGGGATCTTGATCAGAAATACTACCAAATTTTTCTAAAACTCTAGTCACAAATTCACCAGAAATAATTTGGCTGATAAAATCTCTGATGCTTTCTGGCACAGCTTCATCCGTGGCCAAATATTCCATGATTGTTGGAGCTTCAGAAATTATTCGCTGCTCTTGAGCCTGATATTTGTCATACACTGATCCGTTCTCTACAGCGCCTAGCTCTTGGTCAATGCCAAATATATATTGCAATGAGCGATCTAATCGGGTGCCCACAGGCTCGAGTTCATCTGTTTCCGGATTAACTTTACTTTTTTGCTCATTAAAATCTGGTGGAGTTTCTCCGTCTTCTAGGAGATATCCTCCATTTTGCCAAAGCCACGTGGAGCTTAGCAAATGATATCTACCTTCATCGGTTTTGACCCGCTTGATGGCTAAATTGGCTATTAAATTAGGAAACATACCTTTCCTCGGATCTACGGTAATGGGAACCCGAACCTTCTGTAACGTTCCAAGTAGAGCTTGATGTGTTCGATGCCTGCGCATCTGACAGCGGACACCGAAATAACTAGCGTCAAACTTATCTATTACCTCTTGTTTTTGCTGATCAAAAGGCTCTGTCGTTTCAATAACTCCACATACCACCTCTTGCTCTTGCTTACTTTCAGAATCTATTAATTCTGGAGTTATACCACCTGCATTAGAGTAATCAGCAAGAAACTGCTCGATATCTTCAAAGTAGCTTACTTCTTTTGCCAAATAATACTGTGATCTAGATTGGTCTGGTGGATTACCCTCATAGTGCAGTACATACAACCCGGCAAGCATTGCAATAGCTGTTTCGCGTTCGGTTTGACCCAAGCTAGCTAAGTGTCTATCTTTAAATGCTTGCGCATGTTGCGAAAAAGCCCGTGACTGCATAAACGCCAGTACAAGTGCTGTATTTTGGCGAATTTTTTTGGTTATGGTGTGAAAATACAGTCTTTCTTGTGCTGCTTCACAAATCCATTGCTCGGCATGCTCCTGTGCAATCTCTGGATACGCAAGACAAAATATTTTACGAGCCCTCACGAGTAAATCTTGGTCTACATAAGTTTTACCATCCTGGCCTGATTGAATCCCTTTAGAAAAAAGAAGTCGGAAAACAGATTGAAGTTCTCCAATGGTATGTACTCCTTTGTCTCTGAGATTATTTATTAAGATACCATCGTGTTCTAGGTCGGCTTGTCTGGTTAAATGAAACTCATTACAAATACTAGTAACACGTCTCAGTGAGTAGGCTTGAGTATCTGTTGACCATTCGGCAAAACCCATTTCGTGCAATACTTCATCAAGACGCAATTCCTCATCAAGATATGAGGCGGGCATTTCGTTTTCGATAGCTTCCTTAAATTGCAGACTTTTTGCATCAAATTCTTGATTTACAACTATCGGAGTCAACTGATTTTCCTCAGTTTGGAAAAATAGGACATTTTGTTGTGTTTGGCGATCAAAAAAAACATAATCTGAAAGTTTGCCTGGTTTACCCAGTTGTTGAATCGCTTCTACCTGTAATTGCTCACGCACTTGCTCAAATTGAGTAAATAGTTCTTGTCCGATGTAATGCTCTGGTTCTCCCTGATTGTATAATCGCTCATCGATTGCAGTCAGGACTTCGGCACATTGTCCAAGTGGAGTTTGTTCCGGATCCTTTTTGTGGTAAAGGAAATTTTCTGTATGAGGCTGTCTTCTGATGGCCAACTGCCGCAATCCAGGTAAGTGCACTGCCGCAAAGTAGACTCCACTTCTAATAGGACCAATTGAAGCCCTAGCAAACTGAAATACTAATTCTGGCAGATGTCTCAGTTCACTAATAGCAACCCTTTGTTCTTCTGACATCAAATAAGTCCTTCCTTGATTGGAAAAATCCCATGATGACAAGCGTCACAGGGTTTTTGCGAATGATGTTTGCAAACCCTACAAATTTCCTTACCACTATAGCCTGGACCCAACCAAGTAGTCCTATCGATGGGCACTCCATTGGCAAAGATTTCATCGAACACTCCTGGCAAAAATGGCAATCGATCAGAATCACAAATAACCAAGGGCCCACCCCTTAGAACACCTTTTATTCCAATTGGGTCTCCATTTCTTGAGGCAACAAAGTTATCACCAGCCTCTAATACGTATGGAAGATTGACCTGAATGCATCCTAAGATTTCACCCTCACCTCCTAGGTTGAGCCGAAGAACGGGTTTTTGTGGAACATTTCTGCTTGCTTCAAGCATAGCTTTTATGTCTGTGTCTCAATTTCTTACATATTTATTACACCTATAGTATATTCTAGGTACAACATAAAGTCAACATTATAGGTTATATTGTAATAATGTCTAATCCATAATAGCACGATTAATCTTAGTCATCAAAAATTTCGGGAGTATCCTGATACAATCATTATAATAATATTATTGTAACTTTATGCATTTTTTGATATACTTACACGTTGTTGTTACATATTTGTATGCAATAACGGTTAACAGACACATATTGTTTTCGCTTCATCATCGAAGCGAATAACGATCAGTCTCTTAACACAACGCTCTTTAACAGTTTGTTTGCTAAATATAATAAAAGGTTTATGACTTTTAGTTGTCTTTTTTGTGGCAGCGTCTTGTGTATATTTTCGTGTACACAGCACGCTGTCACGACTGACAGCCACCTGACCCCTGTCAGGCGAATCAAAAACCGATTTCCCCCAAACCGAGCCTGAAAGCTCGAATGCCTAAAGGAGGCGAACCATGCTAGTGTTACATTTTGCTCGAGTGCACATCGAGGATAACCTTGGAATAATCCCGGGAGACTGGGAAGATGGCGTCCTGGACTGCCACGAGGCGTGCTCGGACGACTTCGACAGATGCTGGGATGACTGTGGCTCTGACGATGAGGACTGTCATAACCGGTGCGTTGCTGAGTCTGATGACTGCGACGCTCTGTGCGAGGACGGCGGCGACTGGGACCTGGATGATGACCTTGAAGAGGGCGGCAGTGACTGGTACGTCAATTACGAGACCTGTTCCATAGCGTGTGACGATCGTTTCGATGCATGCTTCGAAGCATGCGACGGCGACGAGAAATGTGAGGAGGGATGCGAAGACGAAGCCGTCGAGTGTGACACTGCCTGCATCGAAGTTGAGGATGATTGGACGCCAGAAGAGTGGCAAGAACTGGAGGATGAATTGCGCAACAAGTAGCACTTCATCCTAGCAAAGATAGCAAACAAAACTGAGTAAGAGCGAAAGGCCTCATCCCTACAAGGGTGAGGCTTTTTGCGTTTATTAACTGAATATAATCTACATCCTAATAGTTTTCCTATTGACAGTAATATACTATTGTGATATATTTCTACGTTGTTGTTACATATTCGTATGCAATAACGGTTAACAGACACATATTGTTTTCGCTTCATCATCGAAACGAATAACGATCAGTCTCTTAACACAACGCTCTTTAACAGTTTGTTTGCTAAATATAATAAAAGTTTATGACTTTAGTTGTCTTTTTTGTGACAGCGTCTTGTGTATACACCAGCGTACACAGCACGTTGTCACAATGGACATCCGGCAGACCCATAGTCTGCCGAGTCAAAAACTATTTCCCCCAACAATCGGGCCTGCGGGCCCAGCCTTAAGGAGGCAAATCTCATGGCTACGAAGGATCAGAAGATCAAGAGTTTGGAGTTGGAGAACATCGACCTCGGCGAGAAGCTGAACGGCGTGACGGAAATCGCGGCCGACCTTATCCTGGGTCTGGCGGTGGCCGTCAACATGCTCGAGGAGAAGCAGGCGATGCTCGATCTCGACGCCCTCATGCTCAGTGTCGCGCAGGAGGCCATCGGCCAGAAGAACGACCGGATCTACGAGCTGGAGCGCGCCGAGCGCCGGCGCCAGGAGACCGAACAGCGCGAGGCCCGCAGCAAGGCCAAGCTGGCCGAAGTGCGCAACACGCCCTCGTTGGTGGACTGGGCTTTGGTAAACGTCGAAACGACGGCCGACGGCCTGAATATCAAGGCCACCCCTGACCGGTGGGGGCGCAAACGCGTCACCACCACCCAGATCAACTCGGACGGCAGCAACGGCGCGACGGTGGCTATCACGAAGGGCAAAGCGGACCTCACGTTCCGCATCCCCATTTTCGGCAGCTTCGAGGTGGGTGCTAAGGTCACGCACACCGAGACCAGCAGCACCCCCGACAGCCCGTTCGTGGAGATCGAGAACGAGATGGTCTTCAAGTTCAAGATGGGCGGCAAGAAGTACCGTGTCACCATCACAGCCGGCGGCGAAGTCCGGCGCGGCTGTGGCGACTGGTATGCCAACACCTACCGCTCAACGACGAGGATCGAGTACTGGTGCGATAGCTGCCAAGAGTGGCACTACCAGGACGATTTCCGCACCAACGTCAACACCAGCCCCATGACCGAGCGCCGCTCCGGCGGCTGCGGCGGCTGGTAGCCAGGGACCCTGGGGGGGGAAAAAACTAAATAGCAAGCAAAACTGAAGAGCGAAAGGCCCCACCGCAAGGTGGGGCTTTTTGCGTT
>Ga0116142_10002708_pt1 | contig 18693 bp, 15 predicted proteins | sample AD_UKC033_MetaG_FD_89785 | JGI IMG/M metagenome (GOLD analysis project Ga0116142, IMG submission 89785) | Active sludge microbial communities of municipal wastewater-treating anaerobic digesters from USA - AD_UKC033_MetaG | ecosystem: Engineered > Bioreactor > Anaerobic > Digestate | place: USA... | reverse complement strand
GTTCCAACCTGGTAGGCCAGGGCCGGGCCCAACTGGCCCACGTACGCATCGCGGTCCTTCAGCACCATCAGGCTCATTCCGGCGATGCAGCGCTCCTCGCCTTCTGCATGAAGGTTGTGCTGGTACAGATATGTATTGGCGCTTTTGATTGCTGCCCTAATGCCCGCCGTGATGCTGCCCACGCTGGCCAGATACTGCCTGGCAGCTTCCACGAGTTTGCGTTCTACCACCTCAGGTTGGGCCAGGGATCCCACCAGCTCCACCAGTACGTAGAGATTGCCGCGACCGCGGCGGTCAGGGATCACAGCCGTCTCTTCAAACGCACCGATGTTGCCCGGCGAGTCCACTGCCATGCCCTCAACGACGCTGAATGAATCAGTCAGGGTTTTCAGTCTGGCCATTTCGCTCCCCCCTCAAGAGTTCCAACTGCTCAGCCGCTGGACTGCCCAGGGCCAACAATAGTCGATGCCAACTCTAGCAACCTGCGCACCCGTTCTTCGGGCATTTGCCTCGCCTGGCGGAGATAGCGCTCCAGCACGTCGATGGGGGCCAATTGCTCGATGCTCTGCTCAGAGCCCAGCCGGATGCGCGCTTCGCGCCTGACGTCGCGGACCACGGCCGCCACCTTGAATGCGTCGGCCATCATCGCCTGAATCTCGCCATCTCGCAACAGGGCGTTCTTCTCCGCGTTAGTGTGAATGATCAGCCTGACGATTGCTCCTGTAAGGTCATGCCTGCTCAGCGCCTGGCCCACCTCAGCGGTCGGGTCATCGCCTTCGGCAACTACATCCACGGTGAGGAACCTGCGCGTGCTGCGCAGTGGTATGAATTCATAACTGGCCTCGCCGCGGCGTACCTCTACCAGCACAAACCCCTTGGTTTCCGCCTCTTCGCCGAAATCCACCCGGTCCACGCTGCCGCTGTAGACAGTGAGAGGGCTCCCTTGCAGCCGCTGGTGCCGGTGAATGTGCCCCAGAGCCACATAGTCAAAGGCCTGGTTCTTGAGCATCTCCCTCGGCAGCACGAGCTCCTGGCCGAGCATCACGCTGCGCTCAGAGCCGTACGTTGCCCCCATGACCGAACCGTGAACTGCAACTACTGTGGGTAGATTCGGATTCAGTCGCTCTGCCTCGTCATTCAACCGCCGGCCAAGCTCGATCACAGCGAGCGCATCGACCTCCGCGAGGGGCAAGTTCCGGTGCTGCTCGTTGTGCAGCAAAGTGGTCCTTGTCAACCAGGGCACAGCTATGACCTGAATCTCGCCCGAGGCGGTAGGAATCACGTGCGTGCTCACGGTCCGCCCCACCCACACGCCAGGCACTTCAAGCGTAGAAAAGATGTCGAGCGTGTTGGCCCGGCCAGCGGCGCCCGGCAGGTCGTGGTTGCCCGCGAGCAAGAACACCGGAATGCCGGCAACAGTCAGACGATGAATCCGCGAGGCGAACTCTCTCTGGTGGGTCGGACTCGGGTCGCGGTTCTTGTAGGCATCGCCGCCGAACAGAACCAGGTCTACCCGCTGGTCCAGCGCATAGTCAACCAGCTCGTCAAAGGAGCGAAGAAAGTCCAGCAGACGAGAGTGCAAGCCTGTGGCTGCGTCGGTGCGGCCATAGTTCTCTACACCAAGGTGCAGGTCAGCAAAATGCAGGATCCTGACCATGGCTCATTCCCACTCGATGGTCGAAGGTGGCTTGGAGGTGATGTCATACACGACCCGGTTCACACCCGGCACCTCGTTGACGATGCGGCTGGAAATCCTTTCCAGCACCTGCACTGGCAGCCGTGCCCAGTCAGCCGTCATCCCATCGGTACTCACCACCGCCCGCACGGCCACTACGTTCGCGTAGGACCGATAGTCGCCCATCACTCCGACACTGCGTACCGGCGTGAGGACGGCGAAATACTGCCAGACCTCCCTGGCCAGTCCGGCCGCTGAGATTTCCTCGGTAACCACCGCGTCGGCCGACCGCAGCACATCCAGCCGCTCCCTTGTGACCGGTCCGATCACCCGCACCGCCAGACCGGGGCCCGGGAAAGGCTGCCGGTAGACTGCTTCCTCGGGCAGGCCCAGCTCAACGCCGATGCGCCGCACTTCGTCCTTGAACAGGTACCGCAACGGCTCGATCAACCTGAGTTTCATGTCCGGTGGCAGCCCGCCCACGTTGTGATGCGTCTTGATTCGCGCCGCGGCCTGAGTGTCCGCCGCACTGCTCTCAATGACGTCGGGATAGAGCGTACCCTGAACCAGGAATGGATAGGTCTCCTCGTTCCCCTGACCCGACTCGATTCCCAGCCGGCGTGCCTCTTGCTCGAAAACGCGGATGAACTCCCGGCCGATGATCCTGCGCTTTTCTTCAGGTTCTTGGACGTCATGCAACGCCTGGAGGAACCGCGCACTGGCATCGACATGAACCACGCGCAGACCAATCTTGTCGAACAGCGTCAGACATCTCTCTGCCTCTCCCTGGCGAAGCAGACCATGATCGACAAAAACGCAGGTCAGCCGGCCCCCGATGGCCTTTTTCACCAGAGTAGCAGCCACGGTAGAGTCGACTCCACCGGACAGGGCGCAGATGGCCTGCTGGCTGCCAACGCGATTCTGAATGTCCTCTACTGCACGAGTGATGAACACCGCCGGCTGCCAGGTTCCCTTGCACTGGCAAATCCGCAAGAGCCAGTTGCCGAGGATATCGCCGCCATGCTCGGTGTGTGCAACCTCCGGGTGGAACTGGAGACCATAGATCCTGCGTTTGTCGTCAGCACAGGCCGCCAGGGGAGCGCTCTGTGTTGTGGCCAGGCACTTGAACCCGGCTGGCATCGTCTGCACCGAGTCGCCGTGGCTCATCCACACCTTCAGGCGAGGCGGAAGACCAGCGAACAGCGGATGAGGCGGCTGGTTGATTGCCAGGTCCGCCGGGCCGAACTCGCCGCGCTCGGCTGACTGCACCCTGCCGCCCAGATGTTGGGCGATAACCTGCATGCCATAGCAGATGCCCAGTACTGGCACACCCAGAGCCAGAATTCCCTCTTGCAGGGCCGGTGCTCCGGCGGAGTACACGCTGGAGGGCCCGCCAGACAGAATCACCCCGGCGGGTCCAAGCTCGCGCAGTTCGCTAACGTCGACGTCGTGCCGAAAGATGCGGCAGAAAACCCCGCACTCGCGCACTCGTCGGGCGATCAACTGGCTGTACTGCGAGCCAAAATCGATGATGGCAATGGTTTGCTCAGCCTGAGGAGTCACCAGAGCCGCTTCCTCTCTGAAATGATGGCCCGTCACTCCGCCTCCCCGGGCCTAGGCCATGATAATCTGGCCGTCGCCCATGTCGGTAATGACAACCAACGACTCGACCGGCACTGCGTACTGTTCAGCCAGCAGCCTGCGTCCGCCCTCAAAGACCTTTTCAATCACCGTGCCCACTCCCACCAGGCTCGCACCGCTCTGAGCGACGATCCTGGCCAGCGCCGCAATCGTTTGCCCGGTGGCCAAAAAGTCGTCCACAATGAGTACCCGGTCGCTGCTGCCAAGCACCTCCGGGGAGACCAACAGCTCAATCAGATGCCCCTTGGTGTGGGAGGGCGCCGTGTCGCGGTATACCTGCTCCGGCATGGTAATGGGCTTGGTCTTGCGCGCATAGACGACTGGGACTCCCAGAGCCAGCGCGGTGGTCAGTGCTGGCGCAATACCCGAGATCTCCGCCGTGAGCACCTTGGTCGGTCCATACTGGGCAAACCGTAGTCCCAGTTCCTGACCCACCTCCATCATCAGGCGCGCATCGACCTGATGATTGATGAAACTGTCGACCTTGAGAATCCCCCGCCCGAGATTGCGCCCTTCTGCGGCAATTCGTCTCTTCAGCGTCAGCATGCCCTCTGCCCTGCCCTCGTTTTATGAATGATAAGTATAGCCTCAGCCGAACCTATCCGCAAAAGACTTCCTGTGCTATAATCACGATGCGAGTTCCGCCGAGTGGATTCGGAGGAAGGGTGGCGAACATGCTCGAGATCATCTCCAACATTCTGACGGGGTTTGGACTGTCGGTTTCCGCCGGCCTCAATGCCTATATTCCTCTCCTGACCGTGGCCCTGCTGGCGCGCTTCACGAACCTGATTCGCCTCAGCCATCCCTACGACACCCTGACCAACGGCTGGGTCATTGGAGCGCTGGTGGTTCTTGCCGCTATCGAGGTGGTGGCGGACAAGATCCCGGCGGTCGACACGGTGTACAACATCCTCCAATCGGTCGCCCGACCGGCGGCAGGGGCCATACTCTTTGCCGCCAGCAGCAAGGTCATCACTGATGTTCACCCTGCGCTCGCCCTGATCTGCGGCTTGCTGGTGGCTGGCTCCGTCCATGCTGTCAAGACCGCTGCCCGACCGGTGATCACCGCCGCCACGGGCGGAGCAGGGAACCCAGTGGTCAGCAGTGCCGAGGACGTGGTGTCCGGCACCGTTTCCATCGTCTCCATTCTGATGCCACTGCTGGCAGTCGTACTCATCATGGTTGGTCTGTGGGTGATCCTCAAGCCCCTGAGGAGCACCGAGAGCACTTCCTAGGCTCCGGCAGGAAGCATGGACCAGGCACAGCTCAATGAGCGACTGAACGCCCTGCCAACCAAGCCCGGCGTCTACTACATGAAGGACGTCGACGGGCGGGTGATCTATGTCGGCAAGGCAATCAACCTGCGCAACCGGGTGCGTTCCTACTTTCACTCCCCTTCCAGCCAACCACCCAAGGTGCGCCGCCTGGTCGAGCACGTTGCGGATCTCGAGTTCATCGTCACCAGCTCAGAGCTGGAGGCGCTGATCCTCGAGTGCAACTTGATCAAGAAACACCGGCCGCACTACAACGTCCGCCTGAAGGACGACAAGCAGTACCCCTATATCAAGATCAGCCTCCAGGATGCCTACCCGCGTATCTATACCGTCCGCCATATGGAGTCAGACGGTGCCCGGTACTTTGGACCATTCACGTCATCCAAGGCCGTCTTCCAGACCATGGAGCTGCTGCGCAAGCTCTTCCCCTACCTGTCGTGCAAGAGAGAGATCACCGGCCAGGACAAACGCGCCTGCCTGTACCACTACATCGGCCGCTGCGCCGCTCCCTGCATCGGTGCGGTCACTCGTGAAGAGTACCGCCGTCTCATCGACCAGATCATCCTCTTCCTGGAGGGCAAGCAGGAACGCATCATCAACGACCTCCAGAGCGCAATGGAAGAGTCCGCCGGGCGTATGGACTATGAGCGAGCGGCAACCCTGCGCGACCAGATTCAGGCCTTGCACAAGGTCATCGAGAGGCAGCGCATTGTCAGCACCACCGACTCTGACCAGGACGTCATCGCCTTTGCCCGGGAAGACGGACAAGCCTGTGTGCAGACCTTCTTCATTCGCCAGGGGAAGCTCATCGGTCGTGAGTATTTTGTGCTCACCGGCACCCAGGACGAGAACGATCTGGAGATCATGAGTTCGTTCGTCAAGCAATTCTATGACGAAGCGGCCTATGTGCCGCCCGCTATCCTGCTGCAACACAGCGTGGATGAGGCCATGGTGATCGAGCAATGGTTGCAGCAAAAGCGCGGTACCAGAGTGACCCTGCAGGTTCCACGGCGTGGAAAGGGGCGCGAGCTCGTGCAGATGGCAGCCGAGAATGCTGCCGAGACTCTGGCCAACCTTCGGGCTCAATGGGCCGTCGACCAGGCACGCCAGGTAACGGCCCTGGACGACCTGCAAAAGTACCTGCACCTCGACGTAGCCCCCACGCGGATCGAGTGCTACGACATCTCCAACATCCAGGGCCGCGCAGCTACTGGCTCGATGGTCGTTTTCGTCAAGGGCATAGCGCGGAAGAGCGAATACCGGCGCTTCCAGATCAAGAGCGTGTCTGGCGCCAACGATTACGCCATGCTCCAGGAAGTCCTGCGCCGGCGTTTCAAGAGGGCCTCGCAGGAGGCTCAGCCGCCAGAGCAAGAGGCCGGCGGGCCCGAGCACCCCGCAGCCACGGGACCGCACCGCACCGCGGAGACGGGGTGGGGAGTGCTGCCCGACCTGCTGATCGTCGACGGAGGCAAAGGCCAGCTGCACGCAGCTCTGGAGGTGATGGCCGAAATGGGCGTCTCGTCCATCCCTGCCATTGGCCTGGCCAAGCGATTGGAAGAGGTTTTTATCCCCGGGAAGCCGGATGCACTGCCCATTCCGCGGGACTCGGAGGGTCTCTACCTGCTCGAGCGGATCCGCGACGAGGCTCACCGGTTCGCGATCGGCTACCATCGCAAACTACGCACCAAGGCTGGACTCAGTTCCAGGCTGGACGAAATCCCGGGGATTGGCGACAAGCGCCGCGCGGGTCTGCTGCGCCGATTCCGTTCGCTTGAGGCGATCCGGCAGGCATCGATTGAAGAGCTGGCCAGCGTTGCCGGAATGACGCGCGAGGCCGCGGAAAGGCTCAAGGAGCGCCTCTAGCTGCGATGCTGCACCAGGCCGCCGGCTGGCGCGTTTGGTCACCGCTGGGATAGCAGGTATACTTGGCCAGAGGTTCCGAGGAGGTCACAGATGACTGGTTGGCTGATCAATCCCCTGCGGCTGGGAGTCAAAACCCCCGAGTTCTCCACCAAGGATGCGTCGCCAGTGACCGCCATCCGCCTGCCGTTGGGCCGGCAGCTCGCCCTCTACGGCACGCTCATCTTTGGCAACTTTGCCAGCAACTTTCTGGAGGCCTACCGCGCGGGCGTCCCCTGGCGGCCGGACATCCTCACGCTGGTCTTTGCTTCGATCGTCGGACTGGTGCTACTTCCCGGCGCCATTGACACCAGCAAGCTGAACGGCGAGAAGGAAGAGCTCGTCCAGTTCGCGATGGTGTTCACCTATGGCATGGGCTGGCAGATCCTGCTCGGCGCGGCCATCCAAGCTGCGGCAGGAATGTGACCTGAACTCGTCCCACGGAGGTCCAATGAGCAAGCAAGGCGGTCATATACTGGTCATTGGCGCTGCCACTATCGATGTGAAGGGGCGTGCCAGCAAGGGCCTTCAGCTTGGGACCTCCGTACCCGGAACCATCAAGGTGAGTTTCGGCGGTGTGGCGCGCAACGTTGCTGACAACCTGGCCCGCCTGGGTCAGAGCGTCGTGCTCATTTCCGCCGTCGGCAAAGACGGTCTGGGCAAACAGATCCTGGAGCGCACCGCCGCGGCTGGAGTTGACGTGTCCAACGTGGCCATCGTCGGCGACCACTCGGCGGCCTATGTGGCGATCCTCGACGAGGGGGGAAGCAAGACCTTTGCCGTCGACGAAATCAACATCCTGGAAGCAGTAACCCCGGCTCTGATCCAGAGCCATGCCGAGCTCTTTCGTGGCGCAGCCATGCTCGCCCTCGACGCTAACCTCGCCCCGAACGTGCTCGCGGCCGCCATCAGGGCCGCCAGGCGCAACAGCGTACCGGTGGCGATAGATCCCACCTCGGCCACACTGGCGCCGCGCCTCAAGAAGCATCTCGCTGACCTGGCGATGATCACCCCCAACGAAACCGAGGCCGGCCTCTTGCTGGACCGTACCGTCAAGGGTCGCAGCGAGGCTACTGCTGCAGCCCAGGAACTGGTAGCGAGAGGAGTCGGCCTGGCGGTGATCACCCTGGGTGAGCAAGGTTTGTGCTACGCCAGCTCCCGCGGCAGCGGCTACATCCCCGCTATCCGTTGTGAGGTCGTGGACTATACGGGCGCCGGCGATGCGCTTACGGCGGCCGTTGTCTACGGCATGGTCAACGACCTGCCGCTCGACGAATCAATGCGCCTGGGAGTCTCGGCAGCGACGTTGACTCTGCGCTGCCCTGACACCGTCTGCCCGGATATGAGCCTGGAGCACCTCTACGATCAGTTGGTGATCTAGTTGGCATAACAGAACACCCGACCCTGTGTGGGGCCGGGTGTTCTTTTTCCTTCATCAGGCGGCTACCTTGGCTGGAGGGCTCTTCGCTGGTCGCGGCTCGCCCGCATCACCCTTCGCAGCAGCCTCGGCAGACCTGCCGGCCCGGCCTTTGGTCATTGCTCCTTCAGGTGCCTCGCCAAAGACCAGACCGTCCTTCTCGACGTCAATCAGCAGTTTGGCGCCGGCAGTCAGTTCTTTACGGATCAGTTTCTTGGATAACGGGCTCTCGACGAGGCGCTGCAGGGCCCGGCGCAAAGGCCTCGCCCCGAAGGCCGGATCGTAGCCCTTTTCCGCCAACCAGTCGCGCGCCTTGTCGGTCAGGGTAACCTCCAGGCCGAGCTCACTGAGTCTACCGGCGATATCCTTCATCTGCAGGTCGACGATGCGCCTCACGTCATCCTTGCTCAGCCGCTCGAACACGATCACTTCGTCGATGCGATTCAAGAACTCGGGACGGAAGGCCGCCTTGAGAGCCGTGTCGATATCGCCGCGCATTCGGTCATGCTCCGCCGGCTCGCCCGGCGTTCGGAAGCCCAGACCGCCGCCCTTGGCGGTGTACTGAGTACCCAGGTTGGAGGTCATGATGATTACGCAGTTCCGAAAGTCGACTGCGTTGCCCTGACCATCAGTGAGCCGCCCATCCTCGAGGATCTGCAGCAGGGCATTCCAGACATCAGGATGCGCCTTCTCGACCTCGTCGAAGAGGATCACCTGGTACGGCCTTCGGCGCACTGCCTCGGTCAGTTGACCGCCCTGCTCATAGCCCACGTATCCTGGCGGTGCCCCAACCAGCCGAGAGACCGTGTGCCGCTCCTGGTATTCGCTCATGTCCACTCGCAACAGCGCGTCCTCATCGTCAAAGAGGAACTCGGCCAGAGCGCGGGCCAGCTCGGTCTTGCCCACCCCCGTCGGACCCAGGAAGATAAAGCTGCCGATGGGGCGCCGGGGATCCTTGAGACCAGAACGCGCGCGGCGGATTGCGTCGGAGACGGCCGATACGGCCACGTTCTGCCCAATGATGCGCTCATGCAGACGCTCTTCCATCTGCAGGAGCTTGATCGCTTCGGTTTCGAGCATGCGGCTGACCGGGATGCCGGTCCACCCGGACACCACGTCTGCAACGTCGGAAACGTGAACGATCTCCTCCAGGCCGCGCTCCTTCTTCCAGGCCTCTTTCCTGGCGGTGAACTCTTCCTCCAGCTTGAGCCGCTCGCTCCGGTGGACAGCGGCCCGCTCATAGTCGCGATTCTGCCAGGCCGACTCTTCCTCGCCGAGCAGCCGGTGTATCTCTACCTTGAGTGCCTTCAGGTCATCCGGCAGGCTAAAGATGGTGATGCGCAGCTTGGACGCCGCCTCATCGATCAGGTCGATGGCCTTGTCCGGCAAGAACCGATCCTTCACGTAGCGGTCCGAAAGCCGGGCGGCCGCCTCTAGAGCCTCGTCGCTGATGGTCACCTTGTGGTGCTCCTCGTACCGCGGCCTCAGGCCCTTGAGCATGGCCACGGTATCTTCCACCGACGGCTCGTCCACAAAGATGGGCGCAAAACGGCGCTCCAGCGCCGAGTCCTTTTCAATGTGCTGGTGATACTCGTCCAGAGTCGTCGCGCCGATGCAGCGCAGTTCACCTCTGGCCAGGGCCGGCTTGAGCATGCTGGAGGCGTCGATGGCTCCCTGAGCCGCTCCGGCGCCAACCACGTTATGCAGCTCATCGATGAAGAGGATGATCTCCCCGGACGCCCCCTTGATCTCGTCCAGGGCCGCCTTGACCCGCTCTTCGAACTCGCCGCGAAAGCGCGTACCTGCGACCATGGCTCCCAGGTCCAGGGACACGACCCGCTTGTTCATCAGCAGTTCCGGCACGTCTCCACACTGGATCTTTTGCGCCAGCCCTTCGACGATGGCCGTCTTGCCAACTCCCGCCTCCCCGATCAGCACCGGATTGTTCTTGGTGCGTCGGCAGAGTACCTGGGTTACGCGCAGGATCTCGGCATCCCGACCAATCACCGGGTCGAGTTTCCCCTCCCGCGCCAACTGCGTCAGGTCGCGGCTGTACTTCTCGAGCGTTCGGTAGCGGCTCTCCGCTTCCGGGCTGGTCACTCGCTGCCCCCCGCGGATTTCCGGGAGCACGCCCATCACCTTGTCGTGGGTAACGCCGCTGTCGCTGAGCAGACGCGCCGCCGGACCATCGCGCTCTGACAGCATCGCCAGAAAGATGTGCTCCGTTGATACATACTCGTCCTTCAGGCTCTTGGCCTCTTCGTTCGCGGCGTCGAGCAACCGCTTTACGCGCGGGGTGATGTACACCTGCATCGCAGCCGAGGACGGCGCAAAGGACTGCATCATCCTCGGGCTGCTGCGCAGTATGTTGTCGAGCCTGGCCTTGAGCGGCTCGACGTCAACACCCAGCTTTTCCAGGATGTCGGGAATCACTCCCTTGGGCTGCTCTAGCAGGGCCAGCAACACATGCTCCGTGTCCAGTTGGCCGTGCTTGTAGCGCTGCATGATCTCGTACGCGCGAGCAGCGGCATCTTGTGCGCGTTCCGTGAAACGGTCAAAACTCATCATCATAGAACTTGCCTCTCTCTAGTGGGGCACACCCTTCGATATGCTCCCATGTTACCTGTTCACGTGGGGCGATAGCCCCCGACCTGTTTGTGATCAGTCGGCAGGGCCGCGCTCAAAGACAAAGCTCCCGTCGCGGTAGTCCACCTCGACCGCATCGCCGTCGCCAAAGCCACCCTGCAGGATTCTCAGCGCCAGCGGATCTTGAATCTGCCGCTGGATGACCCTCTTGAGCGGCCTGGCACCGTAGACCGGGTCAAAACCCTCTTCCGCCAGGCGCTTCTTGGCCCGCTCTGTCAGGTGCACCGTGATCTTGCGCTCCTTCAGCAGATTCTGCAGGCGGCGTAGCTGGATATCCACAATCTGGGTCAGTTCCTCCATACCCAGGGAGTGGAAGATGATCACCTCATCAATACGATTGAGAAACTCGGGCCGGAACTGCTGGCTCAGCGCCTCCAGCACGCGCCTCCGCATCTCCTTGTCGTCCCGCCCTCCAAGGTCCTTGATCCACTGGCTGCCCACGTTGGATGTCATGATCACCACGGTGTTGGTAAAACTGACCGTTCGCCCGTGACCGTCCGTCAGTCGACCGTCATCAAGCACCTGGAGCAGCGCATTGAACACCTCCGGGTGCGCCTTCTCCACCTCGTCAAAAAGCACCACCGAATACGGGCGCCTCCTGACCGCTTCCGTGAGCTGTCCGCCTTCCTCGTATCCCACATATCCCGGAGGCGCACCTACCAGTCGGGCCACCGTGTGGCGCTCCTGGTATTCGCTCATATCCAGACGAATCATCGCCTCTTCCGAGTCGAACAGGAACTCGGCCAGAGCGCGAGCCAGCTCTGTCTTGCCCACTCCGGTCGGGCCCAAGAACAAAAAGCTGCCGATCGGTCTCCTGGGGTCCTGCAGTCCTGCCCTCGCCCGCCTTACCGCGTTCGCCACGGCTGAGATAGCTTCATCCTGTCCGACAACGCGCAGGTGCAGGTTTTGCTCCATCTGCAATAGCTTCGCCTTCTCGCCCTCGACCAGCTTGGAGACAGGAATCCCTGTCCACTTGGACACGATTTCGGCCACGTCTTCGGCGTCGACCTCTTCCTTGAGCATGGCCTTACCCTTCTGCAGTGAGCCCAGTTTTTCCTCGCCAGCCCTTAGCTCGCTCTCCAGGGTGCGCAGGTCGCCATACTGCAACTTGCTTGCTCGCTCCAGGTCGCCATGCCTCTGTGCGTCCTCGAGCGCCTGCTTGGTCTCTTCGATACGTGTCTTGGTCTGCCTGATGGCCTGGATGGCGTCCTTTTCCTGTTGCCACTGGCCCTTCATAGCCGTGCTCTTTTCCTTCAGCCCGGCCAGTTCCTCCTCGATCTTGTGCAGCCGCTCCTTGGACGCGCTATCCGTTTCTTTCAGCAACGCCTGCTGCTCGATCTGGAGCTGCATCGCGCGGCGCTCTACCTCATCCAGCTCTGCCGGCAGACTGTCGATCTCCATCCTCAACCGAGATGCTGCTTCGTCGACGAGGTCGATGGCCTTGTCCGGCAGAAAGCGGTCCGCGATGTAGCGATGAGAGAGCACTGCCGCCGAAACCAGCGCCGCATCCTGAATGCGCACTCCATGATGCACCTCATAGCGCTCCTTGAGCCCGCGCAGGATGCTGATCGTCTCTTCAACGGTTGGTTCGCCGACATACACCGGCTGAAAACGCCGCTCCAGTGCTGCGTCCTTCTCGATGTGCTGGCGGTACTCGTCCAGCGTCGTTGCACCGATGCAGTGAAGTTCGCCCCTGGCCAGCATCGGCTTGAGCATGTTGCTGGCGTCCATCGCTCCTTCTGCGGCGCCAGCTCCCACCACTGTGTGCAGCTCGTCGATGAAAAGGATCACCTCACCCTGTGACTCGGTGACTTCCTTCAGCACGGCCTTGAGCCGTTCCTCGAACTCGCCACGGTACTTGGCTCCGGCCACCAGCGCTCCCAGGTCCAGGGTAACGATGCGCTTGTTCTTCAGCCCTTCCGGAACATCGCCGCGGAAGATACGCAGCGCCAGACCCTCAGCGATGGCCGTCTTGCCGACTCCGGCTTCGCCCACCAGGACCGGGTTGTTCTTGGTGCGTCGGGAAAGCACCTGGATGACCCGACGGATTTCCTCGTCTCGCCCGATTACCGGATCGAGTTTGCCCTTGCGTGCCAGCTCGGTCAGGTCGCGGCCGTACTTCTCCAGTGCCTGATACTTGCCCTCTGGATTCTGATCTGTGACCCGCTGCGAGCCGCGGATGCTGGTGAGAGCTTCATAAATGCGCGTCAGCGTGATGCCATTCTGCTGCAGGAGGTCCGAAGCACGCCCGCCGGACGCCAGGACGAGCCCCATCAACAGGTGCTCGGTCGAGACAAAATCGTCGCGCATTGTCTTCGCCTGGTCCTCGGCCCGCCTCAGCACGTTCTGCAGAGCCGATCCAATGCCCACCTGCGTTGCTCCGCCATACACCTTGGGCCGCCGCTCGAGTTCTACCTCGAGCTGCCGCTGAAGTGTTTGGGGAGACACCCCCAGCTTGGACACCACCTGCGGAACGACGCCGTCGACCTGAGTTACCAGCGCCAGCAGCAGATGCTCTGGTTCGATCTGTCCGTGATTCATGTCGCCCGCGAGGCGCTGAGCATCAGCCAGAGCCTCCTGGGCTTTTTGTGTAAAACGATTCATGTCCATAGTTGCTTCCTCACCATGAGCAGTGGTAGTCCTCGCGACAACCGCTGCTCACGAGACTCTTAGTATCGCAGGATCGCTCCCACGTGTCCCGCCCTGGTCAGAACGGCACTCGGGGCGACGACCTCGACCTTGGCTCCCGAGTCGATGACCTTTTGCACCAGCCGGTTCACCGCGTCCGCAATCGGTTCCGGCTTGCCGCCACAGAACGGACACTTGCCTATCGGCTCGGCGCTGACATATCCGCATCCGTCGCACAGGTAGCCAGGCGCCTCAAAACCGCGCTCGACCACCAGCGTCCTCACGCGCCCCTGATGAGCCACGTAGAATGTGTCCGGCAGACCCGTAACTGCTCCCGCTCCCTTGGCCGCGGCGGTGATCATCTCGTCCACCAGCCGGGCCTTTTGCTCCTGCTCACCCGCGCTGATAAGCTCTGTGGCCTTTTCTCTGACCTGCGTCAAAGGCGCCTCCATATCCAGCGCCACCGTTCCGATCACTCGTTTCTGCAGCGCCTTGGGCAACATCTCACGGAAGCGAGGCAGCGTCTCCCCCAGGCCGCCCAGGATCAGTCCCGTGGCGTGCGACTGCTCCATGAGCCGCGTCGTCGCCTCGGCCGACTGGCGCAGGTTCTGGCGCGCCAGTTGATCTTCGCGGCGCTGGTACTGCTTGGCCGAGAAACCACCCTGCTTGTGGTGCTTGACCTCCTGGCCAACCCACCCTTCCTTCTCTTCAATTCCACCCAGTTGCACCAGGAACAGTCGCACTTTCTCCCGGTCCACCAGGGCAATGGCGTAACGCGAATAGTCCTCGAGCAGTTGAGCCATCGGCTTCAGATACGGCACTGCTCCCGCGTGTGCCTCGGTCTGCACTGCCACCGGCAGAGCAAACGTACGCCAGAGTGAATGGTCAGCGGCCGAAAACAGTGCCAGGGCCCTGGGCTGCCAGTCATACTCCCGATCAAGATAGTTCTCGATTCGCGATACGTCCTCTGCGTTGGCCTGGTTGCGGATCCGCTCCAGTGCCTCTCGCAGCACCAGCCTGGCACGCTCCTTGGACTGCCCGGTCAAGTCCGTATTCACATAGACGCTCAGCACCGTCCCTGACTCGCTGCGAAAGCCAGCCAATTCGCGAAGCTGCTTCTGGTCAAGCATTACTGTGCCTCCTCACGCGTATTTGGAGTGACTTCTCCGGACCGCCCCGGTCTTTTCCACTCTTCGCACATCGCTTTCATCGTTTCAATCTCGCGCTGTAGCTGCTCGATGGTGTCGGTTAACCTCATAATCACTTCGACAGCGGCCAAATTGACCCCGAGCTCATCTGTGAGTCGACAGATCTTGTGCAGCCGTTCGACATCCGACTCGGAATACAACCGCACATTGCCCGGCGACCGGGCTGGAGCAATCAGCCCGACCCTCTCATACAGTCGCAGTGTCTGAGGATGCAGGTTGACCATGCGAGCGACGACGCCGATGGAAAACCACGGTTCAGTTGCAGCGGGACGATTCATTCCCTGTCCTCCTGGAGCCCCCTGCCGCCGGTCCGTTGCACCTAGTCGACGGGTCGGGCTGCCAGCTTGACACTGACCACCCGTTCCCGGCCATCCCGGATGATGGTCAGTCTGACTTGCTGTCCTACCTCGGTATGGCGCAGTATGTACACCAACATGTCTTCAAACTGGCGCACCGGTTCCCCATCGATGCCAATGATCACATCCCCGCCAATGGACAGGTCGCGTCCGGCTTTGTGCACCGTCTCGCTGCTGCCCTTGAGGCCGGCTTTCTCGGCCGGGCCGCCTGGCACCACCCTCAGCACCAGGGCCCCCTGTGTCACCGGCAGTTTCATCGCCTCCACATAGTCCAGAGAAAGGTCCGTCCCCGAGATACCCAGCCAGGGATAGGTGTACTTGCCATCAGCGATCAGCTTGGGCACCACCCTCTTCACCACATTGACTGGAACGGCAAAGCCAACGCCGAACGCATCTGGCTCATAGGCCGTGTTGACGCCGATTACCTGACCTCTCGAATTGAGCAGCGGCCCGCCCGAGTTACCCGGATTGATCGCGGCATCGGTCTGGATGAGCTCGGGAATGGTAAAGCGAGAGCCAATGGCCTCCGACAGGCGGCCCAGCGGCAGGCTTCGCCCCAGGGCGCTGATGATGCCCGTGGTCAGCGTGCTCCTCAAACCGTAAGGGTTGCCAATGGCAACCGCCCTCTGGCCCACTTCCAGCTCGTCTGAATCTCCCAGCTCCAGAGGCGCGAGCCTGCCTGCCGGCAGGTCAACCAGAATCACCGCCAGGTCGCTGTCCGGGTCCGTACCAACGACCCGCGCAGTCACCGACGTGCCGTCCGGGAAGCTTACCTGCAGCTCTTCGCTGTCGGCCACGACGTGGTTGTTGGTCACGATATGGCCCTGGGTATCATAGACAAAACCCGAACCGGTACCCTGCTCATAGAATGGCTTTGTTCCAGGTATCTTGCTGTCGCCTGTGCCCAGCAGAGTGATGGCCCTGATGTGGACAACTGAGGGATTCACTCGCTTGTAGATGTTGACCAGCAGCAACTCTTCGGCATCGGCCGAGTTGATGATGGCCTGCGGCAACGCTGTAGGTGTGGCAACCGGTTTCTCGATTGCCGTGGGACGCATGGACGTCGGCGTGGGCTTCACCTCTATTGGCCTCCGCCCGGTAGGCAGGCAGCACAGGCAGCTTGTCAGCGTCAGCGCCAGCAAAGCAAGAGACAGGAACACAGCAATTCGCCCATGGCTTGTCTTCATGATTCTGCTCCCCTGTTTGTCCCACTCGAATCGCGCATCGCCGCCAGCTCGGTGAAAAGCGCCTTTTCGTTGGCGCTAAGTCGCTGCGGCAGGACGACCTTGACCTCGGCGTACAGGTCTCCCCGTTGTTTGGGGTTCCGCAGATTGGGCATACCGAGGCCTTTCAAACGAAACCGCCGCCCACTCTGCGTCTCCGCGGGTATCTTGAGCATCACCGAGCTCTTGAGAGTCGGAACAGCCACCTCGCCCCCCAGAACCGCGGTGTACAGCTCGACCGGCACATCCGTGTACAGATCCATCCCTTCCCGTCGGAACCGTTGGTTCGGCAGAACCTGGACCTGGAGGTACAGGTCGCCCTTTGCTCTGCCACCGGCCCCCGAGCCGCCCTCTCCGGCGATCCGTACTCGCGAGCCGGTGTCAACGCCGGGAGGGATCGTCACCTCGATGCGTCGGGCGTCCAATTGCAGCAGGCGCTTGGTGCCGCTAAAGGCCTCGTCCAGGGTGATCTGAACGGGGTGTTCATAGTCCTGGCCGCGGCGTCCCCTGGCTTGCCGGGCAAAGGACGGCTCGTCTCCGCCCATCCCACCGAATATGGTGCGGAAAAAGTCGGAGAAATCACCGCCGAGCATATCGTCCAGATTGCCGTACTCAACCCGCACCCCGCCCGGCCCTGGTTGACCCGTGGACCACTGGCTCCAGTCGAATCCGCGTGGGTCGGCCCCGGTTCGCTGGTATTGCTGCCAGCTACTGCCGAGCTCGTCGTACTTGCGCCTCTTCTCGGGATCGCTCAGGACCTCGTTGGCCTCATTGATCTCTTTGAAACGTGCCTCTGCTGTCTTGACGCCGGGGTTCACATCGGGGTGATACTGCCTGGCCAGCTTGCGATAGGCTTTCTTGATGTCGGCCTGAGTGGCGTTCTTGTCCACCCCGAGTATCTTGTAATAGTCCTTGTATTCCATGAGCACTTTCTCCGCCCGTGCGGAATGACTCAGATGGACCTAGGAAGCCTTGCGAACTTGCACCCGTGCCGCTCGCAGAAGCCTTCCGCTCAGAGTGTATCCCTTGCGAAACTCGGCCGTGACCTCGTCTGGTTCGCCTTCGCTATCCACCGTCTCCATAGCCTCATGCAGATTCGGGTCAAACGGCTGCCCAACCGTGGCCACCTCGGCGATACCCTCCTGGGCAAGAACCTGTCGCACGTGCTGAAGGATCACCCGAACGCCCTCGCCAATCGGGTCATCTGCACTGGCGAACTGAAGCGCTCGCTCCACTTGATCGGCAAGGTCGAGCAGATGGGACAGTACTCGTTTCCTCTCCTGCCAGACGCGCTCCTCGCACAGCCTGTCCATACGCTTGCGCATGTTCTCTGATTCGGCCAGCGCGCGCAGGTACTTGTCCTGGTTTTCAGCAGCCTCTCGCCTGGCCGCCTCCAGAAGCGCCACCGCATCCTTAGGCTGCTCTTCTTCTCGTCTTGTGGTCTGCTCTTCCATTGCTCAATTACCCTTTCCACCGCTGATTCACCACTCGTTCGCAACCATTCTATCCCTTTAGTATGTTGTTGTCAATGTTTATGCTTTGATTCATATAAATGTCTAACGGTCGACGCCTGCTGCAGGCCTTTCTGCAAGCATCGCGCACGAGCACGTTGTGGCCAGGTAGTTGGTGTGCTATAATGACGCTCGAGAGCAACGGGAGCGTACAGAGGGCCATCCTGGCTGGCTACTCGATTCACGATGAAGGAGAACGCGCGTCATGTCAAGCGAATTGCGTCTGGTTGCCGACCTGATGTGCATCGCAGCCCGCACGGCACCCAAGTCCGCCGGTCAGGACTATGTGGTCACTGCCGTGGTAGAGGGGCAGGCCTGCCGCGAGCTGGGCGAAGCGATGATCCGCTTTGGGGAAGAAACAGGCAAACCCAACTTTGACCGCGATGGCAAGAACGTACTCGGCTCCCCGGTAGTAGTGCTGATCGGCATCAAGGACGCGCGGCCTCTGGGAATCGGCTGTGGGGCCTGCGGCTCGGCTGAGTGCATCAAGCCGAACCAGTTCGAGGCCGAGTTCAAGGGACCGCAGTGTGCCTTCCGCCTTCTGGATATGGGCATTGCTCTCGGGTCAGCCGTCAAGACTGCCGGTCTGCTCAACGTGGACAACCGCATTATGTACCGCGTTGGTTCCATCGCTCGCCGGATGGGCCTGATTGACGCAGACTATGTGATGGGTATCCCCCTGAGTGTGACCGGGAAGAGCATCTACTTCGACCGCAAGTCCTGAGCGGCGTGAGGCCATCACACCGGGGCCGTCGGAATTGACCCTCAGGCCAATCCGGCTATAATAGCGCCGCTTCGGGGTGTAGCGCAGTTGGTAGCGCACAGCGTTTGGGACGCTGGGGTCGGAGGTTCGAGTCCTCTCACCCCGACTTTGCGGGTGTAGCTCAGTGGTAGAGCCCCTGCCTTCCAAGCAGGTTGTCGCGGGTTCAAGTCCCGTCGCCCGCTCTTCGCCCATTTGCCTCCGCGTTCGATACCGCCACGTTGGCGTCGAACAAGGAGGCATTTGTCGCTCTTGAGCCAGAGCTTTGTCGCTACACCCCATTCCTGCCACGCCCGGCAGGGCACAGCACGGCCGAGTGTTTCGCAGGGCCCGAAGACAGCCCGTCGGGGCTGAGAGTGTGGAAAAAGAGGGAATTGGAGGAAGTGCTCTCCCTCTGAGGGGAGAATTCGGCCGCTTGTGGAACGGTGATGGCCCGTACGAGCTCACTGCAAAGG
>Ga0116142_10002704_pt1 | contig 18741 bp, 20 predicted proteins | sample AD_UKC033_MetaG_FD_89785 | JGI IMG/M metagenome (GOLD analysis project Ga0116142, IMG submission 89785) | Active sludge microbial communities of municipal wastewater-treating anaerobic digesters from USA - AD_UKC033_MetaG | ecosystem: Engineered > Bioreactor > Anaerobic > Digestate | place: USA... | reverse complement strand
TTCATATTCCCTCCCAGATATTCATCTAGATCGAACTCTTGACACACGCCACGAATCATCTCGACATCTTCGCGCAACTTCTGTGCTTGCTCCGCCGACAATTTTTCATCAATCAGTTTATCATCAAGCCCCGAACAGGTCAGCGTATCGGAAAGTGTCTCGCCCTTGCTGCGGTCAAACAACACCAACTGATCTTTGAGTAGATCGTAACATCCCTTGAAATCGCGCCCCATGCCGATAGGCCAACTCGCAGGCGTGACCTGCATCTGCAACTTGTCCTCGATCTCGTCCATCAACGAAAACGGGTCTTGGGACTCACGGTCCATCTTGTTGATAAAGGTGATGATCGGAATATTCCGCAGGCGACAGACTTCAAAAAGTTTCAGCGTCTGGGTTTCAATCCCCTTCGCTCCGTCGAGAACCATAATGGCGCTGTCCACCGCCGTGAGCGTGCGGTACGTATCTTCCGAGAAATCCTCGTGGCCCGGCGTATCGAGAAGGTTATACGTCACATCGCAATAATCGAATGTCATCACAGACGACGCAACGGAAATCCCGCGCTCCTGCTCGACCTTCATCCAGTCCGACCGCGCACGACGACGCTCACCCCGCGCCTTGACCATCCCCGCCATCTGGATCGCCCCTCCGAATAACAGAAGCTTTTCCGTGAGCGTAGTCTTCCCCGCGTCAGGGTGCGCGATAATCGCAAAAGTACGGCGCTGATCGACAGGCGAACTCATAAAATCTCTTTTCCTTCAAACGGGTTCTCCCCGCCCTTGTCTTCAATCTCGATGACCCAGACATCGGGGTCACGATCCATTGCGCGGCGAATATACGCATCCGCATCGGATTCCGCAACCCGTTCCTGCCCCAAAGCCGCCATCCAGCCCAGATTCCCGTCCATATCACGAATTTGGGTCAAAACGCGCGCCTGCCCGTCCAATAGATTGATCTTGAGGAGGACCGTTCCGGCGGCAAAAGCGCCTTTCTGAACAATATAATACCCCCGCCCCATCTCGTTGAGACGCCGCAAATGCGCCTCCACCCACAAAGAAGTCGGAAGCCTGCCGTCATCCATCAGGATTTGATCTTCCGCCCATACAGATCAAGACGGTGAGAGCAACTCATATCCCAACTCCTTGGCGATTTTGAGCTTGAGTTTTTCAAGCTCGTCATTCTTGAACTCGATCACGTCACCTGTCTCCATATCAATCATGTGATGGTGGTGATCTGTGTTGGTATCATAACGCGCGAAACTCTCGTTGAACTCGCGCTTGACGATGATATCCATCTCTTCCAGCAAGCTGAGCGTCCGGTAAACGGTTGCCAAAGAAATCGAAGGGTCTTCATGCTTGGCGCGATCATACACCGTCTCAACCGATGGATGATCTTCTGCGTCTTGCAAAATTTTCAGGATCGTCCGGCGTTGACCGGTCATTTTCAACCCGGCTTGTTGACATTGCTCTTCCAGATTTTTCATGCGCAGTACCTTAGGTAACAAAGAAATAAAAACTCGACATCCGGAGCATACACGCTGGAAGCAAAAAGGACAAGAGTTCAGGAAAATCAATGGGTAAGGGCAATATTTGGACGGCGAAGGACCCGTTGACGGGGAAGCGTGATAACCACGGTTGTCCCTTTCCCGACATCTGATTGCAGCATCAGGGTCCCACCATGCATTTCAACCATAGCCTTGGCCAAAGGCAGCCCCAAACCTGTCCCCGAAGACCGGTCCTGACGTGCAATTGCCGCATCGTGAATCTGGCCGAACGGTTCAAGAGCCTGAGCAATCTTGTCTTTGGGAATACCGACCCCGTCGTCGGCAACCCTGACTTCGATATCCCCCTCCTTCAACAATTCGGCAGAAATACGAATCTTGCCGCCCGATTCACAGAACTTGACAGCATTGCTGACCAGATTGATCAGAATTTGACGGATAAGACGCGGATCTCCGGTAAATTGCGGCAACTGTCCGTCCACATGGGTTTCAATGGCAATATTTCCGGAAAAGGCACGCGACGCCATCATCCGCGACACAGCCTCGATCACACCGCCGATATCGACTTCATGCTCGTCCAGCTCGACACGGCCGGCCTCGATTTTCGACATGTCGAGAACCTCGTTGATGATTTCCAGCAAATGCCGCGCGCTGGAATGCACATCCTGAATGTATTCCTGATATTTCGGATTTTCGAGTGCGCCAAACGTCCCGTTCATCATGATCTCTGAAAACCCGATAATAGCGTTGAGCGGCGTGCGCAACTCGTGGCTCATATTAGCCAGAAACGCGGATTTGGCGTGGTTGGCAGCATCGGCCTGATCCTTGGCCACGCGCAACGATAATTCCATCTGCTTACGAAGCGTAATATCCATGAGCGTCGTCACCTGAAATTTCCGCCGTTGCGACAATTCCAGAGTAGCCGTGGTATACAACGTATTGGCAATCGCCCCGTCATGCTTGACCAGCTTCATCTCGCCCGAAGAGCGGATCGAACTGTTGAGATAACGCTCGTAATTCTCGATGGCCGCATCTTTTTCATCAGGACTGAGCAACATCACGAAATCCTCGCCAACAATCTGCTCGCGCGTCCATCCATAAAAACGGACAAAACTGTCATTGACGCGCACGATCCGGCGACTGCGATCCGTCACAATAATCCCCACGTTCGACGCATCGAAGATAGAGGTCAAAAGAGAAATAGCATCATCTCGCTCACGCTGCAAAACGGAGTCATCCGCTGAGTCAGGTTGCGCGACAACATCCAGCAAGACCACTTTGCCCGTAATATCCAGAAGCGGATTGATCCAGAACCCGTAAACACGCAACCCGCCCGGAAAGCTCGGCAAAGCATGAATACTCACCGGAACCTTCTGGCGCATACAGACTTCAAACGCCTGTTCGAAATGACGGGCATTCTCGCTGTCCATCAGCCCCGAAATATGCATCCCGACGATTTGTTCTTCCTTGCGGTTGAAATATTCAAGGCCTCGGCGGTTGATTTCCTGAACGACAAAACCGCCGCCATTCTCAGGACACACGAGAAAACGCGGCACAGGCATAATGTCAAACAAGGCTTTGTGATCGACCGTCACATGCGGCATAAGACTAACCCATTGAAAACAAATACGTTAAAGCAGAGGAGCATAGACTCCCCCACTTCCACATAACCACGAAATGTTAAAGAAGCTGTTAATAAATCAAAGGGTCCCGAAAATACGATCACCCGCATCGCCCAGACCTGGAACGATATATGCGTAATCATTCAAATGGGAATCCAAAGAAGCCGTATAGATTGGCACCTCTGGGTATCGGGCATGATAGGCTTTGACCCCTTCGGGAGCAGCCACCAAAACCATCATAGCAATTTTATTCCGGTCAACCCCACGCCCAACTAGAACATCCGTAACATGAATAGCCGAACCGCCCGTTGCCAACATCGGATCAACTATCAGGAAGTGACGGTCCAGCGGCATCTGCTGAGGCATTTTCACCAGATACTCATGGGGCAAGTGGGTTTGCTCATCGCGATAAACGCCAACATGGCCAACGATTGCATCTTGCATCACCGACAAAGGTCCATCGACCAACCCAAGTCCCGCCCGCAAAATAGGAACTATGACCGGCTCGTTACAAGCGAGAACCGGAGCATCCATCTCGACCAAAGGTGTTTTGATCTTTTTGGTCGTGACAGGAAGATTTTCCGTCACCGCATAGGTCATCAGCGTAGAGATATCTTTAAGCAAAGACCGGAATCTGCTCGGCGGACAACTGGACTCACGCATCTGGGTCAACTTGTGCAACACCAGCGGATGATCAACAATAAACAGATTGGGATATTCCTTGGAAACGATCATGGATTTACGGAACCTTACTTCTCTTCTTTCAGACTTTGCAAAAACCTGTTAAGCGGACTGACTTCCTCATGCTGCCCGACTGCACCGCCATCCTGAGAGGAAATTTGATCAAGATCCGCACGAACATTGGCCAACAGATCGGATAACTCATCCCCTGGCAAGGGCTCTGCCACGCAGGATGAAACAGTAAAATCCTGCTCGCCGCTTTCATTCAATGCACTTTTAAAACGCGCGACAAAACGCACACCGCCGGCACTATCGGAATGTTTGAGACTGATCAAAAACTCGCCGTCACCGGAAACATAGGCATCATCAAAACTGCGGATTGTTTTCTGAATGGCCCGAGAAACAAGGGCCAGAACCCTTTCGTCCCCACGCAAGGCCGGATTATCAATTCTAATCATCGCCACACTGAACGGCTGCCCTTTTCTCGCGCGGCGCTCAAGCTCGCGCTCCAGATCGGCCACCATGACCGCGGAACTTCTCAGCCCCGTCGCCATATCAATACCGAAATCGGAAAGCACAACATCTTTTTCAATCCGGCGTAACTGCACGGAAAACCCTTCGTAAGTCTGCCAGAAAGTATCAAAAGCGGAAAGTGTGGGAACGCCACCGCCATCCATCATCTTGTCTGCCAAGTCATGCAACGTAATCTGGGATGATTTTAGGCGATCAATCACACCACCTTTTTTTAATCTTTCATGTATATCGGGAAGAGCATCAACCAGTGCCGGACTATGAGGTTTCTGCCCGACATCTTTGGAATAGAACACCGCCCGAATAATCTGGGCAAACCACACGCCATACTCTTCGGCGAGATGGGAAAAAGACGCTGCGGAAGGGGTTTCTTGTGTCATCCGAACAGTATACCGCAAAATGACAAAAAGGTTAAGTGGGCAACCATTCTTTGCGCAATTGATCCAGATCCCCGCCATTTCTGAGGGTTTCGCGGATTTCACGCATCAATCTGGCAATCACCGCAACATTATGCTGGCTGAGTATTTGAAAGGCGAGCATTTCCCCCGCCTTCATCAGATGGTGGATATAGGCCTTGGAGTAATTGGCAGACGATGCCAGCCCCAGCGTTTCGTCAAGCGCCGTCCCGTCATCTTTGAATTTGCTATTGCGCAGATTGATAAAGCCGTTGGGAACCCCCTTCATCAGGGCACGTCCATGGCGAGCCTCACGGGTTGGAGTTACACAATCGAACGTATCCATCCCCTGTTTGACGCCTTCGAAAATATCTTCGATTTTTCCAATCCCGAGCAAATGCACCGGACGGTCAGGATGAATACGGTTGGGAATCCACGACAGAATTTCATAGAAATGCACCTTGGTCCCGCCTAGACATCCGCCAACCGCCGTCCCGAAAAACGGACGGCTGCGCGTATAGTCGGCACTTTCTTCACGCAAGTCACGATAAACCCCGCCCTGCACCACGCCATAAACAGCCTGCATTCCATTATGCGTTTTTTCGAACGCCTGCAGCGACCGATCACCCCAGCGGTGGCTCATCCGCATCGAATTCTCGGTGTACTCGCGCCCGCCGGCCACCGGCGTGCATTCATCCATCTGCACAACGAAATCGGCCCCGAGCTTGCGCTGGACTTCCATCGAAATTTCGGGGTTCAAACGGCACAAACTTCCGTCTTTATAGGATTTAAAAATCGCGCCCTGCTCTTCGTCGATTTTAATCAGCGATTTATTTCCTGATTTCCCCTTACCCTTGATTTCGTCTTCGCCGCCGCCTGTTCCGAGCGAGAAAATCTGGAACCCGCCGCTATCGGTCAGCATCGGACCGTTCCAGCCCATAAATTTATGAAGACCGCCCATCTTTTCAACCAGATCTGGCCCCGGCTGGATATAAAGGTGATAGGTATTGGCCAGAACCATATCGGCTCCCGCCTCTTTCATTTGCACGGGATGCAAATTTTTGACCGAAGCCTTCGTGCCGACAAAAATGAAGTTTGGGGTTTCAATGGCCCCGTGCGGAGTGATCAACTTACCCAGACGAGCAAAAGATCCTGCATCACGTTGCAGGATCTCGAAACCGAAATTCGGATACTCGATATTGGTGGAAAATTCCTGTCCCAACATTAAGCGCTTTTAGCGGCAACAGCCTTTTCGACTTTGGACTTCACGTCGTGAAGCTCAGGATCGAGTTTCGACTTAGGGGTATCGAGCAAGAACTGGTCCAGCCCGCCTTTATGGTCGAGGGTACGAAGACCGGCGGTGGATACGCGAATGCGGATCGAACGACCCAAAGTTTCGCTATATACATCCGTGTCCTGCACGTTCACCATAAAGGTACGACGTGTTTTACGTTGCGAGTGGGAAACGTTGTTCCCGAACATCAGGGTTTTTCCTGTAACCTGGCACTTGCGGCTCATGGTATATTCCTCATATAACTTGAATTTCAATAGTGCGCGGACCATAAGGGAAATCCCCCCTCCGCGTCAAGTGTTAATTAAAGGCTCAAAACAACGGGAAAACAACGAAATGCCCCACCACCAGCCACAAAATAGCAACAATCTGGCAGAAATCACGAATCTCCTTGATTCCATTGGGATTATCGAGGAATCCCCCGCCAAATCCGCCTCTTCTGCCCTATCATGGCTGGCCATCGCGAAAGGCACGCTGCCCTCTGGCCTGAATTACCCGCGCCTGTCGGTTTTTATCGGCAATCACGGATTCGCCGAAGATTTCCCGTCCGACCCCAAAAACGAGCAATATGTAAATAAATATGTCCGCGACTGTGGATCAGGCAACCTGACGCTCAACCGCCTCGCTGAACACGCCAATTGCGACATCCGCCTTTACGAACTGAACCCGTCCGGCGGCGCGCCGCTCCCCAACGCCATTAAAACCAAATCCCCCGCAACGAGCGAAACCGACCTTTGCCTTGCCTTAGCCTACGGCATGGTCTCGGTCGAACCGGAAATAGATTTATACGCCACCGCTGCTCTGGGTGCCGGAAGCGAAGCCGTGGCCAAAGCCATCATCGCCGCCCACACCTCCCCAACAATCGATGCTCAGGATATACAGGTTTCCTCCCTCCTTGCCCTCAACCATGGCGCGAAGGGGCTAGAGTGCCTGAAAAATATTGGCGGCCCCGAAATAGCGGCCCTCTGCGGGACCATCATCGCCACCCGCATGGGCCGGATTCCGGTCCTGCTCGAAGGACTGGCAGGATACGCCGCTCTTCTGATTCTTTACCATCACAATCCTTACATAGTCCAACATTGCGCCCAGACCGGACTATTCGATTCCTCCTTTATTCCCGACGAGAGATTCACCGTCCTGCCGCCACCCTACGACACGGCCAAAGAAACCGGAACGTCGCTGGCGTGCCTGATCGCTTCCTTTCGAAATGAAATCGCCCTGAACGGCGCAAACAACGGCACAAACGAATACAGGATTTAGGATGTCACCTGAAAAAAACGCCCTTCACGAAAACGACACCTTTTTCTCGATCCGCGGACAATCGCTGATCGCCGCCAGATGGATCGGTCTGTTAGGGCAGACAATCACCATCCTGATTTCGTACTACGCACTGGGATTTGAAATACCCTTTATCCTGTGCATGTTCTTTGTCATCTTCTCGGGGGTCGTCAACAATTTCGCAGTCAGCAAAGGGCATAACCGCAGCATCTCCGCAACGACCGCCCTTGCCTACCTGTCGTTTGATGTCATCCACTTGACAGTTCTTTTGTATCTGACGGGCGGAATCGGCAACCCGTTCTATGTCCTGTTGCTGGCCCCGATCATGATTGGCGCCTCGCTTCTCCCCAAAAAGCAAATGGCTCTTCTTCTGACTCTGGGAATGACCTGCACACTCTATATTTCTTTCTTCCACCTGAGTCTGGAATGGCCGGACGTCGGAATCGAAGAATCCAAACTGCGGATGATCGCCGAATCTCTGGGGCTAGCCATCACGCTGGTTTTCGCATCCTTCTATTCGTGGCAGATTTCCGAAGAAACCCGCAACATGCAAAAAGCGAGCTTTGCCGCCCGCACCGCCCTCCTCAAACAAAAACAACTGCAAGCTCTGGGCGCACAGGCCGCTGCCGCGGTTCACGAACTGGGAAGCCCGCTGGCGACGATTTCGATAATCACCAAGGAACTCTACAACGACATGCCTGAATGCTGCCCCACAGCCAGAGATGACTTCGATACGCTGATCGCCCAGACCGAACGTTGCCGCCAGATTCTGAGCAATTTCGGCAAAACCCTGAAAAGCGATCCGACCTATATGTCGGGATTGCTGAAGGTCAAAACCATGCTTCAGAATATTGCCGACGGCTTCCTTCTGGAACGCCCCGAGATCCGTTTTATAATAATCGAGGAAATAGACGGAAAAGCACCAAACCTCCCCCAATCTCCGGAAATCACGCACGGTCTGGGCGTCTTTATCCAGAACGCCATCCAGTTTGCCCGCACAAAAGTAAACGTGACCGTCACCACCGCCGCCTCATCCGGTCTGGACATCGTGGTCGAAGACGATGGCCCGGGCTTTTCTCCGATCATTCTCTCAAAACTGGGAGAACCGTACACCTCATCGCGTCTGGACAATGGAAAAAATATGGGGCTGGGAGTCTTTATTGCGCAAACGTTGCTCGAGGAAACCGGAGCAACCATTTCATATAACAATAAGAAATCTGGTGGAGCAAAAGTCGTTGTCCATTGGCCTAAACGCAAACATGAAGACTTGCTCATAGGCGAAAAATAATATTAAAAAAAAGTATAGAAGGAATAATACATGCCGGAAAATATGGAAACATCAGCGGAAATCAATCTCAAGGGCCATCTGGTCATCATCGACGACGACGAAGTACTGTGCACACGGCTGGCCAAAGCCATGGAAAAACGGGGCTACGAAGTCCGCACGGCTTTTTCCGTTCAGGAAGGCATCAAGGTCGCTCAGGAATTCGAGCCTGAATTTGCCGTGGTTGATTTACGTCTGGCTGACGGCAGCGGGCTGGAAGTTGTCGATAAGCTCCGTGAAATTGTCGAAGATTGCCGCATCATCATGATGACCGCCTACGGCAACATTGCAACCGCCGTCGCCGCCGTCAAAGCCGGAACCGTTGATTATCTCGCAAAACCCGCCGACGCAGATATGATCGAACGCGCCCTACTCCAGACGGAGGGCGAAGGCCACCCCGAAATTCCGGTCGATCCGATGTCGGCCGACCGTGTGAAATGGGAACATATTTTGCGGGTCTATGAAATGTGCGGACGCAATGTATCCGAAACGGCGCGCCGTTTGAAAATGCACCGCCGTACACTCCAGCGCATTTTGGCGAAGCATGCGCCAAAAGAGCAAGGCTCGGCCTAAACGGTAAGAATTTTTGCAGCCTCAAGAATTTTGCCAACCAAACGATCAAGCTTGGCGGCATCGTCCATCGGGTCCGGTGTCTCGAAACGAAGCAACGTGCTCTTCTCGTTAAAAACAAAAAGAACATTCACGCCCTTGACCGACATCAACGAATTCAGGGCCTGCGTCCGCTCCTTCGTGAAATAGGAATTAAGCGCCTCGGCACTCTGCGCCTTGATCAAGGCTTGAGGATTCCACCCCGAACTTTCATGGGGAACAAACTCCTCCGCCAAGGGAAGATCACCAACAAAACGTCTCAGTCCGGGTGAGCCAACGACACCTTCCGTAGGCATACTGCTTTTCAGATCGACCTGAACAACAGTAACAAACCGTCGCCCGCGAAAATCTTCGTCAATTTGCGGATCGGATGAAACCGTCAGATAAAATCCCTGAAATGCGCCGCTGATGACTCCGGACGCCACAACGCCCTTGCTTGAGAAATCCATATTGTGCTTTTTGGCAAAGTCTTTCCAAGCCATTTTCTGCCACATCAGAATGCGCATATTCCAAAAGAACGTGCCCATAAGGATAACGGCAACAAAAACCCAAATCATAAACCAGATATTCAAGGCGGAACTCCTTCTAAACTCCCACCCAGCCTACCACTATAAAAAAGTTGGGGGAAGACCGAAATCTTCCCCCGCAGGTATGAACCAGCCATCTGACTTACATATAGCGGATCTTGCTATCCGTACCCGAAGCTCCGGTTTTGGCGAAATTGGCCAAAGCCTCTTCGCGGGCCAAGGATTGAAACGAAGCCCAATCATTGCTGGGTTTCAGAGCCATGGGAACGGAAATCGAGCCTCCCTCCTGATGAAGGGGTTCAGGTGCAACTTCCGAAAGTTTGGTCTTTTTGGCGGCCTTGGCACGCGGCTTGGAAGCAGCCCTTTTCGGCTTGGTCGCTATTTCATCGACTTTTTGATCCAAGCGATACAATTCGCTACTGAAGAATCCCGCCTGTCGTCCGACAAGATCGAGTCCCTCCTTCACGCGTTCCAGACCGAACCTCAACCGTTCGTATCCGATGCCCAGCACAATCGCCGAGCCGATTGCCGACACCGCCGCGAACACGGCAAACGCCAAGGCAACAACAACATATATTTCAGGCATTCCAGTACCCTACCTTCCTTCAGTGCTTTTTTTGATTTACGATTCCGGTCAAGCATCTGGTTTTTATGGCTTGAAATCCGGTAACCAACGATCTTACTCTTTAATTTTATAACCGTTAGGATTAACAACCCCTGACCAAAAGAAGGGGTTTGTATAAAGTTTGAATTACAAACCGGACAAATCCATATCCAGCGTTTCGAGCTTTTTAATCTCGTCACGAAGACGTGCGGCTTCTTCGAACTCGAGGTCTCCCGCAGCTTTCAGCATTCCCTCGCGAAGTCTTTTGATTTCCTTGGCCAACGCCTTCGGATCTCCCAGTAATTCCTGTTCCTGATCAGACAGTCCGGCCACCAGACGAATATCTTCCTCGTCTTTTGAAACATCGTGAGTCATGGATTCGCCGATAGCTTTTTTGACGCTCTCAGGCGTAATACCGTGCTCCTTGTTATATTCTTCTTGCTTGGCGCGACGGCGATCGGTTTCCTCTAACGCCGCCGCCATGCTCTTTGTCATCTGATCCGCATAAAGAATAGCCTTCCCGCCGACATTCCGTGCTGCGCGTCCAATGGTCTGGATGAGCGACGTGCGCGAGCGCAAAAACCCTTCCTTATCCGCATCGAGAATAGCCACCAATTTACATTCGGGAATATCCAACCCTTCACGGAGCAAATTGATCCCGACCAGAATATCAAACTCGCCCAACCTCAAATCACGGAGGATTTCGATCCTCTCCAACGTATCAATATCGGAATGCAAATACCGCACGCGCAATCCGTGTTCATCCAGATACTCGGTCAAATCCTCGGCCATTTTCTTGGTCATGGTCGTGACCAGAACGCGACCGCCTTCTTCGACTACACGACGACACTCATTCATCAAATCATCGATCTGGAACTCCGTCGGGCGAATCTCGACCTGCGGATCGACCAAACCAGTCGGGCGCACCACCTGTTCGACAAAGGAACCGCCCGTCTGCTTCAACTCCCATTCCCCGGGCGTCGCCGACACATAAATCGTCTGGGGCCGCATCTTGTTCCATTCCTCAAACTTCAAGGGACGGTTATCGAGCGCCGACGGCAGCCGGAACCCGTATTCCGCAAGGGTGGATTTCCGTGCAAAGTCGCCATTATACATCCCGCCCAACTGCCCGATCATCACATGGCTTTCATCGACGAACAGCAGCGCATCTTCGGGCAGATATTCGAATAGGGTCGGCGGCGGTTCCCCCGCCTTGCGCCCCGTCAGATAACGGGAATAATTCTCGATCCCCTGACACATCCCCGTCGCCGTCAACATTTCTAAATCAAACGTCGCCCGCTGGTTAAGCCGCTGCGCCTCTAACAATTTCCCCTGCGCCTCGAATTCATCCAGACGGATTTTCAAATCCTTTTTGATCTGTTCGATCGCCTGCGCAATCGTGGGACCAGGGGTGATATAATGCGTATTCGCATAAACTCGCACGGCATTCATCGTCACAAATTTCTGGCCCGTCAGCGGATCAAACTCGGCAATCTCTTCGATCTCGTCACCGAACATCGAAAACCGCCATGCGCGGTCGTCAAAGTGAACGGGAAATAATTCAACCGTATCCCCGCGCACACGGAACGACCCGCGCTCGAACGCCACATCATTGCGCCGATATTGAAGCTCGATCAATTTCGCAATCAACTCCTGACGGTCGATACGTTGCCCCTTTTGAATCTCGAACGTCATCGCGTAATAATCTTCTTTTGAACCGATCCCGTAAATACACGACACCGACGCAACGATAATCACATCCTTCCGCTCGAAAATCGCTCGCGTCGCCGCGTGACGCATCCGGTCAATCTGCTCGTTGATCGTCGATTCCTTTTCGATATAGAGATCGTTTTTGGGGACATACGCTTCGGGCTGATAATAATCGTAATAGGACACAAAATACTCGACCGCATTGTCGGGAAAGAATGATTTCATCTCGGCATAAAGCTGCGCCGCCAAAGTTTTATTATGCGCCAAAATCAACGCCGGACGCTGCGTTTCTTCAATGACATGCGCCATGGTAAAGGTCTTCCCCGACCCCGTAACCCCCAACAACACCTGATCGGTCAATCCCTGCCCCAACCCGTCAACCAAAGCCGCAATCGCGGTGGGCTGATCCCCCGCGGGCGCAAATGAGGAATGGATTTTAAACGGTTGGCTCATGCTTTGATTTTTGCTAAAAAATAACAAAAGCACCATAGGACAAACCATGAACACTGTCATTGATTTTCTCAAAACCCGCCGTTCGGTCAAGATTCCCAATCTGGTCGAACCCGGACCGTCACACAACCAAATCGAGGAAATGCTGAAGATTGCCTCGCGCATTCCCGATCACGGCAAACTGGCACCATGGCGCTTCATCGTGTTTGAAGGAGACTCTCGCAAGGCGGCAGGAGAATTACTCAAGAAAGCTTACGCCGCCGAACACCCAGATGAAAAAGACGAAGAACGTTTGAATTTCGAAGTGCGCAAATTTACACTGGCCCCTCTTGTCATTGCTGTCGTATCGAGCATCAAAGACGGCAAACCTGAATGGGAACAAATTTTGTCCGCCGGTGTCGCCTGTTATAATCTTGAGCTCGCCGCAGCCGCGATGGGATTCTCATCCGACTGGCTGACCGAATGGTACAGCTACAGCGACGCGTTTCACGATCTGATGGGCCTTGCCCCGAACGAACGATTCGCAGGCTTCATCAACATCGGGACCGCCGCCAAAAAACCGGCCGAACGCGAACGCCCATCCCTGGATCAAATCGTGACCTACTGGAAAAGCTGAATACATTTGTAGTCTCCGATACAGCATAACATCCCAAAGGATAGGTTTTCCAAAAAGGATACCTATCCTTCTACCCCCAGTATTCCCGCCGTTTTTTCATTTCCGGTTAAGATATTGAAGGTTAAACTTCCTGTATAGGATAAATAACTTTGGAAAGAATCAGACTGAGTATGATCGTAGAAATTTTAAAACAACAACACCGCGATGCACTGAGAATCGCACAAAGAATTGAAGATACCTTCGTCAGCGGAACCATTGACAATCCCTACGCCCTCAGAAGCCTCCTGTCTCTCTTTATCGGAAAACTCACGGTTCATCTGGACATGAGAAGGACTTTGCAAAACAACAAACATCACCAGGAAATGAACGCGTTCAGCGAAGAAATTAAAACCTACAAGAAAAGATGGAGCGCGGCGAGCTCGATCAGTGAAGAACAACAAAACTTCATCGAAGACACCCGCAGAATATTTTCCAATCTCAAGCGTATTACGGAATCCCAGGAACGCAATATGTGCGCATATGCTAATTAGTCTGTGACAATGGAACGCACACAGCTTAACTTTTTTCTTATAGATAACGCTTTAGAATAAGCACTCTAACCGTCGTTTCACATACAGAGGAGTAAATCATGATCGTCGATTCCCTGATCCACCAACACAAAGAGGCCTTGGAAGTTGCCGGAAAAATTGCGGCTCAATTTGACGGAAATACCGTAAAAAACCCTGACGAAGTACGCAGCCTTCTGTCTACCCTTTTGGGAAAACTCACCATTCACTTGGCAATGGAAGACAAAAACCTCTATCCGAAAGCCGAAGCATCCGGAGATACTGACCTTGCAAAAATGTCGGTAAAACTGCGCACCGAAATGTCGGGTCTTGCCGACGCAGTCGTATCCTATGGCAAGAAATGGCCTTCGGGATCAGCCATTGCCGCCAATCAGGCCGCCTTTATCACAGAAACAAAAGGCGTATTCGACGCACTGGCAAAACGCATTCAGGTAGAAGAACGCGACTTCTATCCTCTGGCCACCAAGAAACTATAAAAATTTTCTAGAAATTTACTTCGTAAAACGATTACCCCCTGCATGTAACACAGGGGGATTTCGCATTTCTAGCTCGTCTATCTCGGAGAAAATTCTCTTCCCGATAGCCCGCCAGCCACTTTCTGACAACCACATTCCTCTTCATGCCCGTCTTGCATAGACACATGGACAACAGTTGAAGTTCTGGCGGCGTCAAAAACCCTGAAGCTTTCACTTGCAATATCGTAATATTCGATACAAGGCGGCCGCAAGGACTGCCCTGTGGACAAGACAACCCCGAGATCAACATAGATCAGCGAAACATCAATCTCCCCGTCATCGACGGCTTGTGAAATCGTCTTGCCGCGGTTTTCGCAAACTTTGTATCCGAGAAGGTTGTGAAGCGTTCGGACGGCCAGCGCTTTCGTCATCCGGTCCACAGCCTCTAACTCATTCCCGCGCGCCTCCTCACGGCATTTTTCTGAGAGAGACACAAGGTCTTCCCCGATCATAAAAAGATAATTCTGGATCGCTCTCAAATTATTCGATTCGGGATGATCGGCAGGAATTGATTCAACAGAAGGGTAGTTGAGGGCCGCACTTCCCGCGGCACAATCGGAATGGGCCACCAAAATAATTTTGTTAAGCTTCTTGATGCCAGCTGTCAGAGAAAACCACGCATTCAATCCCGCCTCTTTGGTCAGGTCTCGGGGTAAAAACCCTCCGAGTGGCTTGCGCAAAAACTCCTCACCCGGTGGCAATGAAAACAACTCGTCAGGAACGATGCGCGAATCTGCACACGCAACACACATCAGCCCCGGTCGCACATATTCCTTGCGGCGATCAAAACTTGTGAAATAGTCCGGATTGATATGATGAAGAATATCGGCAATCGATTCATGTTCGCAATGGCTCATGGCAACACCCCTTTGTGGCGCTCCTTATACTCCTGTTTTCAGGGAGGAGTTACAAAAATCGCACAAAAAAGAAACGACCAAAAATGGCCGCCCCCTTGTAACTTAATTGCACGTCAGCCGCTAATTTCTTGGCTTCAATGTCGGAAACGCAATCACATCGCGGATACTGGAACTATCGGTCAGAATCATGACCAGACGGTCGATCCCGATCCCCCAACCACCAGTCGGCGGCAGACCGTATTCCAAAGCAGTGATGAAATCGTCATCGAGCATCATCCCCTCTTCATTTCCTCCTTCACGCTGTGCAACCTGCTCCTCGAAACGGGCCAACTGGTCGCGCGGATCGTTAAGCTCGGTAAAAGCGTTGCAGATTTCCCATCCGTTCACATAGCTCTCGAAACGCTCCGTCAAACGCGGATTGTCACGATGAAGTTTCGACAACGGAGAAATATCGTAAGGATGGTCAATGACGTGGGTCGGCTGGATCAACTTGGCTTCCGCCGTTTCACCGAAAATATACTCGACGACCTGTCCCCAGTTAAACTTCGGATCGACTTTAAAACCAAGTTCCGCAGCTTTCGCCCGCGCTTCCTCTGGAGTCTTGAGCATCATAAAATCAAAACCGGTTTCTTCGGTAACCAGATCAACCATACTCTTGCGCGCCCATGGCGGCCCGAAGTCAATCACATGCTCGCCATATTGGATTTTGGTCGTACCGTGAACAGCCAGAACCACAAACCTCACCAGATCTTCGATCAGATTCATAATGTCGTAGTAATCCAGATAGGCATGATAGCCCTCGATCCCCGTATACTCGGGATTGTGCTTGATCGACAACCCTTCATTCCGGAAGTTCCGGCCGATCTCGTACACAGCATCGGCAAACCCGCCAACGATCAAGCGTTTCAGGAACAATTCCGGTGCCACACGCAAAAAGAAATCCGTGTCGAGTGCATTGTGGTGCGTCACAAACGGCTTGGCCGACGCGCCCCCCATAATGGCGTGAAGCATCGGTGTTTCGACCTCAATGGCCCCCATATTGTTCATGAACTCGCGAATGGCGCGGATGATGGTGCTACGGATACGCAGCGTATTCCGGCTTTCCTCGTTCATAATCAAATCAAGGTAACGCTGGCGGTAACGCTGTTCGATGTCCGTCAACCCGTGATATTTTTCGGGTAATGGAGCCAAAGATTTGGTCAGCATCGTCAATTCCTGCGCACGGACCGAGAGCTCGCCACGCGGCGTCCGGCGAACCGTCCCCGTCACACCGATAATATCGCCCAGATCGAAATACTGGAGCTTTTCCATTTCGGACTCAGGCGTAGAATCCTTATGCGAGAAAACTTGAATCTTGCCGCTCGGATCGACCAGGTCAATAAACATGCCGTTATTGCGCATGGCCATAATCCGGCCCGCAATATGAACGGTGTCTTCCGTCTCGGCCCCGGATTCGAGGTCGGCATATTTGTCCTGCAACTCACCCTGCTTATGGGTGCGCTCGAATTTGTGGGGAAACGCTGAAAGTCCACCTTCTTCAAGAGCGGCCAGCTTCTTCAACTTGGCAGCTTTCAAAATATTCTCGTCATCGGGATGATTCTGGGTCGCGCTGGCTACTGCCGAAGTTTTCTGTGTCATAATTCAGTCTATGTGATAAAGTTAAGGTTAAATAAAGTAACCCCGCAATCTGGCTGAAACACCATGAAAAATCAAGATATCTCGCGAAAAACAGCCCGTCAGGCAGGCAATGCTCTGATTATCGTGCTGGTTGTGATCGCCCTTTTGGCGGCCCTGACCGTGACTTTGACCCGCCTATCCTCGAAAAGCAGTGGAAATATGAGCGCTGAACAAGCCCGTATTCAGGCGGAAAGCATCATGAGAATTGCCCAAACGTACGAATCTGCCGTCCAGAAACTGACCAATATCAACCGCTGTTCCGAAAACGAGCTGAATTTTGATAATTCGGAAACCACACTCAGCTACACCAATCCGAACGCTTACCCAGACCATCATTGCGACATCTTTAACGTCAATGGCGCCGGCCTAAGATACGACGCCCCAAGCGCAAATTTCCTTGATTCAGATCAGTCCGCAGAGGCGGATTACGGGGAATGGGTCTACACTTCCAGCCAATGCATTCTGGATGTTGGAAGCGGAGACACAACATGTAATGACGGGAATCTCGATCTAATGCTGGTCTTGCCGCATATCAAGAAAGAAATTTGCGTGGAAATAAACAACCTCAATATTGTAACAAACCCGTCTGGTGCGCCCCCCACCGAAGCAAGCAGTGACTCCCCCTATACAGGCACATTCTCTACTGCTGCCGATCCCGAAATCGGTGAAGGAGCAAGCGGCTCGAATCTGGTTAAACATGCAACCGGATGCTTCCAAAGCACAAACGCGCCATGGATCAACAGCTATCTATTCTACCACGTCCTTCTGGTGCGTTAGGATAGCCCTCTTCTCTTCAGGATATATACCTTTGGAAACCGCAGTTTTCTGCGGTTTTTCCATGCTTCACCGCAAAAAAATGTAACCCATATTTAACTTGAATCTATGTAAAATTAAATAGGATGGACATACAACCTTAAGGAATAAGGATAACAGCATGTACCTGGCCCACGAAGAGACACGAAAACACCTCGATGCGTTCTTGAAAACGATTGAACCTAACCCGATGTCATGGCGACTGATCAGCATCGAATTTCAGGAATGCCCCACCCTGAATTCGAACCTGTTCGAAAACATTGCCCTGAAGAGCTTGCATACTTGTTTCGAACAAACCGACTGTAAAATCTTCTGGTTTAAACCATGTTTTATTCTGGTGTTTTTTCAGGGCCGCGCCCTCCCGATTGAAAAATGCGTCGAAGACTTCTTCAAGGCCACCGAGTTCAAAGGCTTTGGCCGCTTTTTTGATATTATGGACCTCTCGATCCACTGGTCAGGCCTCTCGCCACTGATCGAGCGCATACAAAAAACCACTTCAAACAAAAAAGAGCTTCTGGCAAAACAGGCAATTGTCCGTACTGATCTTCCGGCAGAGCCGATGGAATTCACCATCGAACTCTCTCCGGAGAAAATTGTACAAATGGCCCCGTCGCGTGCAGCCCGCAAGCGCCATCTGATCCTGCTGGTCGAAGACGATCCCTTTACCCTGCAATTGGTCAAACTGGCCTTGAAAGACAGCTTCGAGATCATTGCCGCAGAAACGGCGCGTCAAGCTCTGGCCTACTACCAGCGTCACCTGCCCGACATGGTCTTTCTCGACATTCAATTGCCAGACGGCAACGGAATAAACCTTCTGGAGCAAATCAGCGCAGCGGATAAAGAAGCCTACGCAGTCATGCTAAGCTCCCACGCACAAAAAGAAAAAATCATGGAATGCCTGTCACTTGGAGCAAAAGGTTTTATTGCAAAGCCGTTCACCCGCCAACGGTTGGTAGATGCTGTCACAAAATTTCTGAACAGCAAAAGCATGAAGCCGGAACCGATCGGAGGCCGCCATGGAACTTGAGAAAATTTTATCAAAGATACCCGACTACACGACAGATGCTATCGTCATTGGCAAAACCGTCGAGCGTGAAGGCGGACCGGGAACGGAAATTGTATACGTCAACAAAGGTTTTACCGCCCTCACCGGCTACACAGCGGAAGAATCTATCGG
>Ga0116142_10002703_pt1 | contig 18745 bp, 20 predicted proteins | sample AD_UKC033_MetaG_FD_89785 | JGI IMG/M metagenome (GOLD analysis project Ga0116142, IMG submission 89785) | Active sludge microbial communities of municipal wastewater-treating anaerobic digesters from USA - AD_UKC033_MetaG | ecosystem: Engineered > Bioreactor > Anaerobic > Digestate | place: USA... | reverse complement strand
ATGTGCTACAAAATGGCGTTTCCGCCGGCTACGATTGATTATACCTGCCCCGCCTGCGGCGAAAATACGGTTCATCAGTATAATTCCATGGCAGGCGCCATGGTTCGCCGAATCAGCACGGTGCGCCGGGCCCTGCCAAATCTGCCGGTAAAGATAACACTCGATGAAACGGCGCTTTGCAGCAAATGCAGCAAAAACGAACGGGCTGAACTGGTATTCACTACCGAGTGCGGCAAATGCGGCACCAGCTTCTCCTGGAAAACAAGCGAAGGCAACGATCTCGATAAACTCGGCTGGTTGTTCCTTGAATACCCGGTCAAGTCGATAGATGACGGCCCCGGCCGGGGTCCGCTCAAAAACCCCGACAAAGTGCGGGCTATGGTCGAATTCGTTTCTGGCTGCACATTCTGCCCGAAATGTATCGAAGAACTTCAGCTGAATTACGAGAAATAACCATGAAAAGACTTTATCCTGACGTAACAGTTCCGAAAACCGCCGTTCTTGAACTCACCAGCACCTGCAATCATCGCTGTGTCTTCTGCTCGACCCCATGGGATGCAGATTCTCCCGACACCGGAAAGTTCAGCTGCAATAACGAATTGAGCACAGGTGAATGGAAAAAATGCATCGACTTCATGATCGGCAAAGGAGTTCACGGCTTTGCTTTTACCGGCGGCGAACCTTTTCTGCGTCAGGATCTGTTCGAACTCATCGATTACGTTAAAGGCAAAACGGCGTGCCACCCTGAATTTGGCGCTGATGGCCGGGTCTGTGGCCATAAAGAAAAGCCGCTCGAACTTACAATCATCACCAACGGCCGGCTGGTCACCAGCGAGCATGCGGCCCGGCTCAAGAACAAAGTTGACGCCGTTGTCGTCAGCCTGCCCGGTCTTAAAACCTATTCTGAGCTTACCGGCGGCGGCAATGCCGCCGAAGCACTGCGCACCATCACTCTGCTGGCACAGCAGAAAGTGCCGGTCGTAGTCAGCATCTGCGTCACCTCGCGCAACCTGCCCGAGCTGTTCGAAAACATTTCGGCCGGCTTTCTCGCCGGCGCCGATCAGCTGCTGCTTAACCGCTTTCTGCCCGGCGGCCGCGGCACCATTCATCAGGAACTCTGCCTGTCAGCCGAGCAGGTCAAAAAGATGTTGCGCATCGCCGACGAAGTCTGCACCACCGCCAACCGCTACGGCACTGTCGGCACCGAACTGCCGCTCTGTCTCTGCAACGAAAAATACAATATGCTCACAGTCGGCACCCAGTGCGCCGGCGGCGTCGAATTTTTTGCCGTCGCTCCCGACGGCAGCGTGCGACCCTGCAATCATTCTCCGGTGAATCTCGGCAACTATCAGGATCTCGAAATAGCCATCGCATCAGAATACTGGCAGACCTTCAAAACCCGTGAATATCTGCCAACCATGTGCAACAGCTGTCAACACATGCTCAAATGCGACGGCGGCTGCCGCGAAGCAGCTCACATCGCCGGTGGCGCCCTCAATTCACCCGACCCCGTATTCAACTAATAGAGGCGGTGGCCCTGGGCGTCGTAGATGACGAAGGCCGGCATGTTTTTCACTTTGATGCGGTGAACCGCTTCCATGCCGAATTCTGGAAAGTCCAGCACTTCTGACGAGATGATGTTCTCGCTGGCGATCAGCGCCGCAGCACCGCCGATGGTGCCGAGATAGAAGCCGCCATACTGGGCGCAGGCCTTGATCACGCTTTCAGCGCGGTTGCCTTTTGCCAGTGTTACCAGCGAAGCGCCGCGGCTCATGAAAAAGTCGATGTACTCGTCCATGCGCTGCGCCGTCGTCGGGCCGAAGCTGCCGATGGCGTAGCCGGGCGGCGTGCGGGCCGGGCCGGCATAATACACCGGGTGATTTTTGAAATATTCCGGCATTGGCTGGCCGGCGTTGACCATTTCGAAAATACGCGCATGTGCCATGTCGCGTGCGACAACCATGGTGCCGTTGAGCATGACGAGCGAGCCAGCCGGGTGTTTCGCAAGCTGCAGCAGGATTTCGGGCATCGGGCGGTCGAGATCGATACTGGTTGACTGCAATGATTCAATTTCGCACTTTTTGAGCAGGCGCGCCGGGTTGGTGTCGAGAACTTCGAGAAAGGCGCCGTCAGCGGTAATTTTACCAAGCATGTTGCGATGCGCGCTGCAGGAAACGCCGACCGAAACCGGGCATGAACCGGCGTGACGCGCCATGCGGATAACGCGCGCTTCAAGCACGAGATGCAGACCGCCGAACTGGGCACCCCAGCCGCTTTCAGCCGCAATCTCGCAGGCGCGGCGTTCCCACTCACGGTCACGATAAGGGCTGCCGCTGCCATCAGGAGTCGTCGGCAGATCGTCATACCAGCCGGTAGAAGCCAGCTTCATCGTTTTGAGGTTGGCTTCTGGCGAGGTACCGCCGACCACCACTACCAGATTATATGGCGGACAGGCTGCGACGCCGAGGCCACCGATCTTTTCTTTGAGAAATGCAGTGAAGGCCTTTTCGTTGAGCAGCGCGCGGCTGCCCTGAAACAGCACGGTCTTGTTGGCCGAACCGCCGCCCTTGGCCATGAACATGAATTTATACTCATCACCCGGACTGAACGCGATATCGATCTGAGCCGGCAGATTGTTGCCGGTGTTCTTTTCGTCGAACATGCCTAATGGCGCGACCTGCGAAAAGCGCAGATGATTTTCAGACCAGGCCTTTGCCACGCCCTGAGTCAGCATTTCTTCGTCGGCGCCGCCGGTCAGCACGCGTTCGCCGCGCCAGGCAAAAATTGTTGCCGTACCGGTATCCTGGCACAGCGGCAGTTTGCCTTCTGCCGCAATAACGGCGTTTTTAACCAGCGAACTGCAGACAAAGCGCTCGTTGGGCAAAGCGCTCGGATCGGCAGCAATCGCGGCCAGCTCATCGAGATGATCCGGGCGCAGATAATACGACAGATCATGAAACGCCTCTGCCGCCAGCTGCGTCAGCACCTGCGGCTGCACGCTGAGAAACTGCCGGTCGCCGATCGTTTCGAGACTTATGCCATCACTGGTTACTTTGCGATACTGTCTGTTCATGCCTTCTGCCTTTCTATCAGCCCTGTTCGTCGAAGTAGACCATGTCTTCAATGCCGGAGCGGTATTTTTTGCCGACCATGCCGACGAGCATGTATTCTTTCCAGATCGGGTCGAACATGAACTTCTTGAGCAGCCTGAAATCTTCGATTTCGCCGGAGCTCTTGACATGCGTTCGAGTACCGGTGCAGTACATTTCCTTTTCACCGATGCGAATGCGATCTTTGCCACAGCCGACAATTGGCACATTCTTTTCGATAACCGCACGCACCTTGCCTTCGAGTTCCTCAATGTCGATTTGCGGCTCCTCAGGAAACTTGATGACAAAGCCGTGTTTAACGTCTGAATGCAGCACCCGGCGGGTGTAATTATAATCGGTAGCAAGAATCTGGCTGGTGATGTCTTCGGCTGAATGCGCCATTTTGCGGTATTTTGTCGTCTTTTCGACAACACTTTTGATCGAATCGGGCGTCGGCCCGAACACAGTCGGGCGCGCTACCAGCACCTCTTCGCCGATTCCAAAGATAATCTGCGCATTGAAGCCGAGGGCCTTGTAAATCAGGTCGAAGTGCTCGACAACGACGCGGCGACCATCGCCGAGCGCACGATTGATTGCGTCGAGAATTTCGAACTGCTGGTGAAACGCGAGTTCATAGCGAATATCGAGATGAAAGGTATGTGGCGCAAAAAAGTCACCGGCCTGAAAGTCGTAGATCGGTGCGGTTTTGACGTTTACACCTTCGTCGTCGTTGGTCAGTTCCATGCCGGGAAACAGGCCTCGGATCAGCGTCGATTTGCCGGAACCTTCTGCCCCAATGACGCCGATCAGCAGATCGCTCGGCGTCAGATAACGGTTGGCCAGTTGTCCGGCCAGAATGTAGAGGCGCGGCCGGCCACGCGGCGCGTAGTATACCGAGTAGAGCAGCGTCTCAAAATGCGACTGGTTCGCATGCAGAAATGACTCGTTGCCCATATCAGAACTCTATCGCCAGCAACGGCGCGTGTTGTTGCGCTCCGTAGATGTCAGTCTCGCCAGGCGCTCCAGAAGCCATCGGCCGTTTGATCGTAATCTTCACAGCATTGGCAGGAGCAAACCAGATCAGGCTGAGAATGTCGCTTTCGCTGATCTTGAGAATGCCGGCAATCATCTTTTCATTGATGATCTTCTGACTTTTGAACTGTTCGTAATATTCGCGGTTCTTGAACATTATGTCGAAAGTCAGTTCGAAAGGCCCGGCGTTCTTGGAACGAATGACCTTGGCCGCTTCGAGAATATTTCTTTTCATGGCTGTTTCCTTTGCTGATCAGACCTTGCGGCCGTCCTGATATTTTTCGATGCGAGTCGAAAAAAGCTTCTCGTCGCCAGGATCCATAAGGTGATATACCGAAAATTCGAATACCTGCCCCATCTTGATATCAGACGGCGAGAACGGGAACGCCAGATTGCCGGCGGTCGAAATGCGGCCTTCGTAGCCGTAGTGCAGCAGCGTCGAACGGGCGACGCTGCACAGCGTGTCGGCCTGCTCCTGGGTCGGACAAAGCGCCTCGATGACGATGCAGAGTTCGTGCGAAGCTGTCTGCGTGAGTGGTTCGAGCGGGCCCATGACGCCGTTTTTGCCATAAACATGGAAAAACAGCTGCTGCGAGCGGTCGGTTTCGCCGGACATATCAGAAATCTGCTGTTTGACTTCGTCGATGATCTTGTCGATACCGGCAATCATGATCGGGTCGCGGGTACCGGCAATGCTGATGCTGCGGTAACCGATCGGCCGCGCGCCTTCGAGCTTGATCAGATATCGCGGCGTTTTTTCGTGACGACTGCCCTTAACTTCGACGCGGCCATCACCGGCATCGGTGAACGAGCAGTCTTCGAGATTGATCGAGCCGCCCGGGCCGGGCAGATGATAGGGATCAGATTTTTCATACAGCGTGTGAGCTGCTGCCGATTCGCAGGTAAAGCGGCGTTTCGGGTTAAGCGCTTCGAGAATGAAGGAGTCTTTCTTGAGTATGCCAAGCGCGCAGTCGGCGCCAGATCCGGGTGTCGCCGCGATGGCGGCACATTCGAGAATCTTGCCCATGTGCAGCGCAAGACCTTCGTCGTAGCCCTGCATTACCGGCAAAGCCGCAAAAACGGCAGGGTCGTAGCAACGACCGGCGAGAACCACATTACAGCCGGCCTCTAACGCCTCGACAATTGGCTCTATACCAATCTGAGCGACCAGATAGGTCGTCTCGTCGATGAGGCCCTCAGTCAGTTCGTGCACGCAGGCAAGCGGGCTGATTCGACCCTCGCGCAGCGCCTTCTTTACCGTCATTTTATCGACATCTGAAGGAATCACGCCCATCTTGAAGCTGAGCTTTTCTTCCTGGGCAATTTCTTCGATGATTTTGCGACACCATTCGAGATGCACAGAAGCGCCGCTGCCGCCGGCTGTGCCGACAACAACAGGAACACCCAGCCTGACGCCCTCTTTGATCATATAACGCAGGTCGCGTTTAACAAAGGCGCGATCGGTAAAGGCCTTGCCGGCGCCGAGATAATAGGGACCGGGGTCGGTCGAACCGGCGTCAACAGCAATAAGATGCGGTTTGCGCTCGATTCCGCGTTTGAATGAACTTTCGGGGAAGCCATAACCAAGTATGGCGGTTGGCGATAATACTCTGAATTCTTCGTTGTTTGTCATCATTTCACTCCGCTTCGCATGCGCAGAACTGCAATTATGCGCTCGAGTTCGTTGTTAACTATGGTGTAGCCCTCGTCGAAGCCCATGCCTGGTTTGGCCAGCATGCGCTCGGCCCTGGCGGCCACCGCGAGATGCACGCAGATTCTTGCCGACACGTCGGTTTCGTTGCAGGTTCCGCCCTGATAGGCTTCGACGCCAGTTTTGCGGCAATAAAGAGTGCTTTCGACTATATTCTGAATGCCGCCGAGGTCTGGCGTCTTGATCTGCACCATGTCGCAGGCCTTTGCATCGCAGAAATCGCGCACATCTTCGTAGGTATTGCACCATTCGTCGGCGACGATTTTGACCTTCGAGCCGATTTTGTGGAGCTTTTGCGTGATATAGCCGAGTTTTTCGATCTGCAGCTGCTTTTCTTCCATATCGACCGGGCCTTCGATATAGAGCGGCAGACCGCCGGCATGCTTTTCGAGCGATGCCAGATAATCGACGATCTTGTCCATGTCATGGTCGAAAATCGGCCCGATGTTGCCGTAAACGTCTATGTGCAGGTTTGGCCGGTAGGATTCATGAGTGCGCAGCTGGTTGATGCGGCGCACCAGCCACTCGATGTATTCGCGCAGTTTTGAGCCGTCACGGCCAAGTTTCTCGTCGATATTGTTGATCAGGCCGTGTGGCAGGACTTCGACGCCTTTAAGAATCATCTTATCGACGTTGTCGTAACGGTTGTCACCGCTCTGCCCGAAAATCGGCACACGCTCGGGCACGACCGGCAGGTTGTATTCGCTGCACACCACTTCGCAGGGCAAGAGCTTGAGCGCCTTTGCGCGCGCATCGAGCAATGCCTGGGTCAGACCGTAGCGAATCGCTGAGTGCAGCGGTTTTCCATCAATAACGAGACTGGCAAATTTTGCTGCCATGTCTCTGAAAGTGCCAAGTTCCATGCCTTCGAGCAACGGCTTTACATGCTTTTCGAGAAAGGGAACATATTCTTCGGCGAGAAACAGCGGGTCGCGACCACCGGCACCTGAATACTGCACTGCCGCGCAATCGCCCAGTCCGATCTGCCCGTCTTCGAGCAGAAGCTGCACCGAAATGCTCTGGCCCGCTTCCCTGATGCGGGTGAAGCGCGTGGTGACCGGTTCGCCGGTATAGACAAAACCGTCATGGCCGGCGCCTTTTTTGATGGCGCGCTGGTCGTCGAAGAAAAATGCTGAAATGCCTTTGCTGAATACTGCTTTTATTATTTTCATCTGGGTCTCCCTACCAGTCTGCCTTTGCTGATTGCGTAAATATCGTCGGTCACCATCTGGAAGCACACATCGCGGTTCTCAGCCTTCGCGCGCTCTTCGAGGCGGGCGCGGTGATAGGCCACGATCTCGTCGTCAAGCGCGAGATTGCCCTTGTTGAAAACGCGGATATAGCCTTCGTTGTCGCGCATTGGCAGAATTTTGCCGTGATTGTGAATCGAGGGCGCGAACGGAATATCCATGGCGCCAGCTTCGAACGCGGCAACTACGCCGTTTTCGATGTCGCCGTTGCCGAGGCGGTAGATCGCTTCCATGATACTTCTGACTTCGCGCTCGATCATTTCGATTTCCTTGCGATGTTCGGTGCCAATCGGAAACTTCTGGTCGCGCAGCATGTTGACGGCCTGGCGGGTGCAGCGCAGGCCCTGAGCGTTCGCCTCTTTGGTCGGAATGCCCATGGCTTCGTGCGGCGATTTAACGATTACCTTGTCGGCGCCAGCGAGAACGGCAACCGAAGCACCCCAGCTGATGACCGAAAAGGCCTTGGCTTCGTCTTCAGGAAAGCCGCCCATCCACTGATGAAAGACCGTGGTCAACTCATAATCACTGAAGCCCTCGCGCTTGAAAAATTCGTGGGCGAGGCTTTTGAGCGAAATCAGCGCCGCGATATCCTGAAACATGTTGCCGCCCTGGCCGTAGCCGAGAGTCAGCGATTTCACACCCTGGCGAAGCGCAAGAATGCCTTCGACGATAGCGACGACGTGGCTGACGAACGGCGGCACGAGTGTGCCGGTCAGCGGGCCAAAAGGCTCGCGGTTGATGTGAACGCCGTTTTCTTCGTAGATTCCGACGAGGCGATCGACGTATTTCCAGTCTTCGATCGACTTTTTCAGCGGAACCTTCTTGGCATAAGGAATATTGTAAGAAATACCACCGCCCTCGTAGCTGGTAAACCCGCCGGCCAGCGTGATTTCGGCGAGCAGACGGGCATCGGGCGTGCCATGACGAACCTGAATCGGTTTTTTAACCGCTTCAGTAACCTGGCGACAACCGATGAGACCGTGATTAACTGCCGGAAAGCCGTTGAGCAGAGAAGTTCGTGCCTGCAGCGATTTTTCGATGCCGACGGCGGCTTCCTGATAGCGGTTCTGGCGGGTATAGGCGTCGATGGTGGTCGGCAGCAGATCGGCTTCGCCCTCGTTTTCGAGATACTGCAGAAGCTTGATATGGTCTTGAATCAGAGCAACACCGGCGCGGGGCTGCAGCAGCGTTTCGCCGGTTTCTGAGGCCTTTCGCATGGCTACGGCAAAGTTTTTGGCAGCCGGAATTTGTTTCTGATATTCGATACCTTCTTCGAGATCGAGACCCTTGCCGGTTGGCCAGGTTTCGAGAATTTCGCTGCGGATCCGGTTGAAACTGTCGCGGCTAAGCATGTGTGAACTCACGGTGACTGAACTCCTTAACTTGTTCGTTGTGATGCATTCTGGTCAGATATTGAACGGCCGAAGCGGCGCTCTGTCGCGGAAATTCCGAGGCCAGACAGCCCAACAGCGGCAAAACATATTCGGTATCGGCATAATACTCGAAATTTTCAGGAAGCAGATGAACTCTCTCTGAGTCAGCCGGCTTTGGCGCCGGTAACTCGAGAATGTCGCCGGCCCGCCCCATGGCGGCAAGAAAGCCACCGCTGCCGATGATGCGGCTGACGCGGCGCAGATCTTTGCCGGTCTGAGCCATGACCGGGCCTTTGGTCGTCATGACTTCTTCGATAGTTCCGGCGTGGCGGACAAGTGCGTGTTGAAGGCATGCGGCTGCCAGCAGACGGTCATACTGCTGCTCGGCCAGGTCGACCGGCAGATAGCTGGTATTGGCAGAGAGCCTGTCAACATAGCTCTGCATGTTGGCATAACCATTCTGAACATCTTCGAGGCTCAGAGTAAAAAAATCCTTTGCCGTGTCAAAAGCAGCGGCAGCGCTTACCCGCATACCAAGGTCGCCTTCGACGGTGCGCTTGATTTTTGGTTCGACGATGCCCTTGAGAATGGTTCCTGAATCGGGATTGTAAGCTTCGCAGAACGAATAGAAATCGGTGGTGGCACCGCCCATGTCGATGAGAGCAAAGCATTCCCAGCCGGAAACCTGGCTTCCGATGGCTTCGACCAGATTGAGCACGGCCAGCGGAGTCGGCAACGGCTGAGTGTTGAAGCGGCGCACCAGCTCGTCGAGGCCTTTTCCCGCAACTATGCGTTCGAGGAATACCTGTCTGATCGTCTCTCTGACCGGCTCAATATTGAGTCTGCCGAAATCGGGCATGAGATTCTCGGTAATGCGCAGGTCGCGGTCGCCAAGGAGGTCGCCGATCTGATCTACCGCCTGATTATTACCGGCGAAGACGATGGTGCCGTTAAAGGCAGAGCCGGCAATGGCGCGGGCGTTCTCGGTTACGTAGCGCTCGTTGCCACCGTCAGTACCGCCACATAGCAGCAGAATGTCGGGATGTGCCTGCTCGATAGCGGCGATGCAGCTGCGTGTCAGGCGATACGGGTAGGCAGCGCAGATTCTGGCACCAGCCGAGAAGGCGGCGAGGCGGGCGATATGCAGTGTCATTTCGGGCACCAACCCGACGACAGCGACATTCAGCCCACCTTTGGCCGACGACGAAAAACGGAGAGGGACAGGTGCCGGCCCGATACTGTGCCAGTCATACTCCGGCTGCAGCTGGTGCAGCGCGGCATAGACGCCATCTGGCAGATGGCTGGTGGTGGTTGCCACTACCGCGCGCGACTTCACGCTGAAGCGATCGTGGCTGAGATTGAACATCGCCGCCTTGGTCCAGGTCGAGCCGATGTCAATGCAGATAATGCCGTCTTCAATCATTTCCCTTTTGCCTTGTATCAAGGTCGTTTTTCAGCAATTCCACCACTTTTGCGAGATCACAGTCAGGGCCGAACACCCTGTCATACCCCATTTTCAAAAATTTTGCCTCAACCTCGGCGAACGGGGTCTTGCCGACCACGAGATTGCCGCCGACGTAGAGAATAATGTCTTCGAGACCTTTTTCGATGCACTTTTCGCGCAGCCCGGCGCAGTCGATTTCGCCATGGCCGTAGAGCGACGAAACCATGATGGCGCGGGCATCGGTTTCGATTGCAGCGTTGATGAACTCTTCCTGGCTGACCATGACGCCAAGGTTGGTGACCTTGAAGCCGGCTTCGCTGAAAAATGCTTCGAGAATCTTGTTGCCGACTGAATGGCAGTCGAAACCGATTACGCCTAATACGATGTTTACTGGAGTCATTGTTTTTTTCCTGGTCTGTTCAGCAAGTTTTTTATCAGTTCTTCGAGATACAGAAGCGAGCCGCGCTCGATCTGGTAAGCAAAGTCGATCAGCAGACCGCCACGCTGCCGGAAAAGGTTGATCGCATGCAGCAGCTCAGACGGCAGTTGCGCAGCAAAGCCGGGCGGCACGATCAGCACATCTTTATCGTCGATAAATTTTTCGATTGCAGCCGGCTTTTCATCGAGGTAACAGATACCTGACAGGTCGCCGTTAAAACCGGACTTACCGACCCAACCGCTGATAATCTGAAAAAAACGCCAGCTCTGGTAGAGCACACCGGCACGGCTGTCGTTGTTGAGCCTGGCGAGAGCGATCAAAGTCGCCTGCGATGGAGATACCACTACCGGCACAGCCTTGTCGGCCAGTTCAGGCACCAGGCTGCGCAATTCTTCGATGTGGTTTGAGGTGGTCAGAATCAGGTCGAAAGGCGCCAGAACCGTCGCCGGATCTTTTGCTTCACGCAACTCGGCAAAGAGAAAACGCGCGGTAGCAATGTGTGTCAAAGGTGCCAGCTGAGATTGGTATATACCAAGCGCTTCCGGATTGCAGTCGATGGCAGCTATGGCAAATTGCGAAAACCGCTCTTCGCGGCGGGTCAGCAGCAGGTTGAAGAGGTCTGCCATCTCGCGCCAGGCAAAGCCGATATCTTCGAGCTGCCATATGCAGTTTTCGATCAGCTGTGTGGCCTGCTCGAGCCGGCTGGTCGGCCGGTCAGATTCTTTGGCATCAGCAGCTTTAACATCAGTGTTGTGTAAGCGGGTCTGGCGCGCTCTGACCGGCGCACCCTGCTGCGATGCCGGCGAGTCAGCCACCAGGCTGCCACGACCGCGTGCGGCAACAATATAATGCTGTTGAACCAGCATTTCATAAGCTTTTTTGATGGTTCCGCGGGCGACTTTGAGCTGCAATGCCAGTTCGCGCTCGGCCGGCAGCTGTTGGCCCGGCGTCAGGCGGCCGGCTCTGATCAGCGCAGCTATCTGGCTGCTGATCTGCCTGTAAATAGGCTCCTGCCCATGATTATTGATTTTAACCGGCAACATCGAGTATGACCGCCAAGATTGGTATAGTCCAACAAAACCATTCTATACCAATTTTCAGCAAAGTCAACCAAAATTGGCGATTCCAATTACGATTACACTTACCCTGCTTCGCCACGGCTACGCAGGCAGGCGCGCACGAGCAGGAGAGGAGTTCGCTCTGCCAGCGGGTGAATTTGTTTTGATAGCTTTGCGAGGCGTTGGCCGGGCTGGTTGAAGGCAGCACGACGAGTTGATAACGCTCTATCAGATCGGGTGCGACTTTCAAGATGTGTCGTTTGAAAGAGCTGAAGGCTTTCTGGCCGTTGAAGCAGATTTTGCGAACCTGCGGCAGTTTTTTAAGCAGACCGGCGATATCGTTGGGGTGTTCTGATTCTTTTTCGATACTTGAATCAAGACTGCCCTCGCGCCGACACTGCTGCAGCACGTCCCATAGCGCAATACGCAGGGTTGAAAGCACTTCACAGCGGCGAGCGTAATCAGTCGAGAACTCGACACCGGCGCAAGCAAAAAGTAAGCGCTCAGTAAACCGCATCTATTAAATTTGGCCGGGCTATGCCATTCTTTGGCTGAAATTTACAGCAAAGGGAGTCAGTAAATGTCGGTCGTCAGAGATAGCGTTCATGCCACGATCATGTTGAAGCACATAAAGTCATGGCAGCAAAGCGGGATCACCCAAGTAGAGTATTGTCAGCAGCACCAGATTACAGCGAAAAAATTTCAATACTGGCTGCGAAAAAGCCGAACAGAATGCGCTTTGCAGTTTGTTCCAATACCGCTGAAGCCTGAACCACCTGTCCGACAAATATCCAACTGCTTTGAATCAGCAGGCCTGGTGGTTAATTTTGGCGGCTCTGCTCAACTGGAAATCGGCAAAAATTTTGACGCTGACACCCTGGTTCGCTTTATGCGCATTGTTGCAGACTTATGATAGTCAGCTCAACAACGCAGGTTTACATCGCAATCGGTTCGGCCGATATGCGCAAATCAATAAACGGTCTTTCGTCGTTGGTCGCCAGCCATTATTCACTAAACCCGCTGACCGGTAATTTTTTCGTTTTCAGCAATAAGAGCCGTTCGATCGTCAAGATTCTGTATTGGCATATCAACGGCTACTGTTTATGGCAAAAGCGCCTGGAAAAGGGTCGCTTCATCTGGCCGGAAAGCCGGGATGACGTTTTGCAGGTTGGGCAACGAGAACTTTCGTGGCTGCTTGAAGGCCTGGATATTCATCAGGCAAAAGCGCACAAGCGTCTGGAGTATTCGAGAGCCTATTAAAAAGAGGACTCTGCGAGAAAAAAGCATGCAAAAAGAGCTGTACTTAAAGCTGGGAAAATGCTATAATTATTGGCATGACACCAGCTATTGATCAGCTTCCTGATGACATAAACTCCTTGAAAGAAATTATTATCGAGGGTTTCACTCATCGCGATCAGGAAATTGCTCTTCTCAAAGAGCAGTTAAAGCTTCTACAGGCCACTCTCTATGGCCGCAAGACTGAAAAAATGCAGCCGGCAACAGATGATCACCAGCTGAGACTAGATTTTGGTGATGAGCCTGTTGCCGAGGAAGAGCAAGCGCTTCCCGCTGCAAAAGAAACAAAAGTTCCGGTCAAAGGGCACTCAAGGCGTAAAGGCGGCAGAAAACCGCTTCCGTCAGAGTTTCCGAGAGTAGAGAACGTGATTGACATTTCAGACGCAGAAAAGCTTTGTGAATGCGGCTGCATGAAAACTCGTATTGGTGAAGAGACTTCTGAACATCTTGAGCACGTTCCAGCATCATGGATCGTCAGAGTTAACATCAGGCCCAAATATGCATGCAGAAACTGCGAAGGCACTGAATCAGAAAGACCAACAGTCTCGATTGCCCCCGTTCCCGAACAGATAATTCCCAAAAGCTTTGCCACGCCAAGCCTGCTGGCTTTTCTCATTGTCAGCAAATTCGTAGATGCCCTGCCATTTTACAGGCAGAGCAATATGCTGGCACGAAATGGCGTAGACTTGAGTCGCGGAACAATGTGCAGCTGGGCAACGAAAGTAGCTGTGCTTTTAAAACCGTTGATAGAGCTTTTTCTTGAACTTATTATTCAGTCACCGGTCATAAATGCCGATGAAACACGAATTCAGGTTCTCAAAGAGGTTGATCGAAAGGCAAAAAGCCATTCCTGGATGTGGGTTTTTCGCGGCGGAGGTCGCGACCGGCCAACAATTTTATTTCATTATCATCAAAGTCGCGCCGGCAAAGTTGCCGAGAATATTTTGCATGGCTACAAAGGCATTATTCAAACCGATGGCCACTCTGGTTATAACTTTATCGAGGATAACCCGAGTCAAACCAATGCCGGTTGCTGGGCGCATGCGCGGCGTAAATTTTTTGAAGCTGTTAAAGCTGCTGGAGAAAATGCAACACCAGGCCTGGCCCACGAAGCTATTGATATAATCAAGGATTTATACAAAATCGAGAAGGATGCACGAACAACTAATCTGGATTTTAATCAGATCCTGGAGCTGCGAAAGGCTGAAGCCAAGCCTATCCTCGATGCTTTTAAGAAGAAGTTGGATAAATGGAAACTTGCTGTTGCGCCGAAAAGCCTCACCGGCAAAGCTGCAACCTACGCTTTAAATCAATGGAACAAGCTAATCGTATATTTAAGTGACGGTCGAATCTCAATCGATAACAATAGCGCAGAAAATGCTATTCGCCCGTTCGCAATTGGTCGAAAAAACTGGCTTTTCAATGACTCGGCTGATGGTGCCGCCGCTGCCGCAACATTTTTCAGCATTCTTGAAACCGCTAAGGCAAACGGTCTTGAGCCTTACTGGTATATGCGTTTTCTGCTTGAAAAGCTGATTGAGCTGAAAACCAAAGAAGACTTTTCACCATTCATACCGCAAAACATCGATAAACAGCTGATTCTAGATTTACGCGCCAAGCACATGAATTTAAATTCCACAAATTGAAACCATTTTCAAGATGTGGTTGCTGAAGCGCTTACATATCTCAAAGCCTCTATCTGACGCTCGTTCTCAAGCTGCAACACAGCATTTATCAGACTGATAGTAATTCGCTCGTGACCCTTACGCCCAAATATCCATTGAAAAGCAAAGTCGTTGAGCATCGAATATATTTTGGGTTCATTATTCAAAACAATAGCGTCTGACATAATCACATGACCTCCGGCTGAAAAATTTCGGAGTGCTCGAAAAAGCGATTTTAATCACTCCGTCAGTTAATAAGCCGAAAACCGAAATGGGGAATAATTATTTATAGATTTTTTCTGATGATGACAGCGCAGGGGTGAAGGGCTATAATGGCGTTGTCGATTCAAGCATAGAGAGGTTAACAATGAAAGTTGTCAAAGCTTTTGTGGTCTTTTCAACAATACTGCTGCTGGTTGCGGCACCCGCTTTTACCGCCGAAGAAGTCAATACCGACTATGAAAAGGTCGTGCGAAAAGTGGCCGGCATGACCGGCGACCAGCAGGCGCGCGAAATCGCAAAGAAATACGATCTCGACATCATCAACATCACCTGGGAAGACACAGCCCGCGACCTCGGTTCTTCGATGGGTCCCAACATCAGCGACATGACCATTCAGGTTCACCACGGCAGCAAAGAAGCCCGTCAGATGACCTGCATGCCGGTAATCAGGTTTCCCAATTTTACCGACAAGACTGCTGACATACCGCTTGGCAAGCTATATGCGCGCGTTGGCAACGAAAAAGGCAAAGAGCTCAAAACCATTCCACTCGGCGCCCTACTTGAAGACCCGCGGCCGCTGCTGAGCAACCCATCGTCATGGCCGGGCGAAGGCAACATGCTGCTGGCGCAGCGCGACTCGCACGTGCTGGTGTCGGCACAGGCCTGCTTTTTGCCCATTCCCAAAGGCGATGAAGCGACTTTCAATCCGGTCATTTTCAATTACCAGTCGTATGTCGGCAACCCGGCGGTGCTGGCGATTCTGGTCACCCGCGAAGGCACCAGCATGACGATTATCGACAATCAGCGCGATTCAGTGCAGAACGGCGGCGCGTGGGGCCAGCGGCTTTTCTTCAATCTTAACGGGGAAAAAGCCTCGCTGACCGGCAAACGCGCCAGCGATGTCGCTGCTGCCGAGCCTGCCTCCACGCCCGACGCATCTGACAAACCCGGCCGCCCTACCGCCCCGGCCGTCGGTAAAACCGGCGGCGACAACATGGTCATGCTGATCCAGGTGCCTTTGAAATTCAAGCCACAGGCAAGAAGCGAAGCGAAAAGCATCGCTTTTGAAGACGATTTTCGAGTTGATCGCGAAAGCGTCTCCAACGTCGAGGAAGCCGTCATCGGCCACGGCGAAATCGAAGGTCCGTTCACCGAAATGGACAACCAGGCGATCGAACGCGACGACCGTTACCCGATCCGCGTCACCGTGCAGTTCTACAAGGCCACCGATAACGGCGTCGTCAGCGAAGAAGACATCAAATCGATCCGCGAACAGATCGACCGCGTTTACGCGGACGGCAGCTACGTCGGCTCACTCGTCGTTCCCGAAAACGAAAGCCTGCAACGCCCCACCGACTGGAAGCCGACAAAGATATCTTTCTGAGAAACATCAGCCCAGTTGGGCGAAGAAATCGGCAATAGCAACGGCTAGTCAGCGTCTGCGGCGGCAATAATTTTCAGAAGCTCTGTCTCATCGATACCAGTGGCCTGCATGATTGTCTCATTTGCAATACCAAGGCGAGACATTCTGGCCGCAATCTCAGCGCGGCTCTCTGCCTTTGCTTCTGTCTTAGCTTCTGCCTTAGCTTCTGCCCTGCCGATTTCGATGCCTTGCTTGAGGCGGGTGTTCATTTCTAGATTGTAGACGAATTTATCTTTCTCGCGGGCTTCCATGAGAATGCGCATGCGCTCACTATCATTTATGCGCTTAAGCTCAGAAATAGCCATAACAATGTTCTCCTCGTTTCGGATACACTCTGGTATCTCTGTCTCCATTTTACCGTAATCAGCCGAAAATTTCATCACATGCAGCCAGCGCTCAGGTTTTTACATTTTATGACTGTTTGAGCAGGTTCTCTGGTATAATCAGAACTGGCAGCCGGGAACTTTTACGGATGCGATGCCTTTATGGCGAAGGATATTGAGAGTGAAAGGAGCATATATGGGAGACAAAGGCGGCAAGAAAGACAAAGACAAGGCAAAAAAACAAACCACCAAAAAGCATGACGACAAGGTCAAGCATGCTGAAGAAAAACAGCCAAAACGCAAAACCTGATAATTAGAGATTGCCCCGCTCAGATAGTTAAAAATTTGTGCGGGGCCGTTCGAAAAAACTGGTTGCAACTGCGTTGTTAGAAAAACTCTAGCCCGCAGTTCGCGCCAGTTTTTTTACGCTCAGTTCCAGGCCTGCTTGATGACTATTTCGGTCATTGGATAATGTTTGCGGCTCAAGGTGAAGATATGACCACCGGTCTCTGCTGCCGTTGCTGCCAGAATCGCATCGTTGAAGTCGATGCCGTGGCTGGGGTTCCACTTTCTGAACAGCCGACCGGCAGTATCTATTATGGCCTGATCGACAGGGGCGGTTTTGAACTGCGATAAAAACAGTTCTGTGGCCTGCTCTTCTTCGGGCCGCATGAAAAAAAGTATCTCGCCTCTCTGCAAAGCTCCGACCCACAGCTCATATTCGCCAGAACCGGCCAGCTTTCTCAAAAAATTCGTCGCCTTCTTTTCGCCACGCAGGTGCCATATCAATATGTCAGAATCGATGTAAGCTCTCATCGCTGATGCCTTCGCATTGATTTATTTACCTCGCCACGGATCCGCGCGACGGTTTTGGCGGCACTTTCATCGCGCTGCCAGGCGCCACTGGTATCGGAAAAAACATCGGTTTTTTCCTGTTCGTTGGTGCGCTTCCAGAGAAGGTTGATCGCGCGCCAGCTCGACGCAAGCATCAAAGTCGATATCATCACAGACTGACTGCGCCGAGCTTTTGACAGTTCGCGCAAAAACTGTCACAATAATGCAGAGAGAGATCTGGGGAGAGAAGCCATGCGACCTGCCAGTTTAGGGTACTGGTGCTGCCTTTTGCTGCTGCTTGCCGGCATCGAAGCTGTTACGGCTGCGATTTCCGATGACGGGAAGCGGGCAATCGAGCAACTGCGTCAGCGGCACCAGAGCGCTGAAGCTGAGCCTGCCCGGCCAGGAATGCGCGACCTCGCCGAGCAGCTGCGCCAGAAGCACAAAAACAACGAAAAACCCGTCACTCCCCAGGCTTCCAAGACGCCGGCCGCCACACCGGTCAAGACTGTCGAACCACTGCAGCCCACAGCAGAGGCTGAACCTTCGACTGTCGCAGCAGAAGAACAGACTGTTTCATCACCGGCCGCCACGGAAGCACCAGTTTACGGCACCTGCGGCGACGGTGACCTGCCGGCCGAAGAATACGACCATATCCCCTACCCTGCCGCCCCGAAAAAAAGGGCGCAATCAGCAGAAACCTTCCAGCAGAAACAGGCTAACAGCTCAGACGACGCAGGCTTTTCCGGCTTTTTCATAGCGGTTATGGCAGTCATAACGCTCTTTACTTTCGGTTCCGCCTTTGCCGGTTCCGGTGTTCGCGGCTCGCCTCCTGGAGCATTGCAGGCCGCCGGCACTCTCATGCTTCTCGGCGCAATTGTAGTAGGCGGCATAACTGTGATCAAATTCTGGCCAATCCTGCTGCTGCTCTTCTTCGGCTACGTCTTCAGCCAGTCGAGCCGATCATCGAGCGACAGCAGCTGCTGCGGCTGTGGCTGCGGCCTCATCATCTTACTTCTCTTGCTTGGGATTCTGTGAATAAGTGTGACTATAGGCTAACGATGCAGATAAAACGAGCGAATGGGAACAGTTTTTCCGGGTCTATTTTTACTTCTGGATATTGTTTGTTTTTGGAAACCAGATAGTAACTGCCATCTGCCGCTTTTTTGATTGTCTTCAAGGCATAAGCAGTATCGCCAAATTCGTTGTTGTATTTGACAGCGAGAATTTGCCCGGATGTGCTGCCACCTCTGTCGGAAGTAATTTTTTCCAGTACTACCAGTGAGCCATCCGGAATTGGGCTTTTGCCGCCATCCATTGAGTTGCCGCTGATTTTTACGACAAGATGACGATCCGCAGACAAGTTCCCGCTTTGTTTTACAGCGATACTTTCAGATGCAGTTTCAGAAGGATTCATTTGATCAAGCGCACCAGCAGCCATCTTCAGATCAGGGAAAAATGGCAGAACTATCTGGTCCGCGGCTTCAGCCTCAAGATTGCCAATTTCTGCAATTATTTGCGTGTTCTCTGCTTTATTTTGCTTTTTCGGCGCAATTTTTCGATGAAAGTACAAGGCCAGAGCATATT
>Ga0116142_10002693_pt1 | contig 18786 bp, 14 predicted proteins | sample AD_UKC033_MetaG_FD_89785 | JGI IMG/M metagenome (GOLD analysis project Ga0116142, IMG submission 89785) | Active sludge microbial communities of municipal wastewater-treating anaerobic digesters from USA - AD_UKC033_MetaG | ecosystem: Engineered > Bioreactor > Anaerobic > Digestate | place: USA... | reverse complement strand
GGCGGGCTTTGGCGGGGCGACGCGGGCCTCGACCATGTCGCGCGCCGCGCGTACGTGCTTGCGGACCAATCCCTCGGGGATGTCGGCCAGGAAACGACTCGATTTGCAGAGGCGATCCCTGCCGTTGCGCACGCGGGACAGCGCCTCGAATAGGGTGACATGCCGCCGGGCGCGGGTCAGCGCAACGTAGAACAGGCGGCGCTCTTCATCCAGTGCGTCGTCATTCAGACTCTTCTCGTGCGGCAACAGGCCCTCCTCGAGACCCGCAATGAACACGAACGGGAATTCGAGGCCCTTCGCGCTGTGGATAGTCATCAGGGTTACGCCTTGGCGGCGACGGTCTTCCCGGCCCATTCGGTCCGCGTCCGAGGTCAACGAACTCTCATCGAGGAATCCGGCGAGGGTGGGCCGATCGGCGCGCGATTCGTAGTCGCCGATGGCTCGCAACACGTATTCGACGTTCATGCGGCGGCTTTCCGCCTGGTCGCGGTTCCGGCAACTCCGGTCGATTTCCTTGCAATAGCCGATGGCGTCCACCAGTTCCTCCGCGCGCTCGCGCAGGCCGCCCGGTCCCTCGCGGAATCGCGCGCGGAAATGCTGCAAGATGCCCAGGAACCGGCGCAGTCCTTCCTTGGCCTGCTGCGGCGCGAGCTCGCGCTTGAGCATCTCCGCGATGCCTTTGCCGAACGAAAGCCGCTCCCTGCGGCAAAGTTCGTGCAGCGCGTGGAGCGTCGTGTCGCCGATGCCGCGGCGCGGCATGTTCACGATGCGCAGGAACGCCGCCTCGTCGCGCGGGTTCGCGATGACCTTGAGATAGGACACGATGTCCTTCACTTCCGCCCGATCGAAGAACTCCTGGCCGCCGATCACGACGTAGGGAACGCCGGCCTGGCGCAAGGCCAGCTCGAAGGGCCGCGACTGCACGTTCGAGCGATAGAGGATCGCAAACGAGGCGTAGGGCGCGTTCGTGCGCGATCGAATGTGTTCGAGCCACGCGACCGCCTGCCGCGCCTCGTCTTCATCGTCACCCGTGACGATCCAGTCGATCGGACGGCCTTTGCCCAGATTCGACCAGAGCCGCTTCTCGCGGCGCTTCGCGTTCCGGCGGATGACCGCGTTCGCCGCTTCGAGAATGGTCTCGGTCGAGCGGTAGTTCTGGTCGAGTGTGACAACGGTCGCGTCCGGGAACGCGCGCTCGAACTCGATCAGGTTCCGCGTGTCCGCGCCGCGCCAGCCGTAGATGGACTGGTCATCGTCGCCGACCACGCATAGATTGCGATGCTTGGCCGCGAGCAGCCGCAGCAGTTCGTACTGCACGCGGTTCGTGTCCTGGTATTCGTCAACGAGGATATAGCGAAACCGCTGCTGACACGCGGCGAGAATACGGGGATGCTCGCGCCAGAGCCGGAGCGTGCACAGGAGCAGATCGTCGAAGTCGAGGCTGTTCGCCGCGCGCAATGCGGACTGGTACCGCTCGAAGACGTCCGGCAGATGCCGCCCGTATTTCGCGTCGGTTTCTGCGCCTTTCCGCTTGGCCTTGGGCCTGCCCCGTTCCGGTGTCTCGCCGGCGTTCTTCTGGAGACTGATCGCCGCCTGGAACAACGCGGGGCTGAACGCCTCGCCTCGCTCGACGTCCTCGAGCACGCGCCGGAGCAGGATACGCCCGTCGCTCTCCGTGGCAATGGTGAAGGTGCGGCGGTAGCCCAGGTGATCCGCGTGCTCGCGCAGCACGCGGACACAAAAAGCGTGAAACGTCGAGATGGCGATCCGGGCGGCCCGATCCCGTCCTACGACCTTCGCGACGCGGTCACGCATCTCCTCCGCGGCCTTGTTCGTGAACGTGACCGCGAGGATTTCGTCCGGTCCGGCGACTCCGGTGTCGAGCAGGTGCGCAATCCGCTGCGTGATGACGCGGGTCTTGCCGCTGCCCGCGCCCGCGAGCACGAGCACGGGGCCCTCCGTGCGCAGCACGGCCTTGCGCTGGCGCGCGTTCAGCCCTTCAAGATACACGGGGTCCTTCTTCACGGGGGAGTCATCCGATGCGTTCAGTTCGTCACACGAAGGCCGGGATTGTACCAGGGAACGCGCCCCGCGTCGAATGCGCGATCAGTTCGTACTCGTGCTACTCCGAAAATCGACTTGATATCTCGCCAGGTGCGTACCCGCGAGTATTCACGTTCGGCCCCTTCGGGGCCGGGAAAAGGGGATGGGCGTCCCGTATCCGTAGGCTTTCGCCTACGGCTACTCACGTTTGGCCCCTTCGGGGCCAGGGCACGCACGACATCCCGCCAGCCCACTTTGTCAGCCCGCTTCAGCGGGCTCTTCTTTGCCCCCGGCTTCAGCCGGGGGGTAAGAGGTCTTGCCCAGCAAAGGGCGCTTCAGCGCCGCTTGTGCCCTGCTTTAGCATCCATTCTCATGCTCTGCGGGAGAAACCACCGGTTTCATGACAACTCGTAATCGTAATCGCCCCGCCTCTTCCCATACGCTCGAAATGCGCCCGCGCGAGGACGTCCTCACGACGCGGACCGCCGAGTCGCGAGAACGAGTTCCAGGCCGTCGTCCACGCCGAGCATGGGCGTATCGAGGACGCGCCGCGCCTTCGAGTTCAACAGCGACACATCGCGCGGGCGCGGCGCGCGGCCCGGGAGGTCGGTCGGATCATTGGGCACGACCAGTTCCTCGGGGTAGCCCAGCCGCGCGGCGATGCGCCGGACGAGATCGCATCGGTTCAGGATGTCGTTGCCCGAGAGATGGATGAATCCGGTGAATGCGTTCCCGGCCAGTTCGAGCAACGCGCGGCCCAGCGTCACGACGTCGACGGGCGAGCGAATCTCGACCGGCGGCACGCCGACCGCTTCACCCCGCTCCCATTTCGCCAGCATGCGCGAGAGAAACGAGTTGCCCGCGCCGACGAGCGGCAGCCCCATGACAATCGAGACCCGCGCCACCACCCACGGCGTATCCAGCGCGCTCGCGATTTCCTCGCCCGCCACCTTGGTGCGGCCATAGAAATTCGCGGAAACCGGCGTATCTTCCTCCGAATACGGCCCGTGCTCGCCGTCGAAGGCGTTGTCCGTCGAGAGATAGACGAAGCGCGCGCCCCGTTCCGCCGCAAGCGCGGCCATACGCCGGGTCCATTCCACGTTCACGCGCCGGGCCTCGTTCTGATGCGCTTCGCAGAAGTCGATATCCGCGATGGCCGCCGCGTGCAGGATCACGTCGGGCCCGATCGCGCGCACCGCGGATTCGAGCGACGCGAAGTCCAGCGGATCGAGCGAATGCCAATGCACGTTTGCCCGCGCGACGAGGGCGGGGCCGCGACTGACGGCGTGCACTTCCCACTCGGGCCCGGCCTGGGCAAGCACGCTCCCGCCCACGAATCCCCCCGCGCCCGTCATTAGCAATCGCATATGCTGTTTTCTCCGTTTGGCTTGAGGACAGCCTGAAGGCTGCACTACGAACAGGTTCGTAGTACACGCTTGAGCGTGTCTTCCCGTTCGTAGTACACGCTTCAGCGTGCGTCATTCAAGCCAGCCCTTGATTCAAGAACATAGGCAGTATGCCCATGCCCGCCCCCCCCGGCGAAACTTGCATCCCACGGCGTTTCCAAGGCTACTATGGGCTGCCTACATGACGTGGACGCAATGCCCCGGGGCGGTCCCGGCGGCGCGGGAGGGTACAACTATGCCGCGATTGACCATGGCGCAGGCCCTAGTCGGGTTTCTGAAGCAGCAGTACGTCGAACGCGACGGCGTCGAGCGGCCCCTTTTCGCGGGGGCCTTCGGCATATTCGGCCACGGCTGCGTGGCGGGCGTCGGCCAGGCGCTCCAGCAGCACCCGGACTTCCGGTATTACCAGACGCGGAACGAGCAGGCGATGGTGCACCTCGCCGCGGGGTACGCCAAAGTGAAGAACCGGCTCCAGACCTTCGCGTGCATCACGTCCATCGGCCCTGGCGCGACCAACATGATTACCGGCGCGGCCGGCGCGACGGTGAACCGGCTGCCGGTCCTCTTGCTGCCCGGCGACATCTTCGCGCGACGTAACGTCGCGCCGGTGCTCCAACAGCTCGAATCCGAGCACACGCAGGACATCTCGGTCAACGACTGTTTCAAGCCCGTCAGCCGCTATTGGGACCGGATCAACCGGCCCGACCAGCTTCTTTGCGCCTTGCCCGAAGCCATGCGCGTGCTGACCAGTCCCGCCGATACGGGCGCGGTCACGCTCGCCTTGCCGCAGGACGTGCAGACGCAGGCCTTCGAGTACCCGGAAGCGTTCTTCGAACGGCGTGTGTGGCATATCCCGCGCAACCGGCCCGACGCCGCGGTCCTTGCGCGGGCCGCCGAGTGGGTCCGCGCCGCGCGCCAGCCGATCCTCATCGCGGGCGGCGGCGTGATCTACAGCGAGGCGACCGAGGCGTTGACCCGTTTCGTGGACCAGACGGGCATCCCCGTGTGCGAGACGATGGCGGGCAAGGGCAGCCTGCATTACGCGCACCCGCTGAACCTGGGGGCCGTCGGCGTCACCGGGACATCGGCGGCGAACGCGCTGGCGAAAGAGGCCGATCTCGTTATCGGCGTCGGCACGCGCTACAGCGACTTCACCACGGCGAGCAAGACGGCGTTTCAAAACCCCGATCTCCGTTTCATCAACGTCAACGTCGCCGAATTCGACGCGCACAAGCATTGCGCGCTGCCGATCGTCGGCGACGCGCGCGCCGCGCTCGAGGAACTCGCCGTCGCGCTCGAGGGCTTCAGCACGGACGCCCCCTACGAGGAGCGGGCGAAGCAATTCCACGACGCCTGGGAAGCGGAAGTGGACCGCATTTACGCCATCCGCAACACGCCGCTGCCGAGCCAGGGCGAACTCATCGGCGCGGTCAACGAGGCCGGCTCGCCCGACAGCATCATGGTCTGCGCCTCGGGCAGCCTGCCGGGCGACTTGCATAAACTCTGGCGCGCGCGGCACCCGAAGAACTACCACCTCGAATACGGCTACAGTTGCATGGGCTACGAGATCGCGGGCGCGCTCGGCGCGAAAATGGCCGCGCCCGACCGCGAGGTCTACGTCATGCAGGGCGACGGCGGCTACCTCATGATGAACTCCGAGATCGTCACGTCGATCCAGGAAGGCTACAAGCTGATCATCGTGCTCTTCGACAACTTCGGCTACAAGAGCATCGGGTCGCTCAGCCGCTCGCTGGGCCAGGAAGGCTTCGCCACGCGCTACGTCTATCCCAAGGACAACAAGCTGCCCGGCGACGAGGCGGGCGAGGCCGTCGAGGCGTTGCCCGTCGATTTCGCGGCGAACGCGCGCAGCCTCGGCGCGCACGTCATCGAGTGCAAGACTTACGACGACTTCTGCAAGGCGATCCGGGAGGCCGAGGCCGCGGACCGCACGACAATGATCTACATTCAGAATGACCGCTACGTCAGCGTGCCCGGCTACGACAGTTGGTGGGACGTGGCCGTGGCCGAAGTAAGCGAGATGGACTCCGTGCGCAAGGCTCGCAAAGAGTGGGAGGCCATGCGCGCCAAGGAGCGGTATTTCCTCTAATGTGCGAACGGCGGACGGAATGATAGGACAAAGTGCTTTCGACACCCCAACAGGGTTCGCGACGCCGCGAAGAAGCAGTTGAAGCGGTAAGGTCGGACGATGCGTCATAGGCAAATTCAAAGGAGCAAGAGTGCCGCGCAAGGCACGAGAACTGATTCGGGACTTGGGAAAAGCGGGTTTTGTTAATCGAGGAGGCAAAGGAAGCCATGGAAACTTTGTCTACCCGAGAGTTCGGAAGCCTGTTTCAATTTAAGGGAACGAGGGCGATGACGCCTTGCATTATCAAGAGAAGGCGGTTAAATTAGCAATAAAGTGAGGCCCGGCCATGAGCAAGGGCGACAAATACGTCAAAATCGTGGAGTGGTCTGACGAAGACCAGTGCTTCATCGGCAGTTGCCCGGAGCTGTTTTACTGCACTAAATGAAAGTCCACGAACTCATAGCCCTGATCGAAGCGGACGGCTGGTTTCAGGTTCGAACGAAAGGCAGCCATCATCAGTTTCACCACCGGACGAAAAAGGGAACAGTCACAGTGTCTGGAAAGCCAAGTGTCGATGTGCCGCCGGGGACACTGAACAGTGCGCTAAAGCAAGCGGGTCTAAAGAAGCAGGAGTGAATTTCCGATGCGATACTTAGTAATTGTTGAGAAAGGCCCTACCTCCTATGGAGCCCATGTTCCTGATCTCCCTGGTTGTGTCGCCGCCGGGGAAACGAGAGAGGAAGTCCTGGCGCTGATCCGCGAAGCCATTGAGCTTCATCTGGAAGACCTTAAGCAGGAGGGTCAGCCGATTCCGGCTCCTGCATCAACCAGTGAAATTGTGGAAGTTGAAGCCGCGTAACAACTCGCTCCAGCCGACGCCAAAAGGCGGCGCGGCTGAGCGGCAAGAAGTTGGAACGCAAGAGTCTATCTATGCAATAAAGGTACGGAACGGCCCCTGGAGAACCGCTAAGTCGGGCAGCCACGACATCCGGACGATCCAGGAACTTTTGGGCCGTTAGGACGTGAAGATCGCCAGGACTGATCCCGACATTCGTGTTCGGTTAAGGCCACTGTCGGCGTCTTTCTGGATTCCCGCTTCCCGCTTCCGCGGGAACAGGTTTCGCGGGAATGACGGAAAAGAGGGTCAAGTACGCCCCCGGCGTCATTCCCGCGAAAGCGGGAATCCAGGCCAAGTCGTGCAAGCGAGCAAGACGTATGCGTTATGTGCTTGAAGAGGTTGTACGCAGCGGCTTAACCGATCACGAATGCTGATCCCGATGTCTTCAACAGGAGCAGGAAGGGTGTTAAGAGCCCCGCGGACGACTTGTAGAGGAGATAGGACGGTATCTTATACAGAAACCATATACCCCCTGCGCCAATCGCAAAACATGGCCTGGTGCTGTGTATCTACGCGGTTCACGCAGAGTTTGGCGGAGGGGTCTTATGTCGCGATGTCGTGGCCCAAAGGTGCTATGAAAAAACCATATAGCATTGCTAGATGCACAAAGGAGATGAATAGATGGCAGTTCCAGATTACCAAAGTTTGATGCTGCCGCTTCTTCAGTTTGCGGAGAGAAAAGAGAGCGAAACCTCAACCAGTGAAGCCGTGGAAACACTGGCAAAGGAATTCAGCCTTACCGAAGATGATTTAGCGGAGATGCTCCCAAGCGGAATACAATCAACCTTCGTTAACCGCGTTGGGTGGGCTTCGACCTACATGAAAAAGGCCGGGTTACTTGAAGCAACACGAAGGGGATTCTATCAGATCACCGACCGAGGGAAGGAGCTCCTTAAGAGACAGCCCAAGACAATAGATGTAAGACTTCTAAAGCAGTATCCGGAATTTCTTGAATTTCAGCAACTCAAGGGAACAAGAAGTGGCGGTAAGGTCGTCGAATCAAAAGGAATTTCAGAAGTATCAACTGCGACTCCATCAGAAGCACTAGAGTCGGCGTATGAGAACTTACGTGATGAGTTGGCTGATGAATTGCTCGGCAAACTAAAGAAGACTACACCATCCTTCTTTGAGCGGGTCGTGGTTGAGCTTCTGGTCAAGATGGGTTACGGGGGCTCTCGTGTTGATGCAGGAAAAGCCATCGGCAGGAGCGGTGACGGCGGTATTGATGGGATCATAAAAGAGGATAAACTCGGGCTTGATGTTGTCTATATACAGGCGAAACGCTGGGACAATAACCCGGTTGGGCGGCCTGATGTTATGCAATTTGCAGGGGCTCTTCAGGCTCAGAGAGCAAACAAGGGCATCTTTATTACTACTTCCAGATTCACTGATGATGCTCGTAGTTACGTTTCCCAGATTGGCAGTAAGATCGTTTTAATTGACGGCGAACAACTGACCAGCTTGATGATTGAACATGATGTTGGCGTATCCACGGTTTCATTGTATCCGGTGAAAAAGGTTGATAGCGATTATTTTGAAGAGAGCATCTAACAGCCGCATCAACTCGGACGGGCAATTCCGCTGCGCTCTATTGCCAGCCGGTTATGCGGAGCGTTAGGCCAGTTGAAGAAGCAGACCAGGAGGCAAGGAAATATGGAAAGAGTGCAAGTGCGACAAGTCATCGCCAAGGATGGAGAAGTCCTGATCACGGGCTTACCCTACAAGAAGGGACAGGCCGTCGAGATCATTGTTTCCCCCCAAGGCATGACGCTTGCACCGCGCGCTTGTCTGACTGTGGGCCGCCTCCGCCGATCGGGGTTGATTGGCATGTGGCAAGACCGTCGCGACATTGACTATAGTTCGGTCTACATTCGTGTTCGGTTAAGGCCACCGGCGGTGTCTTTCTGGATTCCCGCTTCCCGCTTCCGCGGGAACAGGTTTCGCGGGAATGACGGAAAAGAGGGCCAAAGTCGCCCCCGGCGTCATTCCCGCGAAAGCGGGAATCCAGGGCAATTCGTGCAGACGAGGAAGAAGTGTGCGTTATGCGCTTGGAGACGTTATGCGCAGCGGCTTAACCGACCACGAGTGGCTCGGTCTATGCACGTCAAGTGCGAGGATGTCGCCATCTTGCAGTGTTTGGAATTGAAGGCGCTTGTTAACACGATCCTGAACCTCCGCGGCAAACCGCCGATTCCTTGAACTCACGCACTGAAAAGCATAGGAGTCTGATTTCGTGCAAGAAACTCTTTCCAACTACATCGACGGCCAGTGGCAACCCTCGACCGCGTCCGAAACCGCGCCGATTCACAACCCCGCAACCGCGGAGGTCATCGCGCGCGTGCCCATGTCGCCTGGGGCGGAGGTGGATCGGGCGGCGCGCGCCGCGCAGGCCGCCTTCGAGGAATGGCGGCGGGTGCCGGCGGTGGACCGGGTCCAATTCCTGTTCAAGTTGAAGCACCTGCTCGAAGAGCACATGGACGCGATCGCGCGGTGCATCACCAACGAGTGCGGGAAGACTTACGACGAGAGCGCGGGCGAGATGCGCCGGGCCATCGAGAACGTCGAGACGGCCTGCGGCATCCCGACGCTGATGCAGGGCTGGAATAACGAGGACATCGCGCGCGGCATCGACGAGCACATGTTCCGCCAGCCGATCGGCCCGGTCGCGATCATCGCCCCCTTCAATTTCCCCGGCATGATCCCGTTCTGGTTCCTGCCCTACGCGCTGGCGACGGGTTGTTGCGCCATCGTGAAACCGAGCGACAAGTGCCCCGTCGCGCAACAGCATATCTTCCGGCTCATCGAGGGGATTGGCCTGCCGCCCGGCGTGATCCAACTCGTCAACGGCGGCAAGGAGACCGTCGACGCGATCCTCGATCACCCGGCCATCCGCGCCGTCAGCATGGTCGGCTCGACGCCCACCGCGCGCTATATCTACCGCCGCGCCGCCGAAAATGGCAAGCGCGCGCAGTGTCAGGGCGGCGCGAAGAACCCCGTGGTCGTCATGCCCGACGCGGACTACGACTCGGCTGTGCGCATCCTGTCGGACTCCGCCTACGGCTGCGCGGGCCAGCGGTGCCTGGCGCTGTCCGTCGCGATCACGGTCGGCGAGGCGCGCGACGTGTTCCGCGAGCGCTTCGCCGAGGCGACGGCCGCGCGCGTGGTCGGCTACGGCCTCGACAAGGGCGTGCAGACCGGCCCCGTCATTTCCGCTGAGAGCAAGGCGCGACTCGAAAAGGCCATTGAAGAGGCCACGGCCGAGGGCGCATCCATCCTCGTGGACGGGCGGGGCAAGAAGGTCCCCGGTTACGAGAACGGCTACTTTCTCCATCCGACGCTGCTCGATAACGTGCCGCACAACGGTCGGACCGCCACGACGGAATTGTTCGGCCCCGTGTTCAGCCTCATGCACGCGGACACGCTCGAAGACGCCATCGCGATGGTGAACGACCGGACCTATGGCAATATGGCGAGCATCTTTACATCGAGCGGCGCCGCCGCGCGCAAGTTCCGCGCCGAGGTCGCCGCGGGCAACATCGGCGTCAACATCGGCGTCGCCGCGCCCATGGCGTTCTTCCCCTTCAGCGGGTGGCGCGCCAGCTTCTTCGGCGACCTCCACGGCCAGGGCAAGCACGCCGTCGAGTTTTTCACCGAGACCAAGGTGGTGGTCGAGCGCTGGCCGAAAGAGTGGAGCCGGAAATTCTGAGGCATCGCGCGTCCTACGGGTAGATCGTGACGCCTTCCCGCCCGATCTTGTCTTTGAACGGACCATCGGGGAGCTTTTCCGGGCGCACCACGTCGATGTGATAGATGATCGGCGCCTCCTCGATGGCGCCGCACAAGTCGGACCAGGCGCGCGGGCTCATCTCGGGCGCGGTCACGGCGAGGTCGATGTCCGAGGCGCGGCGCGCGTGGCCCAGCGCGCGGGAACCGAAAACGCGGGCTTCGCGGACTTCGGGGAACCGGGCGAATATATCCCGCAGCACGGGAAGGTCCTTGTCACGCAATTGCACAACGGCCACGGCCCTGTTTTCGCCGTGGTATGGGCGCTCTTGACTTCTTTCATCAGGAACTGGCATGTGTCGTTGCGATTCCGCGCCCGGCCCGGTTGTCTTGCCCCGCTTCCGCCACTATAATACGCCGCTTGGGACCGGGAATCCCATTGGCGCACGAAGCAAGAGGATCGGATGGCGGAAGGGAACTATCAAGTACTGGCGCGCAAGTGGCGACCGCAGCGCTTCGAGGACGTAATCGGCCAGGAGCACGTCACGCGCACGCTCCGCAACGCCATCGAGGCGGGGCGCGTGCATCACGCCTTTCTGTTCATCGGTTCGCGGGGCATCGGCAAGACGACCACCGCCCGCATCCTCGCCAAGGCCCTCAATTGCCGCGCCTCGGACGCGCCGACGCCGGACCCCTGCGGCGCGTGCGAGAACTGCGTCTCGATCGGGGACGGCAACAACATCGACGTCATCGAGATTGACGGCGCCTCGAACAACGGGGTCGACGACGTTCGGGAAATCCGCGAGAACATCCGCATGGTGCCGACGAGCGGCCGCTACAAAATCTACATTATCGACGAAGTGCATCAGCTTTCGATGCCGGCATTCAATGCGCTGCTGAAGACCCTCGAGGAGCCGCCGCCGCATGGCGTCTTCATCCTCGCCACCACCGAGGCGCACAAGATACCCGCGACCATTGTCTCCCGTTGCCAACGATTCGACTTCCGGCGGGTCGCCCTCGACCGCATCGTCGAACTGTTGCGCGGCATCGCCAAGCAGGAGGGCAAGAAGGCTACGGACGAGGCGTTGTACGCCATCGCGCGCGCGGCGGAAGGCGGCGTGCGCGACGCGGAGAGCATATTCGATCAGTTGATTTCGTATTGCGAGGACGAAATCGGCTTCAACGACGTCTACGACGTTCTCGGCCTGGTCGACCGCCGCGTGCTCCATGAGCTGTGCCAGGCCATCCTCGACCAGGACATTCCCACGCAACTCCGCATCGTCGAGGATATCGTCGCGGGCGGCAAAGACCTTTCCCAGTTCGTGCAGGAGATGCTTCAGCATTTCCGCAACCTGCTCGTGTGTAAGACGGACCAGGCGGCGGCCCTGCTCGCCCTTCCCGAAGACGAGATCAAGGCGTTGTCCGCGCAGGCGCAGCGGTTCTTGCTGACCAGGCTTCTCCAACTCGTCGAGCAGTTCGCGCAGTTGACCAGCGGCTTTGACTCACAGCTCGCGCAACGCATCGCCCTCGAGGCGCTGCTGATCCGCATCTCGAAGGTGGGCGTCGAAATCTCGGTCGACACCGTGCTCGAGAAGCTGCTGCTTCTGGGCGCCGGCGCCGCGCCGCCGAGGGACGGTCCAAACCCTCCTGAAGCCGGGGCGCCTTCGCCGCCGCGCCGCCCCGCCCCGGTGCAACCACGCGGCGCACCGTCGCAGCCCGAGCGCCCCCCGGCGCTGACTCCCGAGAACGTCCGCCAACTGTGGCCCGTGATCCAGGAGCGGGCACGCGAAAACAGCCTTAGTCTCGGCGTATGGCTCGGCCACGCCGCGGCGTCCGTGGACGGGGATACGCTCGTGCTGCGCTACGCCGCCGACCAGACGCACGCGCGGGACACCATCGAACAGGCCGAGCAACGAAGCGCGCTTGAAGCGGTCCTTGCGAGCGTTACGCGCAACGTGCGCACGTTTCGCACCGAATTGCGGGCGGGCGCCGCCGCGCCGCGCGAAACCGCCGTCGAATACGACCCGAGCCAGCCTTTCTACCCTTCGGTCAACCCGGAAGAGGCGCGCAAGGCCATGACCGATCCCCGCATCGCCAGGATACTCGACGTGTTCAAGGGTCGCATCGCGGACATCCGCCACGACGTCAGCCTGAGCCACCGCGACAGCGAATAGCGGCAATTCGCCGATTTGACACACCGCACCGCAGGGTTTATGATTAGGGGAGAAAACAACATACCCGACCTTCGGGGCAGGGTGAAATTCCCGACCGGCGGTGACAGCCCGCGAGCGCTTCGGCGCAGGACCCGGTGAAATTCCGGGGCCGACGGTACAGTCCGGATGGGAGAAGGTATCGGGACAGCCTGTCGGCTGTGCGCGGCGCGGAGCGTGTCGCGGCAGCGGGCAGGGGGTGCCGTGATCTTGCCCCGAAGGCCGTGGACCTTTGGGGTTCTTGTTTGTATGGACGCTGATATCGGCCACATGCGGTGCGCCCTCGAACTGGCGGCACGGGCGCGCGGGCGCACCAGCCCGAATCCGATGGTAGGCTGCGTGATCGTCCGCGACGACCGGGTGATCGGGGAGGGCTTCCACGCCCGAGCGGGCGAGGCGCACGCGGAAGTGAACGCGGTTGCGGCGGCGGGCGGCGATATTCGGGGGGCCACGGTCTACCTCAATCTCGAACCGTGCACGCACGAGGGCAGAACGCCGCCCTGCGTGGACCTGCTTATCGAAAAGGGGCCCGGGCGCGTCGTTGTGGCCATGCCCGACCCGAACCCCGTGGTGAACGGCCGCGGCATTGACCTGCTGCGCGATGCAGGCATCCGGGTGGACGTGGGCTTGCTCGAAGAGGAGGCCCGGCGGCTGAATGAGGCGTTCGTCAAGTACATCATGACGGGGCGCCCCTTCGTCATCGCGAAGTGCGGCATGAGCCTGGACGGCAAGATCGCGACGCGCACCGGCCACTCGAAATGGGTCACGGGCGAGGAATCGCGGCGCATGGTGCACCAGTTGCGCAACGAGGTCGACGCGATACTCGTGGGGAGCCGCACCGTCATGCTCGACGATCCGAGCCTGACCACCCGCTTGAACGGTCCCGACACCCGCGACCCGATCCGGGTCATCCTGGACGCGCAGGAGTACCTCGACGGCGGTCGCCGCGTCTTCCACGTGGCGAGCGAAGCAGCGACCTGGGTGGTGGTTCCCGAAGGCAGCAAGTGTCTGCCCTCGGCCGACGTGCTGCATGTGCGCACGGGTAAGGCGGGGGTGGACATGACGGCGTTGATGGACGCCCTCGGGCAACGGGGAATCACCTCGTTGCTCATCGAGGGCGGCGGGACGACCCATGCCTCCGCCTTCGAGGCGGGCGTGGTCGATAAGGTGTGGTTTTTCATCGCGCCGAAGATCGTCGGCGGCCGCGATGCGATTACGCCGGTCGAGGGCGCGGGCGCCGCGACGATGGAGGAGGCCATCCGCCTCTGTGAAATGACCGTGAGGACCGTAGGAGAAGACTTGCTGGTCGAAGCCTATGTGAAGAAGGACTGACGGCATGTTTACCGGGATCATCGAGGAAGTGGGCGCGGTCTCGCGCTGCTCGGGGTCCGAGTTGGCCATCCTGGCCACCGTGGTGCTCGACGGCCTCGAACTGGGCGACAGCGTCGCGGTCGATGGCGCGTGCCTCACCGTCGCCGCGCTTCATGAAGACAGCTTTGTGGCGCAGGTCTCGCCCGAGACCCTCGCGCGCACGACCCTCGGGCGGCTCCGGCCCGGGCACGCGGTCAACCTCGAGCGCGCCCTCGCGCTGGGCGACCGCATGGGCGGCCACATGGTCCTGGGTCACGTGGACGGCGTGGGCCGGATCGAGGGCGTCAGGGACCAGGGCAAATTCCAACTATGGCGGTTCCGCGCGCCCGACGAAGTCGCGAAGTACCTGGTTCCGAAGGGATCGATTAGCATAGACGGGATCAGCTTGACGGTGATCGAACCGCGTGGCGCCGAGTTCAGCGTGGCGATTATCCCGACCACGCTGCGGAAGACGACCTTGTCCGCGAAACGGCCGGGCGACCCGGTGAATATGGAAGCCGACATTATCGGGAAGCACGTTTACCACTACGTGAAGGAGGGGCGGGGCGGGCTGACCCAGGAGAAGCTGGCCCGGATGGGGTTTGCATAGGTTTAGCGAGTTTTTCAACCTTATTGGGAACAATACGAAGCGATGTTGACGCCAATCCCCGAGATTCTGGAGGAACTGCGGCAAGGCCGCATGATTATCCTCGTGGACGATGAAGACCGCGAGAACGAGGGCGACCTCGTCATCGCCGCGGAAATGGTGACGCCCGAGGCCATCAACTTCATGGCGAAGCACGGGCGGGGCCTGATCTGCATGCCCATGACGCCGGAACGTATCCGCGAGTTGGATTTGCCGCCCATGACCCCGGAGAACGCCTCGCGTTTCAGCACGGCGTTCCACGTGTCCTTCGAGGCGGCCTCGGGCGTGACGACCGGCATCAGCGCCTTTGACCGCGCGCACTCGATACGGGTAGCGGCGGACCCGAACGCGACGGCGCGCGACCTGGTGCGACCGGGGCACGTGTTCCCGCTGTGTGCGCGCGAGGGCGGCGTGCTCGTGCGCGCGGGCCAGACGGAGGGCTCGATAGACCTCTTGCGCCTCGCGGGGCTGCGCCCGGCTGCGGTGATCTGCGAGATCATGAACGACGACGGTACGATGGCGCGGATGCCGCACCTTGAACAATTCGCCGACAAACACGGGCTGAAGATTTGCTCGATCGAGGAACTCATCGGGTATCGTCGCCGCAACGAAAAACTGGTTCACCGCGTCGTCGAGGTGCCGCTGCAGACGCGCCATGGCGAGTTCCGGCTCATCGTCTATGAAACCGAGGTGGACGATTACCAGCATATCGCGCTGGTGAAAGGCGCGGTGGACGACGGCGACGAGGTGCTGGTGCGGGTCCACTCCGAGTGTTTCACGGGCGACGTGCTCGGGTCGCTGCGCTGCGACTGCGGCAGCCAGTTGGAGAACGCGCTGCGCCTGATCAACGAGGAAGGCAAGGGCGTGCTGGTCTACATGCGGCAGGAGGGGCGCGGCATCGGGCTGATCAACAAATTGAAGGCATACGCCCTGCAGGACCAGGGGATGGACACCGTCGAGGCCAACATCCACCTGGGCTTCGAGGCGGACCCGCGGGAGTACGGCATCGGCGCGCAGATTCTGAACGATCTCGGCGTGCGCAAGATGCGGTTGATGACGAACAATCCGGTCAAGCGCGCGGGTATCGAGGGCTACGGGCTCGAAGTCACGGGCCGCGTACCCTTGACCATGCCCAGCAATGAGTACAATCGCAGATACCTCGAAACCAAACGGGAGAAACTGGGACACATGTTGTGAATGGATCTGTCCCCGGCGTGCTGGACCTCCTTTGCGCCTTCGTGTGAGGCAAGAACGAGTCCCGCGAGGAAGCCGAGGACGCAATGGGTCGACGGACGTTAAACCGAGAAGGAGCTGTACGTTATGCCGACGGTCATTGAAGGCAACCTGACGGGTGCGGGCATGAAGTTCGGGATTGCCTGCTCGCGGTTCAACGAGTTTATCACCGGCAAGCTGCTCGAGGGCGCGCTGGACGCGCTGCGCCGCCACGGGGTCGATGACGCCGGCGTCACGGTGGCCTGGACGCCGGGGTCGTTCGAACTGCCGGTCGTGGTGAAGCGCATGGCGGAGTCGGGCAAGTTCGATGCGGTCATCGCGCTCGGGTGCGTGATCCGCGGCGCGACGCCCCATTTTGAGTACGTCGCCGCGGAGGCCGCGAAGGGCATCGGGCTCGCCGCGTTGCAGACCAGCGTGCCCATTCTCTTTGGCGTGCTCACGACGGACAACATCGAACAGGCCATCGAGCGCGCCGGCACGAAGGCGGTCAACAAGGGCGCGGACGCGGCTCTCGAGGCCATCGAGATGGTCAACTTGATGGGGCAACTCTAGTGCCGGACCCGCGGGTGCGTAGACGGGCGCGGGAACGGGCGTTGCAGTTCCTGTTCGGCCTGGGGTTCACCGGTTGTGTCTGGGAGGACGCGCTCCCCGGCTTTTGGGAGATGAACCCGGCACGGCCCGCGGTCCGCCGGTACGCGGAGCGGCTGATCCGGGGCGTATGCAACCATCTGCCGCAATTGGACGCCGAGATCGCCGTCGCGCTCGACAATTGGGTCATGGACCGGGTCGGGCACGTCGAGCGCGCTGTGCTGCGCATCGCCCTGTACGAAATGCTGCACGTGCCCGACGTACCCCCGAGCGTCGCCATTAACGAAGCCATCGAAGTGGTGAAACAATACGGCAACGACGATGCGCCCCGGTTCGTAAACGGTGTACTGGACCGACTGCGAAAAGCCCTCCAGACGGCTTCACATCCCGCTCCCGGAACCGACTCGTGAAATCTGTCGACCTCCACCTGCATACCCATTGCTCGGACGGGGCGGATGCGCCGGAGGAGGTCGTGCGGCGCGCGGCGGCGCTGGGCATCGCCGCCATCGCGATCACGGACCACGACACCGTGGCGGGGCTGGAGGAAGCCCGCGCGGCGGCGACGGCGGCGGGCATCGAGTTTCTGTCGGGGGTTGAGATCAGCACGCGATTCGACCGGGTCGAAGTCCACGTTCTCGGTCTGGGCATCGCCGCGGACAGCGCCGTGCTGCTCGACGGCCTGCGGCAACAGGAGGCGGCGCGGCGAGATCGGGCGGAGCGCATTCTCGACCTGTTGCGGGCGCATGGGATTGCGCTGGACGATGCGATGATGCGGGATCAGGCGCGGCAAGGTTCGCTGGGTCGCATGCACGTGGCGGTCGCGTTGCGCGCGGCGGGCGTGACGCGGACGGTGCAGGAGGGTTTCGACCGTTTTCTGAACACGGGCCGGCCAGCCTATGTGCCGAAAACGATGGTCGCGGCGGAAGAGGCGATTAGCTGGATTCACGAGGCCGGCGGGCTGGCTTTTCTGGCGCACCCGGGGCTGGGCCAGGCCGTTCGACGGCGGTTGGACGCGCTGCTGGCGCTGCCGTTCGACGGACTCGAGGCCTACCATTGCAGCCATAGCCCCGGTGAAACAGACGGATACGCGGAGTTGGCGGAAACCCGTGGGCTGCTGATTACCGGCGGCAGCGATTGTCATGGGCACATCAAGGGTCAAGATCCGGAAATGGGCAAGGTGCGCATGCCCTATGCGCACTTCGCGCGGATCAAGGAGGCGCTGGCCGCGCGCGCGTGATTTTCCCCCGAATCAGCCGAATCCAAACCTTTTCATCCCCCGTTTCGCACTCGCACTCGTGCTCGTACTCGTATTCGTACTCGTAATCGTACTCGTCCCGCCTCGAAAACAGCCACGTGCTACCACCACGAATCACACCAATTACACGAATTGACCGTTGAATTGCCGTCCTGTGATCCGCGTCACCGCCGATCGGCTTAGACATTCCGCCGCGGGGTCACCTCGCAGCTTTCGAGATAGCGGCCAAGTTCGTCCATCGTCTCGTGCGTGACGCCGGTGCGATCGATGTGCAGCCGCATGAGCGTCGGCTTGAGCGCCCGCAACCGCGTAATGCAGCGGTTGGTAATCCTCGCCCCGTCGATGTAGAGGGACCGCACTTCCTTGCAGTTGTCGAATTCGGCGAAGCCGATATCCGACATGGCAATATCGACCAGCTTGATCTGCTGAAGGAGGCGCATCTCGCGCAGGTTGCTCAATCCTTGGTCCGTGATCTTCGTATAGGACAATTCGAGGCCGCGCAGGTGGCGCAAGCCGCGCACGTACCCGAGCGCCGCGTCTGTTATGTATTCGCCCACGAGGACCAGCGTGTGGAGGTCGTTGTGGCGAAGCCGCAGCAGGGGCGAAAGATCGCGCGCGCCCTCGTAATCGATGACGAGTTTGACCTGCATGCGCGCGGGAATGACCCGTTTGCCCTGGGCCTCGCCGAATTCGTCCCACGTGGCGTCGAGGTCTGACCGCCACGCCCGGACATAGAGGCGACCTAGCGAGTAATCCGCCGGGAATTGGAACACCCGTTCATCCGGGGGGGCGTCCGCTTCACGTCGCAGCACCTCGAAGGGCAATTCGGCCTTCAAGGCGCAGTTGGGCGGCAGCGCGGCGGCCACCGTCTGTTTCTCAGCGGCGCTCAGCCCACCCTCGACCGTCAATTCACGCAAGCCTCTGAGCCGCCTCAACTGCCGCAGGTTGTCTTCGGTCATCGGCAACTTGGGCAGCCACAAGGCCTCGATGAGTTCCGGCGGCTCGACGGCCTCGAGAGGCGCCAGGTTGCTCGCGGCAGCGTCCACGCGCATCCCGAGCACCGTGCCCTCGAGCACGTCCACGCTCCCGCGCGCCTCGTGGATCGCTTCCCAGGGGCTCGCGGCGTCGGGCGCGCGCTTGAACAAGTACCCGAACGAGGCGTCCTCGGGAAACAGGAAGGACAATACGTTGGGCTGTTCCTCGACGACATCGCGCCTCCCTGGTCCGAAGAAGAGAAGAAGCGCCGTGGCCACGACGACGACACCGAGCACGGCGAGAAGCGGCGCGACCAGCGAGCGGCGGTTGCGCTCGCGCGCGCGCGTCAGGAGGAATTCCGACCGCGCAAGGG
>Ga0116142_10002689_pt1 | contig 18833 bp, 18 predicted proteins | sample AD_UKC033_MetaG_FD_89785 | JGI IMG/M metagenome (GOLD analysis project Ga0116142, IMG submission 89785) | Active sludge microbial communities of municipal wastewater-treating anaerobic digesters from USA - AD_UKC033_MetaG | ecosystem: Engineered > Bioreactor > Anaerobic > Digestate | place: USA... | reverse complement strand
GTATCCCAGAAGGATCACGTCCCAGGTGGTCCGGCTGTCCATTCCCGGAATGACCGGGATTGACAGCGGCAGGACAGGCCCGAGCCAGATGCAGACGAGCACGAGCGGCAAAAAAAGCGCGGTCGCACGCGGCAGGGGCAGTTTCGTGGTTTTGAGCACGATCCCCATGACGAGCGCCAGGACCAGGTACATCATGGATGATGCAGCGACCCCCGGCCCGCGGGCGTGGCCCGTAAAGGTCGATGCGGTTATGTCGGTGAATGCGATGATGATGTAAACGATGGAAAACCACAGGAACAGCAGGAAAAGGAAATATGCTCTGCGGGACATGTGGCTGCGGATGATCTCGGCGATGGACCTGCCTTTGTGCCGGATCGACGCGGCCAGGGACGCCATGTCATGAACGCCGCCGATGAATATGCCGCCCGCGATGAGCCAGACAAACGTCGGCAGCCATCCGAACCAGAGTCCCGCCAGAATGGGGCCGACGATCGGGCCCGCGGCGGCGATCGCGGAAAGGTGCTGTCCGAGCAGGTACCACCTGTTGGCGGGAACGAAATCCCTTCCGTCCTCAAGCGAATGCGCAGGCGTCGGCATGCGGTCGTTGAGCTCGAAAACCTTGCGCAGAAAAGAGCCGTAGATCGCGTAGCCCAGCCACAGCGCGCCGCAGCCGGCAATGAGCAGCGCCAAAAGAGACATCGGTTAGAACTCGCGTTCGTGGGCGAGCGACATATCGAGGAATGACCTCAGGCGCCGCGAGCGGGTCGGATGGCGCAGTTTTTTAAGGACCTTCGCTTCGATCTGGCGTATGCGCTCGCGCGTGACCTTGAATATATTACCCACTTCCTCAAGGGTATGCGCGCAGCCGTCGTTGATGCCGAAGCGCAGAACGAGGATCTTCTTTTCTTTTTCGTTGAGCGTGTCGAGGATCGTGTTCATTTCTTCTTTGAGCATCGACCTGACGGCTGTGTTCGCCGGAGACGCCACTTTCTTGTCCTGGATGAAATCGCCGAAATGCGTGTCGCCTTCGTCGCCGATGGGCATCTGCAGCGATATCGGCTTTTGGGCGAATTTGAGGATCGCCTTGACCTTTTCCTGGGACAGACGCATCTTCTGCGCGATCTCCTCGGGGCTGGGGTCGCGGTCGTATTTCTGCAGGAACACGCGGGTGAACCGTATGATCTTGTTGATCGTTTCGGTCATATGCACCGGAATGCGGATCGTGCGCGCCTGGTCCGCGATGGCGCGGGTGATCGCCTGGCGTATCCACCATGTCGCATAGGTCGAGAATTTGTACCCGCGCTTGTATTCGAATTTTTCCACGGCGCGCATGAGGCCGATATTGCCTTCCTGGATAAGATCGAGGAACGAAAGGCCCCGGTTGTTGTATTTTTTTGCGATGGATACGACAAGACGCAGGTTCGCGGCCACCAGCCGTTCTTTTGCGTGGTTGAACTTCAGCTGCGCCGCCCGGATCAGCTTCATGTGTTCGCGTATCCGCGCGTACGGCTCGCCGATCTTCTTGAGCAGGAGGCTTTTTTGTTTTGCCGACCCCTTCCTGCTGCGGCTGATATTGTCGATCTCCCTGATGATCTTCTGAAGGTTGACGACGACCTTTTCGATGACCGACGTGGTGAAATTGAAGCTGATGAGCAGTTCGACCGTTTTCTCATCGCTGCGCGTGCGCTTTATCCGGTCGTAGATGCGCCGGAACCTCCTGATGACGTTCTTCGGGTCCGTATCGATCTCTCCTTTGACCACCTCTTCGGGGTTCAGGGTGCCGGCGAGAACGTCGCCTGCCGCCGCCATGATCTCATTATACGCAAAACGCGTGGTCAGGACCGCATGCTTGAACTTCAATTCGGCATCCTCGATCTTGCGCGCAAGATCGATCTCCTCTTCGCGCGAGAGCAGGGAGATCGAGCCCATCTGTTTCAAATACATCTTGACCGGGTCGTCGAGCGGGAACACCTGTTCCTCGGCCGCGGCCTCAATGAGGTTCTCTTCCTCGCGTTTTGCCGCGCTCTTTTCCGCTTCCGCCGCTATCTCCTCCTCGTTCTCCACGATCTGGATGTCCTCGTCCCCGAGGATGTCAAAGATGCGGTCGATGTCCTCCGATGATGATACGCCGTCGGGCAGCATATCGTTGACCTGGTCATAGGTGACAAATCCCTTCTGCCTGCCGAGGGCGATAATTTTTTCAACGTCTTCCTTGGTGTATATCTTTTTTTTCATCGTGCGTTACCCCTTTTTAACGAGACGGTGGAATTCCATGAACAACGTATTGAGCAGTTCGTGATCACCCGAATCCTGCGCTTTTTTGATCTGTGCCTGGAGCCGCTGCCTGTGTCCGGACGCGCGCGTATCTTTCAGCCGCCTGATGCAGTCGTCGATAATATGGCGTTTTTCCGCATCGGGGACATCGGGCAAAAACGTCGATTCGCAGACAAGCTGCGTCGTGTCCTCCGACGCGATATGGTTGAGTATGGCGCCGGGCGCCAGCGGTCTGCCGGACGCGGTCAATTCGAGCATCACCCTGACGATGCGGGCGGTCCGGCTGTCCTGGAAGTCATCAGGGTCGAGCCGGTCCCGGATGTCGTTGATGAGCGCCGTTTCTTCCAGCATCAGTTTGATGAGCAGTTTTTCGGTCGGATGCACCGCAGCGGCGCGGTACGGGGCCGCCGTATCCGTATCGCGGCCGCGGATACCCGTCCGCGCTTTCGATAATTCGGCAAGCAGCGCCGATTCGTCAATATCGAGCGCGTTTGAGAGTTTTTTTATGTATTCGGACCGCAGGACCGCATTTTTGAACCGCGCGATCGTCTCAAGCATATCGGTGACGACCGCGGCCTTTTCTTCGATGCCGATCGAGCCGGGACGCGCGGTCAAAAAATGGAGCTTGTAATCGAATATCGAGCGCGCCTGCGCGACAAGGTCCCTGAATGCGCCGATGCCGCGTTCGACGACGAACGAATCCGGGTCGTATCCATCGGGAAGGACCGCGACTGTCAGGTTCACTCCCTCATCGATGAAAATTTCAAGCGAGCGTATGCTCGCGGCCTGGCCCGCCATATCGCCGTCGTATACGAGGCAGACGTTGTGCGTATACCGTTTCAACAGGCGCACCTGCCGCGGCGTGAGCGCGGTGCCCAGCGACGCGACGATACTGTGCATGCCTGCCTGGTACGGCAGTATGCAGTCAAGATATCCTTCGACGACGACTGCGCGGTCCTCGCGCCTGATCGCATCCTTTGCCAGGTTCAGGCCGTACAGGTGATCGCCTTTGACATATACGGGCGTTTCAGGCGAATTGATATATTTGGGCAGCGAGCCGTCCAGGACGCGCGCGCCGAAACCGACCACCGTTGATCGGGCGTCGATAATGGGAAAAACAATGCGGCTGCGGAACCGGTCGTAATACCCGTTGTCCTGCCCGGCCATGACAAGGCCGGCTTTCTGCGCAAGCCCGGGATCGAATTTCTGCCCGGCCAGATGGCGAAAGAGCGAAGGCTCCTGCTCCGGCGCATAGCCGAGGCGGAAGATCTTTGCGGTCTCCGGGGTGATGGTGCGTTTATTAAGATACGCATGCGCCGCTGCGGCCGCAGGCGTGCGCAATACGCCCTGGTAGAACGCGGCAGCGGTTTCATTGATCCTGTGTATCTGTGTCACCAGGCCGCTTGTCCTGTCCGCGCCGGGGCGCCGCTCGGGCAGGATGATCCCCGCTTTGCGCGCGAGGTGCTCGACCGCTTCGGGGAATTCCATGCGCTCATACTGCATAAGGAAATTAAACGCATTCCCTCCGGCGCCGCAGCCGAAACAGTGATATATCTGTTTTTCCGCCGACACCATGAACGATGCGGTCTTTTCCTTATGGAACGGGCAGCATGCCTTGAAGTTCCTGCCCGATCTCTTGAGCGGGATATACGCTGAAATGACCTCGACAATATCGGTGCGCCCGAGTATGTCGTCCAATACAGCTTCGTCGATAAAACCAGCCATGGGTTCGCGTTCTATGAATTTAACGTGCCGTTCGTATGCGGCCGCGGCGCGTAATACGCCTGAATCCGGAAATGGCTTCGATCTCGAAGTCTCCGTAACGGGCGATGTTGTCCAGGAGCAGGTTCATGCCTAATGTGTCCGAGGATATGTGCCCTGCGATCACGACGTTCAGGTTCGCCTCGGTCACGTTCTTGAGGTGGTCCTCGCTCAGGTGCATGGATACGAGCGTTCGAACGCCCGACCGGTACAAATGTTTGTATACATTCTGCGGGCCTTCGGTCCCTCCGGTCATCTCGACCAGTACCTTTCCGCAGGGCCGGCGCGGGTTTCCGAGGATGATACGGGGGCCGCACAGTGAATCGGCCGCATGCCGGTATTCGGGGATTTCCATGAGGATACCGATGATGTCTTTCAGACATGCCGGTCTTGTGCGCTCAAGGAGCCGCGAAATGAACCGGTATGCGTGATTGTCGGCCGGCGTATGGCAGCATATGAACGGCAATCCGAGCAGGCGCGCCGCGTCGACGCTGCGTTGATGGTTCGCCGACAACAGCCGGCGCTCGACCTGCCGGCGGCGTTCGTCGAGGAATCCCTGGGCAACGCGCTCGGGGATCCCCGCATTCCTCATGACGTCGACCTGGACCTGCATGACGCCGAACAATCCTGCGAGCGCCCGCCCCTGCGGGTGATGCGCCATGACCAGATCGATGCGCCGCGTCCGGCGCAGGCGGTCGGCAAGGAGCAGTTCCGGCACATCCATGTCGATGCCCGCGAGGATCGAGGTGACCTCGGTCGTCAGCGGGCCGTTGAGGACTGCGCTGTCCGCATACCCGCGTATGTTTTTTTTGGCGCGCCGCGGGTCGGCGGCAATACCGGAGCGGACGGCTAATTCAAAGAATCTGGATAATTTCATCGATGCTATTTTTTCTTCTTTGGGTGATCCCGGTCGATCTCGAAGACAGCGTTGTTGAACGTGTCGTTCGGCGTCAGCTTCGACATGAGGGTCTTCCAGACAAAGCCGTACACCGACGGGGCAAGAAAAACGAGTCCCGTGCCCGAGATGGAGGTCTTGACGCTTTTGCGCAGGTAGGGGTTGTCAGTGGCCATGAAAAAATAAAAGAGCAGGCTCGTCAGGAGAAATGCGCGCAGGATCCCCAGGAAACATCCTCCCCACCTGCTCAGGGCAGGAACCACTGTCATGTTGACGAACCGTTCGAATAAAAGCCGCGCAAACCCGATGGCCGCATATCCCAGGCATGCGAGAACCGCAAAGAGAGAGCCCTCAAGGGTCCGGGCATCAAGGATATATTCATTGCCGAGGAATTCGGCGGCCGTCCGGTAATAATGAAGGGACACGTAGGCCGCAACGAGCGCTGCCGCGAGCTTGAAGCCTTCAGAAGCAGCGCCGTTCTTGAGACCGACTATCAGTATGCGAAGAAAGATAACGAATGCGAGTATATCGACCCAGTTCAAATGGATCAGGAATGAGGCCAGGTGCGCCATGATAACTCTTTCGTAGGCAATGATTAATTGTTAAAAGTATAGCACAAAAAAGGATAATGTCAAGAAAGCGCTTTCAAATTTATAAAGCAAGCGGGGCCAGCAACTTAGATAGTGTTCCGGCCCCGCCTGCTTTTGATGCGTTATCATGCTGCCTGTGCGCGTGTTTTTGCGCCTGGGCAAACGCGATTAATACATGCCTCCGCCCATGCCTCCCATTCCGCCTCCGGGCGGCATCGGCGGCATTTTGTCTTCTTTTTCCGGCTTATCGCATACGATCGCTTCGGTCGTCAGCAGGAGCGCGGCGATACTGGCTGCGTTCTGGAGCGCGCTGCGGGTGACCTTGGTCGGATCGATGACGCCTGCCTCAAGCATATCGACATACGAATCCTGCGAGACATCGTAGCCGATATTGGTCTTTTCGGTCTTGATGCGGTGCACGACGACCGAACCTTCAAGGCCGGCGTTCTGCGTGATCTGCCTGAGCGGTTCTTCAATGGCACGTTTAACGATATCCGCGCCGATCTTTTCGTCGCCTTCGAGCTTCATTTTATCAAGGGACGGGATCGTGCGCAGAAGCGCGACGCCGCCGCCGGGTACGATACCTTCCTGCGTGGCAGCGCGTGTCGCATGGAGCGCGTCTTCCACGCGCGCTTTCTTTTCCTTCATCTCCGTTTCGGTCGCGGCGCCGACATTGATTACCGCAACGCCGCCGGAAAGCTTAGCGAGGCGTTCCTGGAGCTTTTCCTTGTCGTAGTCGGAATCCGACGTTTCGATCTGTTTCTTGAGCTGGGCGACGCGCGCCTTGATCGCCGCATCCTTTCCCGCTCCTTCGACGATGGTGGTGTTCTCCTTGTCGATGCGGATGCGCTTGGCCTTCCCGAGATCCTCGATATCGACGTTCTCGAGCTTTATGCCGAGGTCTTCGGTGATGGCCTTGCCGTTGGTGAGGATCGCGATATCTTCAAGCATCGCTTTGCGGCGGTCGCCGTATCCGGGCGCCTTGACCGCGCAGATCGAAAGCGTGCCGCGGATCTTGTTCACGACCAGCGTGGCAAGCGCTTCGCCCTCGACCTCTTCCGCGATAATGACCAGCGGCTTGCTCGAGCGCGCAACTTTTTCCAGCAGGGGCAGCAGGTCTTTGAGATTCGATATTTTTTTCTCGTGGATGAGAATATACGGATCATCGAGGACCACTTCCATGCGCTCGGCGTCGGTGACGAAATACGGGGAAAGGTATCCCTGGTCGAACTGCATACCCTCGACAACCTCTAATGTAGTTGCGGTTGATTTTGCTTCTTCGACCGTGATGACGCCGTCCTTGCCGACTTTTTCCATGGCATCGGCGATCAACTCTCCGATGACGGTATCGCCGTTGGCTGCAATAGTAGCTACCTGCGCGATCTCTTTTTTATCCTTGATCGGCTTAGAAAGCTTTTGCAGCTCTTCAACGACCTTCTCGACCGCTTTTTCAATGCCGCGCTTTAATTCCATCGGATTTGAGCCGGCGGTCACGTTTTTCAATCCTTCGCGATAGATCGCTTCGGCAAGCACGGTCGCGGTCGTGGTGCCGTCGCCTGCGATATCCGACGTTTTTTCGGCGACTTCTTTCACCATCGCCGCGCCCATGTTCTCGAACGGGTCTTCAAGCTCGACTTCCTTCGCCACGGTCACGCCGTCCTTGGTGATGGTCGGCGAGCCGAATTTTTTATCAAGGACCACATTGCGTCCTTTGGGGCCGAGGGTCACCTTGACCGCCCGGGCGAGCTGCTCGACGCCGGACAGTATCTTCCTGCGGCCTTCATCCTGGTACAGCAGTTGCTTTGCCATGGTTCCTCCTGTTATTTTACAATGGCGAGTATGTCCTCTTCCCGCATGATAAGGATCTCTTCGCCGTCTTTCGTGGTGATCTCGTTGCCCGAATATTTTCCGTATAATACCTTGTCACCGACCTTCACCTCGAGCGCGGATACGGTGCCGTTATCGAGTACCTTGCCTTTGCCCACTGCGACGATGAGCCCTTCCTGCGGTTTCTCCTTCGCTGAGTCGGGCAGGACGATGCCGCCTTTTGTTTTGGTTTCGGCCTCGAGCGGTTTTACCGCGACGCGGTCTCCCAGGGGTTGAATCTTCATTTCTCCACCTCCTTTAACCGGTTGATAATGGTTATTTTCAAGTTAGCAATCCCATCCCCAGAGTGCTAATTATAGCCAAACCCGCACCGTTGTCAAGAATTTTTTTCGGGATTTTTATTCGATGACGGCGAGGGTTTCTCCGACGAGGACGGTCGAGCCCTCTTCCTTGAGTATCTGCGTGAGCACGCCGGAAACCGGGCACGGCAGGTTGAACGCGGCTTTGTCCGTCGTCAATTCGACCAGGTCGTCCTTTTCCTTGACCGTATCCCCTGCTTTGCAGAACCAGAAGGTTACAGTCGCTTTGTTCACCCCTTCACCGAGCGGCGGCAGCATAACATTGGTCATGTGACAGGCTCCTTATCAGATAATGGGCGACATCGTCGAACAATACCGTGCGGCCTGCTTCGGCTTCGATCGATGTCATTACCGCATCCGATCCGCACGGGCGAATGAGGGAAAATTCCTCAAGCCCTTTCGATTTTACAATGAGCGATATTCCGTGGTACGAGGTCCAGTGCCTGACCGCGATGCCGATGGACGCGATCTTGCGGTTTTCGACCCACACGCCCGTAAGGCCTTTCCTGCGCCCCGCATCGATCCCGTAAGGCTTGAGCGTTTCCATCACGGCTTCTTCGAGCGACCTGAGGTATGCGTGCAGGTCGTTGCCATAGGCGGCCATGGGGTATATCGGGTACGCGATGAGCTGTCCGGGAGCGTGATAGGTCACGTCCCCTCCCCGGTCCGCATCGATCACCTCGATGCCGCGCTCGAAATACTCGTGCCGGGGCAAAAGCAGGCTGTCCGGTTTTGACGAACGGCCTGCGGTGATGACCGGATAATGCCGGCACAGAATGAGCGTCGCCGGCAGGCTGCCCTCAACGACGCGCGCATGGACGCGCTGCTGTTCCTCCAGCGCCGTGCAATAATCCACCAGTCCCAGGTCTATGATATGCATAAAAGTTGAAAACGCGGTCAATGCTAAAAACGGGGTCAGAATTATTTATTGAAGCTCTGTCCGGCGTCGGCAATAAATAATTCTGACCCCGTTTTTAGCCGTGCAGGGCTTCGGTTATCGATTCGGACAAAGTCGGATGCGGCAGTATGGTGTTGCGCAGCTGCTCGACGGTCATTCCGGACTGCGCCGCGACGGTGATCGTGCCGATGAGTTCGGTCGCCCTCGGGCCGATGATAGATCCGCCCACGATCCTGCCGGTTTGTTCCTCTGCAAGGATCTTGACGTATCCTTCGGTCTCGTCAAGGATGCGCGCCATGCCGGAACCCATAAAATCGAACCGGTACGGCCGTATGCTCATGCCGAGTTGTCTGGCGCGTTCCTCAGATAGGCCGGTACACGCGATCTCGGGATCGGTGAATACGCACGAAGGCACGACAGGACCGCACGGTGCGGACGCGGCAGTGAAGGCGCCTGCCATTGCACTGACGGCGCCGCGTCCCTGGAACGCGGCGTAATGCGCAAGCATGATGCCGCCCGTGCAGTCTCCCGCGGCATAGATCGAAGGAACGCCGGTCTGCATCATATCGTTCACGGCAGAGGCTCCGTTAGCCTGTACGACTGCCCCGGCAGCTTCCAATCCGAGATCTGCCGCAAAAGGTTTCCTTCCCACGCACACGAGGGTCTTTTCGAACCCGCTGCGGTCTATGGTCCGGACGTCGCATGAGGTTTTGACATCGATCCTTTTTTTCTTGAAGCACACGGCGAGCTTCGATGCAATGTCCGCATCCATGCCGGGTAAAAGCTGCGCCATCAACTCGACGATCGTCACCCGGGCCCCGAGGCACGCAAAAAGACTTGCGAATTCGCACCCGATGACCCCGCCCCCCACGATCAAAAGCGACCGTGGTATGTCCGTCAGCGCCAGGATCTGGTCGCTCGACAGCACGGATGTGCCGTCGAACGGAAGGTCCTTGAGCTGGACCGGGACCGAGCCGGTCGCGGCGAGAATCCATTTTGTTTTATATTCCGCATTTCCTGCCTGTACGCGATCCGGGCCGAGGACGCGGGCCTGCGCCTGTATGATATCGACGCCCGTGAGCATGGCGTTGATGCCGTTGCGCAATTGGGCGATGATCTTGTTTTTACGCTCCTGGACCTGGGAAAAGACGATCTCCGGGGCCTGCAGGCTCACGCCGAACGATGCGGCTTTTTTTGCAGTGCTGAATATTTTTGCGGATTGGATGAGCGCTTTGGTGGGGATACATCCGGTATTGAGGCAGGTGCCGCCGAGCGCGCCTTTTTCGATCAACGCGCATTTCATACCGCGGCTGCGCGCTTCCATGCACGCGGAGATCCCTGCCCATCCAGCGCCTATGACGACAAGATCATACATAACGGATGTTTAAAGGGCTAAGAGCGAGACTAATTCTTTGATGGAATCTGCGGATGCTTTCATCTGCGCATGTTCCTGCGCGTTCAATTCAAGCGGGACGATTGTTTCGATCCCGTTTTTGCCGATGACGCAGGGGACGCCGACACAGATGCCGTCCAGGCCGTATTCTCCCTCGAGATATGCGCTCACGCCCAGTTGTATCCGGCTGTCCGCTGCAACGGCCTTGACGATCTGCGCGATCGCGGCTGACGGCGCGAAATATGCTGATCCGGTGCCGTAGAGCGATACGATCTCTTTGCCTCTGTTGACGGTCCGGTTGACCAGGGAATCGATCTGGCCGGTTGTCATGATATCGGTCAGTTTCTTCCCGTTGACGGTCGAGAACCGGGGCAGCGGCATCATGGCCTCTCCGTGGCTGCCGATCACCGAGGCCCGCACTGCGGTCACCGGCTGCGACAATTCTTTCGCGATGAGATTGGCGAATCGGCTTGCATCGAGCGTTACGCCCATGCCGAACACCCTCGACCGGCCGAAGCCGAGTTTTCTGAACATGAAATACGTCATCGCGTCAAGCGGGTTCGTTACCACGATGACGATCGCCTGCGGGGCATGCCGTCGTATATGGGCGCTGATGCCGGCCAGGATCTGGCAGTTCTTCTGAAGCAGGTCTTCCCTGGTCATGCCCGGCTTGCGCGCAAGGCCCGCGGTGACCACAATGACGGAAGAATCTTTGATATCCTCCAGGTGCTCGCTTCCGCAGACCGCTGCATCGCGCAACAGGAGCGCGCGGGAATCCTCGATATCGAACGCTTTGGCTGCGGCGAGTTTCGGGGCGATATCGATCAGGTATACCGATGCGTCGTTTTCTGCCGCGATGCGCGCTGCCGCAAGCCCTCCCACATTTCCTGCGCCGATAACGGATATCTTCATGATTTTTTGACGAGCCGTATGACCGCGTCCGCCATCTCTTTGGTCCCGACAGCAGAGGGGTCGTCGCGGCTCGGTTTCAGATCGTAGGTAACGGACCGTCCTTCGGCAAGCACCTGCCTGACCGCTGACTCAAGCCGGTCGGCCGCGGCCTGCTCGCGCAGATGGCGCAGCATCAGCGCCCCTGAAAGGATCATGGCGGTCGGATTGACTTTGTTCAGGCCGGCGTATTTGGGCGCTGACCCGTGCACCGCCTCGAAAACCGCGTTCGTCTCCCCGATATTGGCGCCCGGCGCAACGCCGAGCCCTCCGACAAGGCCGGCGCACAGGTCGGAAAGGATATCTCCGTAAAGGTTCGGCAGAACGAGCACGTCGTAATTATGCGGTTTCTGCACCAGCTGCATTGACATATTATCCACGATCGCATCTTCGAACACGAGCCGGCCCGCATATTCCGCCCCGACTGCGCGGGCGACCTTGAGGAACAGGCCGTCGGTGAATTTCATGATGTTGGCCTTATGGACCGCGGTGACTTTTTTTCTGCCGTGGGCGAGCGCGTATTCGCACGCATAGCGCACGATGCGTTCGGTGGCGAATATCGAAATGGGCTTGATGGATATCCCCGAATCGGGCCGGATGGATTTTCTGGTGTATTTTTCGATCGTTCTGATGAGCTCGGCGGTTTCCGGTTTGCCCTGTTCGAACTCGATGCCCGCGTAAAGGTCCTCGCTGTTCTCCCGGACGATCACCAGGTCGATGTCTTTATACGGGCTTTTGACCCCCGGATAGGTCCTGGCGGGCCGGACGCACGCGTACAGGTCGAGGGCATGGCGGAGGGCGACGTTCACCGACCTGAACCCCTTGCCGACCGGAGTGGTTATGGGGCCTTTTAATGCGACTCTGTTCCTTTTGATCGAATCGACGGTGGCTGCGGGAAGGAGTTCTCCGGCCTTGTCGAGCGCGGTCTGCCCCGCTGTTTGTATGTCCCAGATGATGTCGACCCCGGTCGCTTCGATACAGCGCCGCGCCGCTTCGCTGATCTCCGGGCCGATGCCGTCTCCGGGTATAAGCGTCACTGTGTGTGCCATATTGACAATCCTCTTACGGGATCTTTAATCCGCCGTATTTCTTGATGAACGGGATCACGCCGCCTTCTTTGAGGAATCCCTGCATGACCGGCGGCAAGGGCTTGATCCGCAGGTCCCGGCCCCGCGTAACGTTCCTGACGATGCCCCGGTCGAGGTCTATGTCGAGCGAATCGCGCTCCTGTATCCCGGACGTATCCGTTTCGATGAGAAGCAGGCCGACGTTGAAGGCATTGCGGAAGAATATGCGCGCAAACGATTCGGCAACGACCGCGACAAGGCCGGCGCCCTTTATGACCAGCGGCGCCTGCTCGCGGGACGAGCCCATGCCGAAGTTCTTGCCGGCAACCAGAATGGACGATCCCGGCGCTATCTTTTGATAAAAATCCGGGTCGATATCCTCCATGATATGCTTTGACAGCTCCTTGATATCGGTGATAGAGAATTTATACCGGCCCGAAATGATAAAATCGGTGTTGATGTTATCGCCGAGCTTTAGCGCTGCGCCTTTGAATTCCATTAGTCTTTTCCAGAATTGCGGGGTCGGATCTTTTTATTTCACGCACGCCTTAACGCCGGAAATAAATAGATCTGACCCCGGCGTTCCTCTACATCTGCTTGAACTCTTCCGGGTTTTTCACCTTCGACATCGCCGCGTCGATAGTGATCAGCCCTTTGTTGTACAATTCCTTGAGGCATTTATCCATCGTTTTCATTCCGAACTGGGAACCGGTCTGCATGATCGTCGGGATCTGCTCGATCTCCTGCTCGCGGATAAGATTGCGGATAGCCGGCGTTGCGACGAGCGTTTCGCACGCGAGCACGCGCCCCTGCCCCGATGCGTGCGGTATGAGCGTCTGAGAGATGATCCCCTGAAGGCAGTCGGCAAGCTGGAGCCTCACCTGCTGCTGCTGGTGCGGCGGGAAAACGTCTATGATGCGGCCGATCGTCTGCGGCGCGTCCGGCGTGTGGAGCGTCGCAAGCACGAGATGGCCCGTTTCCGCCGCGGTGAGCGTCGTCGAAATGGTATCGAGGTCGCGCATCTCGCCGACCACGATGACATTGGGGTCCTGGCGCAGGCAGTGGCGCAGCGCCTCGGAGAAGGAATGCGTGTCCGCGTACACCTCGCGCTGTTTGATGATCGCTTTTTTGTTCGTGTAGATGAATTCGATGGGGTCCTCGATCGTGATGAGCAGGCACTCGCGCTCGTTATTGATCAGGTTGATGACCGAAGCAAGCGACGTGGTCTTGCCGACGCCCGTCGGGCCCGTCACGAGCACGAGCCCGTTGGGCCGGCGCGCAAGGTCCAGGACCACCGGCGGAAGCCCGAGCGTTTCGATATTCGGTATCTCAAGGGGTATGCGGCGGAACGCCCCTTCGACCGATCCTTTCTGCATGTGGATGTTCACGCGGAAACGGTCGAGGTTGGGCAGGGCGAGCGAGAAATCGAGTTCCAGGTCCCGCTCGAACATCTCTTTCTGCGTATCGGTCAGGACCCCGTATATCATCTTTTTTATCGCATCGCGCGTGAGGCTGATCGCTTCATGGCGGTGGAGTTTTCCGTCAATGCGGTAAATGGGCGGTTCGTTCTCGGTGAGGTGCAGATCGGAGGCCCGTTTCTTGACGCAGAGCATCATCAATTCGTTAATATCCATTCGTCCCTCCTTTTTTACAGATACGTTCGCGGATCCGTGATCCGTCCCGTTATCGCCGATGCGGTCACCGTGGCCGGCGACGCAAGATAGATACTGGCGGTCGGATTGCCCATTCTGCCTTTGAAATTCCTGTTGGCGGTCGAAATGACGGTCTCCCCGTCGGCGGGCACGCCGTTGTGGGTCCCCACGCACGGCCCGCATCCGGGAGCGACGACCACCGCGCCCGCCTTGATGAATGTATCGATATACCCGGCCTTGAGCGCCTCGAGCATGATCTGCCTGGATGCGGGCGCGATGATAAAACGGACGTTATCGGCAACGCGCCTGTTCCGGAGGATCCCTGCGCTTACCTTCAGGTCGGCGAGCCTGCCGTTCGTGCACGTGCCGAGGAACGCCTCGTTGATCCTGACTTTTTTCAGTGCGGCGGCCGTCGTCACGGTATCGACGTTATGCGGGACCGAGACCTGAGGCTTCAGTTTCGATATGTCGAACGTCATTGATGATTCGTACGCGGCGTCCCGGTCAGGGCTGACGGTCTTGATCTGTGCGCCTGCAGGAACGCGCGCGCGCAGCCACGCGAGGGTTTTTGCGTCCTGCGGCATGAACCCTGCCTTGGCGCCCATTTCGACAACGAGATTGCACATGGTCATGCGGCCGTCGATATCCATGGCGTCTATGACCGGTCCGGTGAATTCGATCGCTTTGTAGGTAGCGCCGCCGGCGCCGACTGCGCCGATGATATGGAGGATGATATCTTTGGGATAAATGCCCGCGGGGACCGCGCCCGTGACGGATATTTTCATGGTCGCGGGGACCTTGAACCAGTTCTTTCCGGCAGCAAGCGCCACCGCAAGGTCGGTCGAACCGACGCCTGTCGAGAACACCCCGAGCGCCCCGTACGTGCAGGTATGCGAATCGGCTCCGAGGACAAGGTCGCCGGGAAGCACACTGCCTGATTCAGGGATGACCTGATGGCAGACGCCGCAGCCGATATCGAACAGGCCGACGTTGAAATCAGCCGAGAATGCGCGCATTTTCTTGTGTACCCGCGAAACGCCTTCGTTCGGGGACGGAGCGCTGTGGTCGATGACCATGCAGAACGGGGTTTTCAGTTTTCTGATGCCCATTTCACGCACGCGGTCGATGATGATCGACGACGTCCCGTCCTGGCCGAAGGCGAAGTCGATCGCGCATATGGCGAAATCGCCCGCAGTTACGTCCCTGCCTGCGTGAGCGCTCAATATCTTTTCGGCGATTGTCTTGCCCATGAATGCAACCCTTATATGGTATTCAGGAACTGTTCGAGCCTGTCCATTCCCTTCTCGATCCGGGCCATGCCGGTCGCGTAGGACATGCGCACATACCGGTCATCGCCGAACGCGATGCCCGGTATGACCGCGACAAGCTGTTCATCGAGGAATTTTGCCGCGAATGACATGGAATCAAGTTTGGTCTTGGAGATATCGCAGAAAATATAGAACGCGCCGCCGGGCGTCACCGCCGCGATGCGGGGCATCTTCGCGAGGCGCGCAACGATGTAATCCCTTCGTTTCCGGAATTCGGAGCACATGTTTTCCGAGAAGGTCCCGGGCATGGCAAGCGCGGCCACAGCCGCCTTTTGCGATATGGACGCCGGATTCGACGTCGTATGGTCCTGGAGGTTCGAAATGGCCTGCGCGACGTCTGAGGGCGCGCCGAGGTATCCGATGCGCCAGCCCGTCATCGAATGGCTCTTGGAAAGGCCGTTGACCGTTATGGTCAGGTCGTAGATGTCCTTGTCCAGACCCGCGATGGACTCATGGTTGTTCCCGTCGAAAATGATCTTTTCGTAAATTTCGTCGGATATGCAGAAGATCTTCCGGGAAACGCAGATATGAGCGATATCCGCGAGCTCTTTTTTATTGTAGACGCAGCCGGTCGGGTTGGAAGGGCTGTTGAGTATGAGCGCCCGCGTCTTCGGGGTAATATTCGTTTTCAGGTCGTCCGGCGTGATCTTGAACGCGCTGTCCGCGCCCGTCTTGACGATGCGGGGGACGCCGCCGCACAGATGTACCATTTCCGGATAGCTGACCCAGTATGGCGAGGGGATGATGACCTCTTCTCCCGGGTCCAGGAGGGCGAACAATGCGTTGAATATACTGTGCTTGGCCCCGCAGGATACGACGATCTGATGCGGCGCGTACACAAGGCCGTTGTCGCGTTTGAATTTCTCGCAGACTGCCTGTTTCAGCTCGGGTATGCCGGTGGTGGGGGTGTATTTGGTGAACCCCGACGCGATCGCCTCGCAGGCCGCCTTTTTGACAACATCAGGAGTGTCGAAATCGGGTTCTCCTGCGGCGAACGATACGACGTCTTTACCGTCACCCGCGAGTTTCTTTGCCTTTGACGTAATGGACAAAGTCGGCGACGGATGTATCTTCTTGATACGTTCGGACAGCCGTGTGTCGATACGCATGGAGATTATAGAGAATCTCGTTCTTTCTTGAAAATACCGCGTATGCCGCCGAGGAATTTCTTCGGAGGTTTGGCCTGTTTTTTGGGAGGCTGTATCTCCGGTGCAGCCGGTTTTGCGGCTTCAGGATGCCCGGGCTTCGATTTTTCTTCGTGCTGCTTCGCTGCGGCGCCCTCTCCGGATGAAGCCCCTTTTGATTCTTTCTCTTTCTTTTTATGCTTTTCGGTCTTTTCCTTCACGGGCAGTTCCGTGAGCTGGAAAAGGACCATCTGCGCATCGTCGCCGCGCCTGTTCTCCATCCTCAATATCCGCGTGAACCCGCTCGCATGAGATTTGTACCGCGGGGCGATATCGCCGAAGAGCGTTTTCACCAGGGCATGCTCGCCGAGCTCCGAGAACGCACGGCGCTTTTTGTCGAGCGTACCGTCCTTTGCCCATGATATGAGTTTTTCCGCGACCGGCTGCGCGGCCTTGGCGCGCGTCAGCGTGGTATGTATGGACCCGTGCGCAAACAGCGCCCGGATGAGGCTTTTGACGGTTGCGGTGCGCCAGGCCGTCCTGCGGCTGAACTGATGTTTCGCTTTTCTATGTCTCATGGTTTGATCCTTATCTTGCCCGTGATATTATTTCTTGAGTTTTTTCGAGTCGATCTGCATGCCGAGCGTCAGCCCCATGCCGCCGAGAAGCTGCTTGATCTCGGTCAGGGACTTTTTGCCGAAGTTCTTGAAACCGAGCATCTCGTCCTCGCCGCGCTTGACAAGATCGGCGATCGTCTTGATGTTCGCTTCGCGCAGGCAGTTCGACGACCTGACGGAAAGCTCGAGCTCCGATATCGGCAGCCGCAGTTTCTCATACAGCGCGGCTTCTTCCTGCGTCATCTCCGGTTCTTCGATCTCTTCTTCGGGCAGCTGGCCGAAATTGACGAATATGTCGACATGGCGCTGGAGGATATTCGACGCGTAGAGAAGCGCGTCCTTGGGGCTGATGGCGCCGTTGGTCGTGATCTCGAGGTTCAGCTTATCGTAATCGGTCCGCTGGCCCACGCGCGTGTTCTCCACGGCGAAATTGACCTTTCTGACCGGGCTGAATATCGAATCGACCGCGATCGTGCCGATGGAATGTTCTTCTTTTTTGTTGAGGTCCTGCGGCACGTACCCCCTGCCGCGGGCGACTTCCATCTCAAGAGAGAACTTCGTATCCTTGGTGAGCGTGCAGATATGGAGCCCCGGATTGATGACCTCGATGGTCTCGTCGGTCTCGATGTCCTTGCCCGTCACCGGGCCTTTTGAGCTCTTCTTGATGGTGACGGTCTTGGGGACTTTTGAATGCGACCGCAGGATCAGGTTCTTGATGTTGAGAATGATCTCGGTCACGTCCTCGAGCACGCCGGGGATATTGGTGAATTCATGCGATGCGCCCGAAAATTTCACCGAGGTGACGGCCGCCCCTTCGATCGACGAAAGCAGGACCCTGCGCAGGCCGTTGCCGATGGTCACTCCGTAGCCGCGCTCGAACGGCGCCGCCGAGAACCTGCCGTACGTATTGGTGTAGCTGGATTCGTCGCATTCCAATTTCTTCGGTAGCTGAAAATCTCTCCACTTTACTCCCATGGTTCCTCCCTTATTCCCCGCGCGGCCTGCCTGCGCAGCTTCAGCGGGGACGTATATGACGTTATTTCGAATACAATTCGACGATGAGCTGTTCTTCGATCGGATGCAGGATATCGCTTTTTTCCGGCAGCCGCACCACGCGCGCGGTCAGCTGCGCCGGCGCGAACTCAAGCCACGCGGGAACACTGCGCTCTTTGGTGTATTCCAGGTTCTCCTTGATGCGGTTTTTCCCCGTTTCTTTTCCGGTTATGGCGACGACATCGCCGGTCCTGATGAGATACGACGGGATGTTGACGCGCCTGTTATTGACGCTCACGTGATTATGCCTGACGATCTGCCGCGCGTGCGAGCGGGATAATCCCAGCCCCATCCTGAATATAACGTTGTCGAGCCTGCGCTCGAGCAACTGCAAAAGGACCTTGCCGGTGACGCCTTTCGATTTGGATGCCTGCGCGAAATACCCTCTGAACTGGCTCTCGAGGACCCCGTAGATGCGTTTTACTTTCTGCTTCTCGCGCATCTGAAGGCCGTAGTTTGACAGTTTCATGCGGGTCTTGGCAGAACCGTGCTGGCCCGGGGGGAAATTACGCTTATTGACCGCGCATTTGTCCGTATTGCACCGGGTCCCTTTCAAAAACAATTTTTCCTGCTGCCTGCGGCAGAGCCTGCATACTGAATCTGTATATCGAGCCATGTGTGTTTACTCCGTCCCTTTATATTTGGGTTATACCCTGCGTTTTTTCTTCGCCCGGCAGCCGTTGTGCGGTATCGGGGTGATGTCCTTTATCGAAGTCACGATAAGCCCTCCCGCCTGAAGCGCGCGGATGGCGGATTCGCGTCCCGGCCCCGGTCCGCGTACGAGCACGTCGACCGATCTGAGTCCCATGTCCTTTGCGCGTTTGGCGGCGTCGGTGCCCGCGACCTGCGCGGCGAACGGCGTCGATTTGCGCGATCCGCCGTAGCCGACGATGCCGGGCGTGGACCAGGTGATGGTATTGCCCTGCTTGTCGGTAATATTGATGACCGTATTATTGAAGCTCGCCAGTATATGCGCGATGCCGGCGGTCACGCCTTTGAGGGTCTTTTTCTTTTTTGAGGACGGCGCGCTCTGGGTACCTGCCGGAG
>Ga0116142_10002686_pt1 | contig 18850 bp, 15 predicted proteins | sample AD_UKC033_MetaG_FD_89785 | JGI IMG/M metagenome (GOLD analysis project Ga0116142, IMG submission 89785) | Active sludge microbial communities of municipal wastewater-treating anaerobic digesters from USA - AD_UKC033_MetaG | ecosystem: Engineered > Bioreactor > Anaerobic > Digestate | place: USA... | reverse complement strand
GTAACGCAACGCGATATCATGTTGTTTTACAAAGTCCGGACAAACAAAAAACCCGCTTCATCAGCGGGTTTTTGCGAGTTTATTACACTTGTTTAAACTCATTTTCGATGCCGGAAGTCGGGGTCGAACCGACACGCCTTTAAGGGGCGCGGGATTTTGAGTCCCGTGCGTCTGCCAATTCCGCCATTCCGGCCTGTGGTGGTAATATAGCATAAGGTCGGAAAGGCGTGCAAGAAAAATCAGTCTTTGGCCAGCAATCTGATTTTGCGTTTGCAATCAGGGCATACAGCCCAATGTTCGCCGTATTCATCAGTAACGACATCGACAGGTTCAAAAACTGCGCCGCAGACACATTCGATCTGAACAGCATAGATGTTGTCGAACATGATTGCCACCTCCCGTGTATTTTATATCTCTCCACTAAAGGTACCCGACAAAAAACAAAAGTAAAGACAATTCAATATCTGCCCATAAAATGGCCCCTGAATCTCAAGCAAACGAACGAAAATCTACTTATCAGAATTTTGCACTGTAAGAAACTGGCAAAAACCGGTTCAACCGGCCAGATTCTTTCTATTCAATGCGATTATCAACAAAACCAGCTGGCGATTTTTGCTCGATCAAACCACTGTTTTTTGATTATAATTAAAAAGACATGCCGGCACGTTAAAGCCGGAGATGCTTATTTTTGTTCGACAACCAGACAACCGACAAAATGGAGGATTTATCATGCTCCGGGATCAACTTTGTAAATGGTATTTTTTACTGGCCATACCTTTGCTTGTAATCAGCTTTTTTATCAGCCAGCCCGCAGCTGCTGAAGAAGCGGCTCTTGGGCTGGCTCCAGAGCAGATAAAAGAAATAGAAGACAAGCTTGAACCAGTATTGAAGGGAAACCCCGTCACCGAAGTTGCCGAAGAGGACAGACCACTTCTGTTCCTCGCCGAGGGGCTGTTTCCAGAATCCTACAACCTTTTCTTTCGGCACGGCGAATATCTGGCAACCGAAAAACACAGTTTTACCGAAGCAATTCCACGTCTTACAAAAGCCCTCGACCTGAAACCTAAAGACCTGGCCTCTCTTGAAATGCTCGCCCTGTGCCACGCAGAGTTAAAGCAGGACTCAGAAGAAGTCTCATGCTGGGAAACCCTGCGTGAACTGATAGAAGAAGACGATACTGAAGAAACCCGCGATCTGCGCCAGCGCATAACCCTCAACCTCGGCCGTATGGCCAAAGAGAACGAGATGGTCATGCGCCAGGGAAGACGTTTTATCATCTATACTCCAATCAACAGTGAATACATACATATCCAGAACGAACTTTCTGACGAACGTCTGGAAGAGATCTACCTGCAGATAACCGGCGACCTCGACTGCATCCCGGCTTTTCGAACCTCGATAATCGTTCTCGACCCAATCAAATTTAACGAGGTAAAACCGACTTCATGGGCTGGCGGTTTCGCTCAGGGCGGCAAATCCATGACCCTGAAAACAGAGAGTTTTCCGCCTTCCGGGGCAACTGGCAGGTTACCGGCTCGCGGCATTCTGCTGCACGAATTCACTCACAATATTGTATTTATCGCAGGTGCCGGCAGGTGCCCAACCTGGCTGAATGAAGGCCTTGCCGTTTTTGCCGAGCACAAAGATGATACCTTCACAGAATTCAAGCCACAGGTAGCACCCCCAGAACAGCTTATGACACTGGATCAGCTCGAAAAAGAATTTGCCGCCATTCGCAACCTCGATGGCGGGCCAAGAGTCAATCAGGCTTATCAACTGGCTGGCCTGTATGCAAGGTTTATCATACAGAACTTCACCATGACCGCCCCAAGATTGATTCTGAATTCACTCAAGAACAAAGAAACTTTCGAAAAAGCGCTCTTAGACGTATGTAAACTGCCAGTATCCCAATTCGAAGAACATTTTCGCAACTGGATCAGCGAAATGACAAACCGCTGATCTCAGTCTACAAAAAAAAGCAACAGAAACAGCATTTGAGCTCTGCAGTTCAGGTGACAAAGCAAAGCTTTTACCCCACCCATGAATTTGGCGGTTGAGGTTGCCGAGCAAAAGGTTTAGAATCACAGCAGACTCTGACTTAAGCTCTGGAGCACAAACAATGCAAAACAGATTCAAAACCTGCATCATTCTGCTTGGCTTTCTGTTGTTAACCTCGCTGGTAGAAGCTCAGCACGACAAATACCATTTTACAACCCTTGCAGGCCGAGCAGTTCTTTCACGCACTTCGGGGTCAACATGGCTCTCGCTGCAGACTGCCCAGCCCGTCGAATTAAAACCCGGCGACATGGTGAATGTTGAAGGAGACGGAAGGGGCGAACTCAGGTTTCCTGATGGCACCGTCGTAAGAATGAAAAACAACGCCATGATAACCCTGATGCGCTACGGCATAAACCTGCGACTGGGCTACGTCTGGCTCAACGTCAGGCGCAGCAGCGATATCTTCAAGGTGACCACACCACTTGGCAGCTGCAGTGTTCTTGGCACTTCTTTCGACGTTGATGTCGACCGCTACGGCAAAACCAGAGTGCGTGTTTTTTCCGGTCTGGTAGCGGTAAGAGCTGCCGAAGACAGCAGAAACAGGCAGTTGGTATTGCAGCCAAACATGCACACTACGCTTTCTGATAAAAACAAAGTAGCCGATAAGCCGGGCAAATTTCAGGGAACAACCCTTGAAGCGTCTTTGCAAAGCGAGTGGGAACACAGGAACTTTGCTGACGTGTCGCCGGTGCCAATGCTGCAACCTGCCATCGAGCCAGAGCTTCCACCGGCACTGCAACCAGCAGCAGCTCCGGTAACTCAAGACAATAAATTTTTACCACCACAGCAAAGATCGGTTCAGCCCCCACCACCCGGCCCGTCAGGAACAGAGCCAGTATTTGACGAAGAGGGTTTGCCGCCGATAAGACCCGAACTCGATGCAAAAATCGATCTGCCGGCAGCGACTGAAGTAATCGGTGGAATCAGGCCACAAAACAACGTTGACGGCAGGGTTTCCAATGCCAGACAGCGATCAGAGTTTGTTGAAATGCTCAGACAGCAACAGATAGCCCGTGATTCGGTCATAGGTGGCAGCCTCGAAAATGACGCCGCCATGAAAAAAGATCAGCACGGGCAGGAACTCGGGCAATCACACCGACTGCCGCAGCAATTTTCCGGCCATGACTCCACAGAGCGAGAATTCTGGCTGTTGCGTAACCGCCTGCTTCGCGTTCAGAGCCAGATCAGACAAAAAGAACTCGAAATCGATGCCATGATAAAAGCAGGCAGTTCAAGTCCCGCCCATCAGCGGAAAATTTCCAATGCGCAGAGCCAACTTACCGACTTACACACTGAACAGAGAGTAATTTTCAACCGTCTTCGTGATGTACAGACAAAAAAAAGATAGATTTTTTTTGTAAGCCATTGACAAAGCTGAAAACTGTTGGTACGATTTACTTGTGTTGAGTCCTAATTCAGTTTCTTAGGAGGATCCCTTTCAGTGAAAAAAATCGAACTCGTGCGCGAAATCGCAAAAACCACCAACATGACTCAGACTCAGGCTACTCAGGCTCTTGATGCTACTCTCTCGATCATCAAAAAAGCTCTCAAGAAAAAAGATGACGTACGCCTCGTAGGTTTTGGTTCTTTCAAGGTTAACACCCGCAAAGCCAGAACCGGCATCAACCCCCAGACCAAAAAGCCGATCAAAATTCCGGCATGCAACGTAGCCAAATTCGTGCCTGGCAAAGACCTGCGCGAAATGATCAACAACAAAAAGAAATAATCGCATCTGCGCACAAAAGAGCCGCCTTTAACAGGGCGGCTCTTTTCTTTTGCCCGCATTTTACATCGCTCCTTCACCAAACCGTCGCACCACGAAAACTATAAAACTATTCTGGCACCCCCTGTATAAAAGGTTCAAGATACTACTTGCCTAAGCTTGCACCATCGGGTAAATTATTGCTCATGACTACACAGAAAAAACGCCTGGGCGATATACTTATAGACTGCAACCTTATCACCGAAGAGCAGCTCAAGGAAGCTCTCGGTTTTCAGCGCGACCGCGGCATGAAGCTTGGTGAAGCCCTGACAGAGCTGGGTCTGGTCACAGAGGACGACATTATCTGGGCGCTGGGTAACCAGCTGAACATTTCGTTCATTCACCTGAACCCCGATATCGTCGACACCGAAGTTTCACGCATGATTACGCCGGAGTTTGCCCGTGACCACAAACTGATACCACTCTACAAGGCCGGCAATCAGCTCAGCGTATGTATGGTCGACCCGCTCGACTCGAGGCCGGTAGAATTTCTTGAAGGGAAGTTCGGCGTCATCGTTTCCGTGTCGATATGCACAGCTTTTGACTTTGAACAGACCTATTCAGCCGTCTATGGCCCTCTCGATGTCCAGGAAAAGGTTGCCGACGGCGAAATAGACAATACCGAGAAGCAAAACTTCGAACGCGGTATTCCCAAGGGCATGGAAGGCCCCGAAAAGGTTATCAACTATATTCTCGGGCAGGCAATCATCAACAAAGTCAACCGGATTCACTTCGAACCCTCGGAGAAGGGTGTTCTGATCAGGTTCAGGTCTAACGATGTGCTGTCACGCAAAATAGAAATTCCCATAAAAGTGCATCACGAAGTGATTTCGCGGCTCAAAAAACTTTCGCAGATATCTGAGCGCGATCTGAGCCGTGAAGGTATCATAGTAGGGCATTTCAGGGTAACTGTTTCGAACCGGCAGGTGAACATACAGTCGATTTTTTACCCGACTGTTAACGGTGAAATGGTCATTCTCAAGCTCAGTGACTTCGGCAGCATAGTAGAACAGCTTGGCAGAGCCGGAAAATCTGCCATAGAAGAATTGATAACCGCAGTAAAAACAACACACGGAGTTCTCTACATTACAGGCCCCAGAGAATCAGGCCGCACAACCACTCATTACTGCATAATCAGCAGCTACGATGCCGAAACCAAAAAGATGGTAACGATCGAGGAACCTGTTGTGGCAGCGCTTCCTAAAACCACTCAAATTCAGATTGGCTCGAGCGGCATAGATAATGCCAGATCAGGTCTAAACCTTGCTTTAATGCTCGACCCTGATGTTATCTATCTCGATCATCTTTCAGGAAAAGACTTAACCCAGGAGGTAGCCTTCGCTGCTCTTGGCGGCAAAACCGTGCTGACGTCTTTTCTGGCTTATGATGCCTCCAGCAGTCTTGTAAAACTTCTCGAAACCGATGTTGACCCGGTACTTCTCGCCTCTTCCCTGTGCGGCGTCGCCAACCAGCGACTGGTGAGGGTGTTATGCCCCAAATGCCGTCAACCGGCTGAAATCCCAACAGAAATGCTCGATCTCATCAACGAAGAAGATAAAAGCAGGCAGATTTTCAAGCCCAGAGGCTGCGAAGGCTGCAACAACACAGGCTATGCCGGCAAAACTCTGATAATCGAGTTTTTACCGGCCAACGCAACACTGCGACAGATGATCATCAATCGACAGACCTACCAGGACTTCAGAAGCTTTTCCCGCAAACAGGGTATTAAAAGCCTCGAAGAAAAGACACTCGATATGATGCTGAATGGCGAAACCAGTGCCGACGAATTTATGAGGCTGTTCTAAATGAGCGACAACTTTTTTGGCAAACTCTTTGGTGGAAACACCCCCCCGGACGATGAAAACAAGCCGAGAACTCCATCTACGGTTTCGTCGCAGCCACCCACAAAACCGCCAATGCCTCCAGGCGCAGGCAATCAGCCGCCCAGACCGGCTGCACCTCCAGGCGCTCCAGTGCGGCCAACTCCGCCGCCGGCAGGGCAACCACCAGCGCCAAGACCTCCGGCGCCATCGCCAGTGCCGCCAGTTGCGGCGCCAGCAAATGTTCCGGCCACGACTGCCGCAGAAACGCCCCCGGCTAGACCAACCGGTATCCCTCAAACAATCGGCGGCTATACATCTACGCCTTCTCCAGCCCAGAAAAGTGCCAGATCAGGCGATGACGGCGAAGTGATCATCGATGATCTTCTGCGTCTGATTGTCGAAAAGAGCGGCTCGGATCTTCACCTCACCGTCGGTTCGCCGCCAATGCTGCGTCTGCAGGGCAAACTCTGGCCAACTGATATTCCGGCGCTCACCGCAAAAGAAACACGCCGTCTGATCTACCAGTTTTTGAACAACGAGCAAAGAGAACGACTCGAACAAGACCTTGAACTGGATATTTCTTACGAACTTCATGATGTAGCGCGTTTCCGCTGCAATATTTTCTTTTCACGACTCGGCATGGGCGGCGTTTTCAGGGTTATTCCAACCCGCATCAAAACTCTTGCCGAGCTGAAGCTGCCACCCATTCTCGGTGACCTGGCCCGACGCAACAAAGGCCTCATTCTGGTCACCGGGCCAACAGGCTCAGGGAAATCAACCACTCTCGCCGCTATGGTCGACCAGGTTAACAATGAGCGCCAGGACCACATTCTGACCATTGAAGACCCGATAGAATTCGTGCATCAGCACAAGTCATGCATCGTCAACCAGCGCGAAATCGGGCCTAATACCAAATCGTTTTCTGCAGCGCTCCGATCGGCATTGCGCGAAGACCCTGACATCATTCTCGTCGGCGAAATGCGCGATTACGAAACCATCTCTCTGGCCGTCACCGCTGCCGAAACTGGTCACCTTGTCTTTGCCACTCTGCACACCCCGTCGGCAGCACAATCTGTAGACCGTATCGTCGACGTTTTTCCGGCGCACCAGCAAGACCAGATCAGAACTCAGCTCGCCGATGCCCTGCAGGGAATTCTGGCACAGCAGCTGATTCCGACTATCGACGGCATGAGCCGCGAAGTCGCCCTCGAAATTCTGATCAATACTCCGGCGGTTGCCAACCTGATTCGCGACAACAAAACCTTTCAGCTGCCCTCGATCATGCAGACAAGCAAGCAGGCCGGCATGCAAACCATGGATCAGTCACTGATGGATTTGGTAAAACAGCGCAAAATCAGCCCCCAGGAAGCCTATCGCCGCGCTTTCGACAAAAAGGCATTCGAACAGTACAAGCCACGCGAATACTGATTGTCAGCAACCAGAAAGGCAGAAATCATTACTGAATTTCTGCCTTTTTTGCGACCTGAAAATCAACGGCAAAAAATTTGTCTTGCATGACTTTTGCAGTTCGGGTACACTATTTGCCTGCAATTCAGCATGACCCTATTTTTTGCCGGAGTACCGCCAAGTGAAAGCTCACAGACACATCACAGACCCTGAAATGATTCGCAATGTCGCGATTATCGCCCACGTCGACCACGGAAAAACCACCCTGGTCGATGCCCTGATCAAACAGTCCGGTCTTTTCCGCGATAATCAGCGCGTTGAAGAGTGTTTCATGGACAACAACGCCATTGAAAGAGAGCGCGGCATAACGATTCTTTCGAAAAATCTGTCGCTTGAATTCAATAATTATCGTATCAACCTCGTCGATACGCCAGGCCATGTCGACTTTGGCGGTGAAGTTGAGCGCGTTCTGCAGATGGCCAATGGCTGCCTGCTGCTCGTCGATTCATTTGAAGGCCCGATGCCTCAAACCAGATTCGTATTGAAAAAGGCTCTTGCAGCCGGCTTGCGACCCGTCGTCGTCATCAACAAGATCGACCGCCCCGATGCTCGTGTCGAAGCGGTAGAAGACGAAATTCTCGATCTTTTCATCGATGTCGGGGTCGAAGAAAGCATGCTCAATTACCCGGTTCTGTATGCATCTGGCCGTGCCGGCTATGCAGTGCGCAGCATGGAAGACCCCCGCACCGACATTCGCCCACTGCTCGAAGAAATGATTAAACAGGTGCCACCGCCTGTCGCCAACATTGAAGGCCCTGGCAAAATGATGATTACCAGCCTCGACTACAACGATTATGTTGGTCGAATCGGCATTGGCAGGATTTTAAACGGTGTTCTTTCTGGGAAATCAGAAGTTTTCAGAATTCATCCTGGCGAAGTAGCCGAAAAACACAAAATTCTCAGACTTTATTCTTATCGGGGCATTCAACGCGTCGAAGTAGAAGAAGCAGGCGCAGGCGATATCGTGGCTATCTGCGGCATCGACACGCTCTCAATCGGCGATACTGTTTCTACTGAACTTTGTGACCCAGAGCCAGTAACTGCAGTCGATCAGCCGGTAATTTCGATGGCGTTTGCCGCCAATACCAGCCCATTTTCGGGTCGGTCCGGCAAATTTCTCACTTCTCGCCAGATTCGCGCCCGCCTTGACCGCGAGCTCGAAACTAACGTTGCCATGCGGGTCGAAGATGCCACCGAAGAACGTGACACCTTTCTGGTCTCGGGCAGAGGCGAACTGCACCTGGGTATTCTCATCGAAACCATGCGGCGTGAGGGCTACGAATTACAGGTCAGCAAACCTGCAGCAATCATGAAGCGCGACGAAAATGGCCAGATGCTCGAACCAATCGAAGAACTGGCACTCGATATTCCAGACAACTACATGGGCATCGTCATGGAGGTCCTCGGCCCCAGACGCGCCATGCTCGAGTCTTCAAAGCGCCTGCTCGACAATTATCTGCGCCTGATCTTCTCTGTTCCGGCGCGAGGGCTGCTCGGCTTCAGATCGATGTTTCTGACCATGACCAATGGCACAGGCATCATGAATCAATGTTTCAGAGCTTATGAGCCATATCGCGGTGATATTCCCGAAAGCCGCAACGGTGTAATGGTAGCTACCGACCCCGGTGTGGCCACTGGTTATGCCATCAAAAACCTTTCAGAACGCGGCACTCTGTTCTATGGCCCTGGCGAAGAAATTTATGAAGGTCTCGTTGTCGGCGAACGACCGCTCAGTGGTGATCTCAAAGTAAATATCGTTAAAAAACGCCACGTTACCAACCATCGCTCAGCGACCTCAGAAGAGCTTGAAAAACTGCAGGCACCCAGACGCATGACTCTCGATCAAGCTCTCGAATATGTTGCCGATGATGAATGGGTAGAGGTTACCCCTGATGCCATACGCCTCAGAAAAAAAGGCGAAGCAAAAGTCGGAAGAAAATCCTGACGCCATTATCGGTAAAACCCAGCACAACGAAGAACTCCGCCAGCGACGCTGACGGATTTCTTTATTTTTGCAAAAACAGCCAACCACTTAGAGTTATTGAATCAGTGGCACACCTGTAGCGAATGGTGGCTGGCAATCGTCTTCATAAGCTGTTCAGGGGTGTCGACCACCTGAAACAGTTCAAGATGTTCAGCTTTGATAGTTTTCTGGGCAATGCCGTGATGCATCAGAGCCAGCAACGGCGCAAAAAAATTATCGATGTTCAACAGATACATCGGACGGTTGTGACGCCCCAGCTGCTTCAAAGTCAACAGATCAAAAAATTCGTCGTAGGTGCCAAGGCCGCCGGGTAAGGCCACGATGTAGTCTGAACGGTCGAGCATTGCCTGTTTACGCGGTCGCAGATCGGCCACACTGTGCAGCTCATCGAGATTCGGGTGCTGAATTCCCCTGGCAATCATATATTCAGGGATAATGCCTATCAGATGCCCGCCCGCATTTTTGTGGGCATCAGCGACTATTTTCATCAAGCCGCAGGTAGTGCCGCCATAAAGAACGGCAAAGCGGTTTTCGGCAAGCAGCCTGGCGAATTCTGCAGCCGCAGTTTTAATCTCTTCAGAGACATCGGCGCTTGAAGAACAAAAGACACAAACAACCGGTTTTTTTGAATTATTCTGGTTCATAGTGAGCCGATTATAACATTAATTCTCCGGGCCCGTGATATTGATTTTTACTGGTATAGAGCTTATAATCTTTTCGCAAACAGTTTCGCCAATTGCAAAATTTTGTCGTCGACGGGAGAAACAGATGGTAGATCTCGAGAAAATCATTTCGTTGTGCAAGCGCCGCGGTTTTATTTTTCAGGGCAGCGACCAGTATGGCGGGCTGCAGGGCACCTGGGATTACGGCCCTCTCGGCGTCGAACTGAAAAATAACGTTAAAAGAGCCTGGTGGCGCCGTGTTGTTTATGAACGCGACGACATGGAAGGTCTCGATTGCGCCATTTTGATGAATCGCCTTGTCTTCAAGTATTCAGGGCATGAAGACACCTTTTCTGACCCGATGGTCGATTGCCGTAAGTGCAAGAAACGCTTCAGAGCGGATCAGGTTGACCCGAACGAAAAGTGCTCTGAAGGAGACAAACACGATTTCACAGAACCCAGGCCATTCAACCTGATGTTCAAAACCTCCTGTGGCCCGGTTGCCGACGAAAGCAACACAACCTATCTGCGTCCTGAAACGGCTCAGGGTATCTTCGTCAACTTCAAAAACGTTCTCGATTCAACCAACCGCAAACTCCCCTTCGGTATCGCCCAGATCGGCAAGTCATACCGCAATGAAATAACTCCCCGCAATTTTATTTTCAGAGTTCGCGAATTCGAACAGATGGAAATCGAATTTTTCGTCAAACCAGGCACTGATGATGAATGGCATAAAAAATGGGTCGAAAACCGGTTCAACTGGTATACCGAACTCGGCATCCGCCCCGAAAATCTGCGCAAATACGAACAGAAGCCAGAAGAACTGGCGCATTATGCCAAAGCTACCGTCGATCTGCTCTATCGCTTTTTCCCTGATCGCGAAGACGAAAACAAGCAGTTTGACGAAGTCGAAGGCATTGCCAACCGCACCGACTTCGACCTTACCTGCCACACCAAGGGCGGCAAGCTGGTGCTCGCCGACGGCCGCGAAATACCCAACGTTCACGCCATCAACAAGCTGACTTATTTCGATCACGAAACCAATCAGCACATTCTGCCTTATGTTGTCGAGCCATCAGCCGGTGTCGACCGGGCTACTCTCGCCTTCTTAATGGATTCATACTGCGAAGAAACCGTTAACGACGGTCAGCGCATTGTGCTCAAACTGCACCCCGAACTGGCGCCGATCAAAGTTGCGGTTCTGCCTCTGAAGAAAAACAACGAAGGCATTCGCAACACCGCCATGCAGATAAAGAACACCCTCATGAAAAAAAGCGGCTGGCGCACGGTATATGACGATACCGCCGGCATAGGCAAACTTTATCGCCGCCAGGACGAAATCGGCACCCCATTCTGCATTACTGTCGATTTTGACACCCTTGAAAACCAGACCGTCACCGTTCGCGACCGCGACACCATGACTCAGGAACGCGTCAAAATAGATGCCCTGCAAGAATATCTGGCTGGCAAACTTGGCAACTGCTGAACAAAGCAACGCAAGACTCATCAGAGGCGACATGCTGCATGTCGCCTCTTTGCTTGTTCCCGGCAGTTTCAGACTGATATATCTCGACCCGCCTTTTTTGACGGGTCGAGAACAGGTAGGCACCAAAGAAGGGCTGGTTTACGACGACCGCTGGGATGACGACCTTACCAGCTATCTTCCCTGGCTGCGTCAGAGGCTTGCCATTATCTACCCTCTGCTTTGCGCTAACGGCAGCCTGGTTCTGCATCTTGACTGGCGAACATCGCATCACGCCAGAGTCATGCTTGACGATATTTTTGGGCGAAAAGGCTTTATCAACGAAATTATCTGGCATTACACCGGCGGAGGGCGGTCAAAGCGGCGATTCTCGTGCAAACACGACACTCTGCTGTGGTATAGCCGCAGCAGCGAGCCTGTTTTTAATATAGACGCAATCAGAGTGCCGTATAAAAAAACTTCTGGTTTTGCCAAATCGGGTATTGTCGCCAGCAGTGGCCGAAAATACCTGCCACACCCGCAAGGAACTCCGGTTGACGACGTCTGGGACATACCGATAATAAACCCGCTGTCACACGAAAGAGTCGGTTACCCGACACAAAAACCGCTGGCGTTGCTCAATAGAGTTATCAGTGCCATGTCGAACCCTGGCGATCTTGTTGGCGACTTCTGCTGTGGCAGTGGCACAACGCTGGTAACAGCGCAACAGCTTGGGCGAAACTGGCTGGGCTGTGATCTTTCTGAGGCAGCGGTCGAATGCTGCCGGCTGCGCCTGCTCAAAGAGTGTCAGTTGCAGATTAACCCCGAGTTTATCGACAACCCTGCCTAAAAAACACCGACCGGCGACATTTTTCGACTATGGCTCAGCTTGCGGTTTATGGCGGCGGCGGTATATCATGTCGAGATAGTCGTTTGTATAAAAACTGTAAGCACATGGAGGAAAGCATGTCTGACGCGAGAAAAATGATTTTGAGCATGCTGGCAGAAGGCAAAATCACCGTTGAAGAGTCTGAGAGGCTGCTTGCAGCAATAAGCGACAAAGGGCAAAGTGGCACCAGTCGCGAAGAATCAGAGCGCGAAGCCGACCGCCGCCGCGAAAACGAAAGACGACAGCGCGAAGAAGAAGAAGAATATGCTCGCCGCCGCGATCGTGAACGCAAAGAAGAAGATCAATTCAATCCGTTTTTGCACGCAACCAAACTGGGTTTTGACCTGCGCAATCTCGCTCAAACAGTTCAACAGACGGTTCAGCAGGCAGTAAAGAAAGCAGAGCCGCGCCGGCGTGAATTCAAGGATAAAATGAAAGAATTCGGCAACTGGATGCAGGAAGTTGTAGGCAGCATGGCCAGTGAGCTGGGCAATGTCAAAGGCGAGCCACTCGACGGTGTACCGGTTGAATTTGTGGTCACTTCCCCGGAAGGGTTTGAGAACTGTGATACCTTCGTTTTTGAGAACATTTTTGGCGAAATTCGCATTCACGAAGGCAACGAATTCAAGATGCACGTCACCGGGCAGGTCAGCAAAGCGACTCTCGGCGAATATCAACCCGCGCAGTGGTTTTCCAGATACGGCATCAGAACGTTCGGCAAAACCCTAAATGTCGGTTTTGACCGTAATGAACCGGTTAAAGCCGCTATAGACCTGGAAATAACTCTGCCCGCAGACATGCATGTCAACTGCAAAACTGTTTCAGGCGGCGTCAGAATCAGGGGCAACTACCACATTGGCGAGCTTAAAACCGTCAGCGGCAACATTCGCATTCAAGGCGCCAATCTGAAACAATCTCAGATCGAGACCGTCAGTGGCTCAGTGCAGATCGAGGGCGGTGAGATCGCCATGGAAATCAAGTCGACTTCTGGCGACTTTCTGGTGCGTGATTCGCGAATCGAAGAACTGAGAATCAACTCGGTTTCGGGCGATATAATGCTCACCGAAGGCAGCATCTCAGAAAGCACCAGCGTAGCGCTGGCAACGACTTCCGGCGACATCATCGTCGAGAAGATGAGCGGCCCCTGGAAAGAAGTTTCAGCCACCACCCGCAGTGGCGATGTAGTTCTCGACTGGAAAGGCGACGTCACCCCCCTGAACAACCAGGGCTCGTCACTCAAATCTGGCAGCGACGGCGCTACTTTCAAAGCAGAATCGGTAAGCGGCGACATCCAGTTCACCTGAGCGAAGCAAAACGACAGTCATTCTGATAATCCGGAGCAACAATCATGGAAATATTACACGTCATCGGCCTTGTCATAATCATAACCGCTCTTTTCGCCATCGGCGGCAAAGTGGTAATTTTTTTCAAGAACCGTGAAATCGCGCTGATCAAAGAAAAATACGAGCAGATGCTTGATTCTACGAAACATGAACACGAATCGGTAAGGGCTGCGCTGTCGGAAGACAGTTTTAAACAGGCCAAGCGTCTCGAAGAGCATTACCTGAACAAGCTCAACGAGAAAGACAGACAAATTCAAGAGCTGGTCAACGACCTCGAAGCTCTGCAAAACTGGAAAAAAGAACTCGAACTGAAATTTGCCAAGTATGAAGGTGCCAGCCAGGGCAGCACGCAGCATCTGGTGATGAAGCTGCTCGATCACAACCAGAAGCTCAATGAGGCTCTGAACGCCAAATGGAAAAACATTGAAGAAAACCTGTCGAATGAATTCACTGCAACACTCGGCAAAATAAAACACATGTTTGCCGACGCAGAAAAACTGCACCGTGACGGCATAGAGATAATTTCAGAATACGAATCGCGGTTGCCTGACGACGTCAAACGCAAAGTTCACGAAGAAATGCTGAAATTGCCGCAATCAACTATCAGTTAACACTGACCTGCCCTAATACCGTTTGTTCAAGCCCGGGCCGTGTGTTACACTGGCGGCATGAATTTGCTTAACATTGTCAGCGGAATATTGTTCGTTACAACCGGGCTTGGCATTTATGCCGGCCTGGACAAACTCTCTGGCTCTTTTATTTTTCTGGCGCTGACAGTCGCCGGTCTTTACTGCAACAGTTTTTTTGCTCTAATCTCCAGAGAAGGCAACAAGCCTCTGGCGCTTATGATGCGCCGGGGCATAAATCGCGGCAAAGCAGACATCGTTTTGCGAAGCACGGCGTTGTTTGCGGTAATAGCGATGTGTTGCCTGTCTTTTTTCAAGCTGTATCGGCTGACACAAGGCCTGGATCTATCAGTTCACGACTCGTTCAACAACCAGATCATCTACCTTGTCAGTCAGCTGTTTCTGTTGTTCTTCGCTGTTTTTGCGGTAAGAACAGTGCAAAGCGCAAAAAAGCCCGACGATTCGATTCAGTGGTTTCGTGCTCTCGGCTATCTCAGCTTTTATCAGTCGCTGATCTTTTCTTTGTTCGCATTCGCCTCTTATCTGCCCGAAGCGGAAAGCGAAATCGTTGCAAAAATCGTAGATTACGGGCTGTTTTCGGTTTTTGTTCTTATAGCGCTGTTGTCTGCTGAAATGCTGACAGCAACGGTTCGCAGCATGAGAGTCGCACTTTCAGGGGTCGATACTGACTTTTTGCCCGTTCCATTTTTCATTGCTTTCTTTGCCGCAGAAGAATCGATCAAGACAAGTCTGATCAAGAGTATAGAAACCATTTCGGGTGTAAACATCGCCAGATCAGAAATCGTCGCTTTCGGCCTGAGAATTTTTGAGCCTGTGCTTATTTTTACACTCTTCGCAGTCTGGCTGATTACGACAGTTGTAATTGTGCCGCCCGATCAGGAAGCGGTATTTCGCCGCTTTGGGCAGATAACCGGCGCCGCTGCCGCCAGACCGGGAGTATATTTCAAGCTGCCGTGGCCTTTTTCCACAGCAGAGCTTCACAACCCTTATCAGGTGAGAACACTGAACGTCGGTTTCGAGCCTGATCCTGGGCAAAGACACATCATCTGGACGAGATCTCACGCGATCAACTACTTCAATCTCATTGTCGGCGACGGTGTTGAAATCATTTCGATCGATTGCCAGCTGATGTACCGCATCGACAATCTTTTAAAATTCGTCTCCAGCCTGCAAAACCCAGATGAATTCATCAGCGCCGCCGCATACAGACACCTTACTTTCGAAACAATTTCGGCACGCTCAGACGAAATAATCGCCAGAGATCGAAAATTGTTTGCCGATCAGCTGCGCCGGCAGATTCAAAAAGATCTCGATGCTGCAGAACTGGGAGTAAGCATCGTTGAGATCGTTTTTCTCGCCATGCACCCGCCGACCGAAGTGGCTGGGGCTTTTGAAGACATAATCAGCGCCCAGATCGATAAACTCACATATGTGCTCAAGGCGAACACAGAAAATACCCATAAAATTTTTATGAGCCGCGCCAATGCCAAAAGTCGTGAACTCGAGGCTCACAGTTATGCTGCCAATGTTACTGCAAAAGCCGCCGGCGAGTCTTCGTCGTTTGCGAGTCGAGCAGCCGGTTTCGAATCAGACCCGAACCTCGAAAAATTCAGGCTCAAGCTCGATCGTATGCAACGACTGCTGGCTGGAAAACCGATTTATGTCGTCGATAAAACCCTGCTGCGAAGCAGCGATAAAATTTATCTGAATCTGCAAAACTGGTAAAGAAGGTGTTCATATGCAATTCTGGCTGAGATTGCTACTCGCGACTCTGCTTTTAAGCCTCATCTCATACAAAGCAGTGGTTATACCCCTGCCGGAAGGCTACAAAGCCGTTATCGCCCATTTTGGCGACCCAAATCGTATAATTGAAACGCCAGGAGCCCACTTCAAGTGGCCATGGCCAATCGACAGCTTTTATCTGTTCGACTGCCGCAGCCGCATTTACAACACCAGATTCACCCAGACGCTGACACGCGACAAAAAAGCGGTCATCCTGCTGACTTATATCGTCTGGCATATCAGTCAGCCATTGACCTTTCTGCAATCAGTCGGAACAACAGCCAATGCCGAAGACAAGATTGAAGGTCTGGTCTCGAGTTCAAAAAACAACGTTCTCGGCAACTACGACCTTGCCAACCTGGTATCTACAGACCCCGGGCAGCTGAAACTCGAAGAGATCGAACAAAGAATTTTAGAAGCTGTGGCGGAAAGGGCGCGCGAAAGCTTTGGTGTCGAGATCGTCAGTCTGGGCATAAAACGACTGGCCTACCCTGAAAACAACGTCAAAGCTATTTTCAGCCAGATGCGTGCCGAGCGCGGCCAATACGCCGCCAAATACCGAGCCGAGGGGCGCATGCAGGCTGCAGTGATTCTTTCGGAGACAGACCTTGAAATAGCGCGAATCAATGCAGATGCCATCAAAACTGCCGCAGAAATTCAGGGTAAAGCTGACCGCGAAGCAGCGGAAATTTATGCCGAAGCACACAAAAAAGGCCGGGAATTCTATAAATTCAGCAGATCGCTCGAAGCACTCGAAAAAATGGTGAACGAAAACGCCGTGTTTATATTACGAAGCGACCAGGCACCATTCAATGTGTTGAACGGGAACACAATCGATGACAAGGACTAACAGAACTACAAGCCCGCTGGTGAAAACCATAGAAGACTTCATGACGCTGCTCAAGGCGGTGATGTTTCTGGTTTTCGTCGGTTACTGTCTTTCGGGATTGACGCTGATAAAGCCAGACGAGATCGGCATGATCCTGAGAATGGGAAAATTAAACGGCAAAACTCCGGTAGATCAGATACTCAACCCGGGCTGGGTATTGGCTCTACCGCAGCCTTTCGATGAGGTTTTAAAAATCCCTGTCAAACAGATACTGCAGGTCAGAATAAGCGAACTTGCGGCAATAAGTAAGGCTGAGGCAGCTGATTACCGGTCGATCGACCCACTGCAGGAAGGTTATTGCATAAGCGGCGACGAAAATATTTTTCAGGCTTCGATTCTTGTCAAATACCAGATCAGCGAACCGACAAAGGCCATTTTTAAGCTTTCAGATTCATTTTCGACCTTCAACAGAATGATTCATGATCTTGCCATCGCCGAAATGACAAGAGTCGCCGCCGGCTTTACCATTGATGGCCTTCTGTCAGAAAATAAAAAGCAGCTTTCTACAGAAGTTAAAGAAAGAGTGCAGAGGCAGCTTGATAAACTCGACACAGGCCTCGCGCTGGTATCCGTCGAGATCGAAGAAATTGCGCCACCAACTTTTCTTAAAAACGATTTTGAAGAGGTTAATTCTGCTTTCATCAACCGGCGAAACTTCATCAACGATGCCCGCAGTCTGAGTGAAGAAAAGCTGCCCAAAGCCCGCGGAGCTGCCAACGAAAAAATCAATCTGGCTCAGGCCTATAAACAAACTGTAATTGCCGAGGCCGAGGCCAGTGCGGGGCGTTTCAGTCAGCTCCTTGAAGCCTGGAAAAAGTCACCCGACGAAGTCAGCCAGGAAATGCGCACCCGCACTCACAAATCGGTTATCGAAAAAATGCGACGCGCCATCGTTCTACCCTCTGGAAATGAATCTTCAGCGCCGGTCAGATTGCTTTTTGAGGGTAGCACCGGCGTGACGATGCCGGTAGTTGACAACCAAAACCCATTCTACGACGATGAAGAAGAAGAGCCATGAGCGAAATATCGTCTGATTATCAACACAGCGTTGGCCTGAATAACATTCTCAAGGTTAAGCTGGCCAACTCGATTTTTGCAGCAATTTTTCTCGTAACCGGCCTGATTTATGAAGCCATTTTTCCGGAACAGCTGCAAACTGCAAGATTTATCGTGGCAATCGCGGCTCTGGCCGTATCATTACCAATCTTTGTCAACGGAATCAGAGGGCTTTTCAACCGCGAAGCCTGCTTCATGACCGAGCAACTGGTAAGCCTTGCTATACTTGCCGCCATGGTTGAAGGCGATTTTGTCATCGCAACCATCATTCCGATCATTCTAGTTTTCGGGCATCTGCTCGAAGAAAAAAGCATCATGGGGATCGAAGAAGCGATTGCCGCACTGAAAAAACTTCATTCGAGACATGCCAGACTTCTCAAAAACGGCAGCGAAACTCTTGTCGATCCTGACAAACTTGCGGTAAACGACGAAATTATCTGCTACCCCGGCGAAACCATCGCGGCTGACGGCATGGTTGTCGAAGGTGACACCATGATCAACCAGGCCCCAATTACCGGTGAATCGATTCCTGTAGAAGCTTTTCCGGGCATTGGCGTTTTTGCCGGCACAATCAACCTCAGCGGCAAACTCTGCATAAGAGTAACCAAAACTCCTGCCGACACGCTCTTCAACAAAATTGTTCACCTGCTTGAAGATGCCGAGCGCTCTAAAGCGCCGATAGTTAAAATAATAGAGAAGTATCTGGGTCTGTATTTTCCTTTTGTAATAATGGTCGCCGCTATAACTCTGTTTTTGAGCAGCGATATCAGCAGAGCAATAACGGTTTTGATAATAAGCTGCCCCTGCGCCCTGATTCTGGCGAGCCCGGCCGCGATGGTTGCCTCTCTGGTAACGGCTTCTCGCAACGGCATAATGATAAAAAACACAGCTTTTCTTGAATTACTTGCCGACATCGACACCGTAATTTTTGACAAAACTGGCACAGTGACGCTGGGGCGCCTCGAAGTCGAAAAAATCTGCCCACTGCCTGGGATTGACGAAAATGAACTGCTGAAAACTGCCGCG
>Ga0116142_10002685_pt1 | contig 18852 bp, 9 predicted proteins | sample AD_UKC033_MetaG_FD_89785 | JGI IMG/M metagenome (GOLD analysis project Ga0116142, IMG submission 89785) | Active sludge microbial communities of municipal wastewater-treating anaerobic digesters from USA - AD_UKC033_MetaG | ecosystem: Engineered > Bioreactor > Anaerobic > Digestate | place: USA... | reverse complement strand
TACCCATGCTATTGGCCCAATGCGTCAAATGCCGGGGGTTTGGGGGCGGCGCCCCCAAGAGACACGAACGGACTCGAGACCAGATGCACTCACGCTTGGGTTGCGGCCGAAGGCCGCTCCAAGCCAGGCAGGATCCAGGAACCGCGGGACTGGGCGCGACCTGATGAATGGATTCCCGCTTGCGCGGGAATGACAATCCAGAGGCTCTGTGAACCCTCATTGCATGCGTGGGAGTGCAGTCGTGCACCCGATTGACCCTCCCGACCGTCTTGTCCTTTGACAATCCGGCCCGGCGATTCTATCATTGTCCGTGTTCGACTCCCACGGCGATGTGGCCGCGAGTCGGTAAAGGGAAGTGTACCGGAGTTCATTCTCATGGAACGAGAATACCATGATCGACGCAGGGCTGGCGTGGCCCAGCCCAAGGCCTGGCTGACCTTCCTGCTGTTGGTTCTGGCGGGTCTGGTGCTGTTTCGAGAGGCGAGGTTCTGGCTTGGCAGCGTCTACTCGCCGGGCGCCGAGCCCCGCGCGGTGGTTGCCCGAGGCGACCTGGCCGCCGACGAGAAGAGCACGATCGATTTGTTCAAGGCCGTTTCCCCTTCGGTTGTGTACATCACCACGCTGACCATGCGGCAGGATTTCTTCAGCTTCCGCGCGCTGGAGGTCCCCCAGGGTTCGGGCTCCGGCTTCATCTGGAACGACCAGGGCTATATCGTGACGAACTACCACGTCATCGCCGAGGCGCGAGGGGCCCGCGTGACGCTGGCGGACCGCTCCACCTGGGAGGCCCAGTACGTCGGGTCCGAGCCGGACAAGGACCTCGCGGTGATCAAGATCGACGCGCCGAAGAACCTGCTGCCCCCGATCCCCGTCGGCACCTCCGCCGACCTCCAGGTCGGACAGAAGGTCTTCGCCATCGGCAATCCCTTCGGCTTCGACCAGACGCTCACGACGGGCGTCATCAGCAGTCTGGGTCGGGAGATCGTCTCGGCCACGCAGCGTCCGATCCAGGGGGTCATCCAGACCGACGCCGCGATCAACCCGGGCAACTCCGGCGGCCCGCTCCTCGACAGCGCCGGACGTCTGATCGGCATCAACACCGCGATCGTCAGTCCCTCCGGCGCCTACGCCGGCATCGGGTTCGCGGTCCCTGTGGACGTGGTGAACCGGATCGTCCCCCAGATCATCAGCGGCGAGAAGATCAAGAAGCCCGCCTTGGGCATCAAACCCGTGGAAGACCACTGGGTCCGTCGGTTCGGGCTCGAGGGCGTGCTGTTCTCCGCCGTCTTCGCGGGCAGCGCCGCGGAGAAGGCCGGTCTTCGCCCGACGGTTCAGGATACCCGCGGACGAATCCTCATCGGCGATCTGATCGTCGCCGCCGACGGCAAGCCCATCCGCAACCTGAACGACCTCTACCGCGTCCTCGACAATCACGAAGTGGGCGACACGATCAAGCTGACGATCCGCCGGGAAGACCGCCAGGGCGACGTCGAGATCACGCTCCAGGCCGCCGAATGAACGCACGGGCCGCCGTGACCCGTGACCCGTGGCTCGTGACCAGTGACCCGTAGCTCGGCCTCCGTCGTTCGTATCTCGCATCTCGCGACTCACGCTCTGTTGCTCCGCGCGGGCGCTGTGCCCGCCGTCGTCCTTCCCGCGAACGCGGGCATCACGCCTGAATGCGGGACCCTCAGACTCCGATAAACGTGCATTTCTTACGCCTGGGACAAATTCCTTTGGCGTCGTTTGGCAGGGGGGTGTTTCGGGGTATACTTTAGCTGGGTAAGTACCTAGAAGTAGAGTCGGGATCCCGCCGTAGAAGTGTCATGTGAAGTTCATGTCGTGTCGTGCTCCGCTTGGAGTTGGGGGCATTCGCTATCCCTTCGGAGCGATAATCCGGGCCGCCATGCATCATCATGGTTTGTCTTCGTGTGTGTTGTATCGATGTGGGCATCATTCATCTGCGGGAGGGTGAAAAATGTTATCTGTGGGCACTATGACTGGCGCGGTAAGCGGGCGGCATCTGGCGAGGATCGGATGCGTGATGGCTCTCGTCGCGTTGCTGTGTTCCGGCGCGTATGCGCAGGAGATCGCAAATCCCAGCTTCGAGGTCACCTATGAAGGTACGCCGGAACCCCGGCCTCTGCCCGAGGACTGGACATGCGTCGATAGCCCGGCGTTCAGCTCCTGTTGCTCGAATTTCTGGGCCACCGACGGCAGCCTGGCGGCATGCTTGTACAGTCTCGCCGGCGCGGACATCTCCGAGGGCTGCTACCAGAGCTTCTACCAGTACGTTGACCTGACCGACGCGGGTGGCATCGTCTTCGACGCCATGCTGCAGGCCAGTGACGGCGGGGCCTTCGGTCCGTTCACAGCGGCCCTCGTCGTGACTCCGCTCGACACTCTGATCGAGTACACCGTGTGGAGCGCCAACAAGGCGGGAGACTACCCGAACCAGGTGGCGCCCCTGGACCCGACCCTCATCACCGGCGTCTGCTTCGTCGAACTGCGTCTGACCGCGACCGCCGACTGCTGCATCAACGGCTTGGAGTTTGCCGCGTTCTGGGACAATTTCGGGTTCTGTGACCTGCCTGAGCCGACGGCTATCGACGCCGCCATCTGCCTGTGGCCGTCCGTACTGTACAAGGGCGATCCCTGCAGACGCTTCTGGTGGGACGACTTCGCGCCGTGGGTCACCTGCTTCATCGAGCTGGGGGACGGCTACAGCGCCACCCAGATCGTTGGCTCGACGGTGTACCTGGAGAACATCCCGGCCCACATGGGTTGGCAGTGGTGGGCCCGCCCGTTCGCCAACTGGACGAACACCACGGACATCGACTGGGACGGCAACCTGGAGCGCATGGTCAAGTTCGATCGCGCGGATGTGGAGGCGATTCTAACGGCGCCCGAGACGACCGTGACGGTCCGCGGCCTGCTGCTCGACGGGACGGCCTTTGAGGGGACCGCCGTGATCCGTGTGGTGACCAAGAACCCGTGGGGGTGGCCGTGCCAGCCCGCGAAGCCGCCTGCCTGGCGGTGGTAGTCGAGCCGCCTCGTCGGGCGGAAGCGGGGGAGTGAAATAACGCCGCCGCCAAGGGCGGCGCCCGCAGAGAGTCCGACGGGACTCAAGAGGGCACCCGGGGGTTGCAGGGTTCGGTCCGTGCCGGTTGGATACGGACGACCCGCGACGCCCGGGTGCACCGTTTCATGTGGAGGGTGCTGCCCGGCGTGACCGGGCGAATCGGCCTGTCGCTCACTTGTTGGTCGGCAGTTCTGGGAGGGGAGCCGCTGGTCCGGCTGTGTTCGCGGTGATCTGCCCTGTGGCTTCCGTGTAGAGCCATCCGACGTCCTGGGCATCGGTCGGAGCGATCCGGCTGCTGCCCTTTCGGACACTGGCCGGGAGGACGGGAATACGATCCAGGTATGGGCCGCAGAGGTGAGCGGGGGTCCTCGTCGCACTGACGTTGCCCGCGAGGTCCGTGTACTGGGTCAGTTGGGCCTCGATCCGAGCAGCAGTGGGCAGGGCGCCGCCGTGCTCGATGCTGTACAGGTCGATGGCGTTGCGGAGCGCCGCCAGGCCGTTGTCCAGGGTCAAGTCGCCGGTGTTCCGAGCGCCCTGGCTCATTTGGGGGATACTCACGGAGGCCAGGATCATCAGGGTCGCCACCACGACGCCGACTTCCAGGAGACTGGAATCCCTCTTCTGTGCAGGATGGAGCGTGCTCATACTCTATGCCTTCTCAATGGTCCATGTTTTCGGGGACATGCGATGTGGGCCATATCGTCAGAAGGCAGACGGCACTTGAGTCCTCCCCTGGTCCCGCGCGAGCAGGGTAGACGCGCAGGAAACGTTCTGGGCAGAGGGAGTGATAACGTCGTGTCCGATTCGGCTGGGATCGCGATAGCTGCGATTAGGGGTAGACGCCCGCCCGCTGGAGCTTGAGGGTGAGCTCGCGGATGCGTTCGGCGGCGTCCTTGGCCCGACTGACGGCTTCGTCCCGCTCTTTCTGGAGCTGCTCTCGCATCGCGGCGTACTCCTTGAGCTTGCTCGCCTGGACCTGGGAACTCTGGATGCTGGCTTCGAGTTCCCGCACCTTGTTCGTCGCCGTCGCAACCTGCGTGATGAGCGTGTCGTGAACTTGCCGGAAGCTGGCGAGGTCCGACCGCGTGTTCTCCAGGGCCTTCGAGAGTCGCTTGATTTCGCCTTCCAGCATCTCGTCGCGAGTCTGGAGCTGCTCGATGCGGGTCGCATGCACTCTCGCCCGCTGGAGGCTGAACGATTCCCTGCTTGTTGTGCGACTGGAGGCCGACACGCCGGCAAAGGCGCAGACGACCAGCAGGACGAGCACCACGATCCCCAGGATCATCTCCTCGAAGCTCTTTCTGTTGGTCCCTGACTCTCGGATCTGATAGGTATGCATGGCACTCCCAACCCCTGACTTCTCCTCAGCCTGTTCTGGAGACGCTGTTCCGACCGAGAACAGTCGCCCCCTGAGCAAGGCACCGCCATTATTGACGCTCTCCTCCATGGGGTATCCGCGGCCACGGGTCTCCGGGAATCCGAGGACACGTGCCACGGATCGAGAACGGGAATCCGGCCTCCGCACGCCCCCGCGCAACGAGCCTGGATTCCCTCGTCCGTGACGAAGTCTATTGTACCCGAGCGGGGCGGAATGGTCAAACGCCAGCACGGCGTGCCTCCGTTCTCTGACCCGGACGGTTGCCTGCTGGCTCACGAGCGGGAATTTTATGGGACTGGCTTATGCCTACAGGCGAACTTTTTTGCCGCCGGGATCGCCCTCGCGAATCCGTCCGACCGAGGCGATTGCCGACGTCGAAATGTTCACGGACCGCCCGCGACGCCCGGTGCCGACGAAGAGCGGATGAACTCGAGAAGTCGGAACTGCAGGTCGTACCCCGCACGCAACTGCTGATTCGGGACCACGTCGCCTGTCACGCCCATCCGCGTGTCCGAGAATCGCGAGCCGAAGCCGATGGCTGTGACCATGCCTTGGCCACGGCGGGCGGCGGCCGCAACAGGAACGCCCCCGAGCTGGATGAAGGGCGTGCCTCCGCGGACCTCGAGGGCGGAATCGACGGTCGTGGTCGGCCAGCCGCTGGGGACGGACAGGGTCCCTTGGGCCTGTGCCGTCTGGCCCAGGCTCAGGCCGAAGGAGTGGAGGAGAGAGTTGGCTGTGGATTTCGCGTTCTCGGGCGAATCGAGAACGAGGACTTTGCCGCCCGATTCGACATAGTGCTCCAGGGCGATCCGGAAGTCCTGAGTCACATGACCGTCGGGGTACAGGAAGATGAGGATGTCGGCGTCGAAGACCGCGAGATCCTTCCGGCGGGAAGTGAACCACCCGAGGCGCAGGATCCACCGTTCGAAGATCCCGAAGCCGTTGGCCTTCGTGGCGATGAATCCGCTCGTGGACAGAGGCGTGCTGCACACCGTGCGGTCGACAATCGCGTGGACGAAAGGACGAACGGGACGAGGCAGCGGATTGGCGTGCCTGTGGAGGGTCTGGACCCCGACGACGGCAACACACCAGCCCAGGATCGCTGCGCTCAGGGTCACCAGGCAGCAACCACCGCGGCGGCGCGTGAATACCCATCCTCCCGCCATGCACAGGATGCCGAGCGTGATCAGCGGCGGCCGGACCACGCCGGTTGCGTCGCGATGGTTCAGCCATTCGAGCATGCCGAGCATCAGTTCCGCTTTGCCCTGCTCGAAGGTGGAGAAGTTCGAGAAGATCGTGGAGTCCGTGAACGCCGCGACTCGCCCGGGGCCGCGACGCGCGGTCCAGAGCTGGACGAACGCGCCGTATCGGGCTTCCGCGAGGTCCTCGACCTGGGGATAGAAGTTGCTCGCGTGGTAATCGGCGGGCAGGCTCCGGAGGCCCGTGCCGAGAATGGCGGCCCGACCGCCGCTGGCGCCCGGCGCGATCGAGCAGGAGACCGCGAAATCCAACGGCGGCACGTGCTGCACGATCGGGTGCGCCGCCAACGGAACGCGATAGAGCTGGCTGAAGGGCGTGTCGATGTCGAACAGGCAGTCGTAGCGGAAGCGGAAGCCGAAGCGGCCCGCGATCTGGTTGAGGTGCAGTCCCGTGTTGAAGACGCTGGTGTGCTCGCCGATCAGCAGCAGGCCGCCGCCGTTCTTGACGAACCGCTCGATGGCGTCGATTTCGCCCTCCGCGTAAGGCGACGTGGGGACCTTGACGACGAGGACGTCGCAGCGGTCGAGCGTGCCTTCCACGATGATCGAAGTCAGTCGACCCATTTCATAGAAACGGGAGCAGTAGTCGTAAATACAGGCGTAGTTGTATCCGGATTCCTGTCCGTACCAGTCGGTGTCGTACGGCCTGTCCGTGCGTTCCCAGGTCGAGTGGTGCTCGTCCACGAGGATGCGTCCCTGCTTGCGGGGGCCCGAGGGGACCCACAGGATTCCCAGGGCGATGAGCGCCGCGCCGGCGGCCGTCAAGACGACGGCGCCCGCTGTGCTCACGAGCTTCGGCGGCTGGGCGGCTGCATCGTCCGTTTGCGTCGTGCTCGGAATCCGAACGAAACGCATGGCGAGCAGAGCCGGGCCGAGCAGCAGGAGCAGATGCACCCAGGGGCTCCAGAACTGATCCATCAGCAGCAACTCCGCGTCGTACCCGGTCCGCAGCGCGCGGTGCATGAACACCGCGATGAGCAATCCGCAGCGGACGGGCAGCCACAGGGCGGTCCATACTGCGAGCGTCGCTGCCGGACGCAGAAAATCGAGGACCTTCGCACGCGATCGGCCATGCGTCCGCAAGCACAACAGGACGAAGCCGCCGATCAGGAAGCACCACGTCGCCGGGTCGAGCAACAGTTCCCACGTGGCGCCGAGAGGATGAGCCCGGCGCATGGAGTGCAGAGTGAGGGTGGTGCCGTCGATCGCGGCGTCGATTCCGAGCAGTCTCGCGACCGCATAAGGCAGCCAGGCGAGGCCGCACGGCAGCTCGTGGGACCTCGCGGTGACGCTCGCGTAGACGAACATGGCGAGAGACTGCGCCGCGAGGATCGCGCCGGCCGTGACGCCCGCCTGTCCAAGTCTTGCGGGCCAGCGACGGGGGATGGGAGCCGCCCAGAGCAGCGCCCCGACGACGATCAGGGTCGCGGCGGCCCGACCGGGCCATGGCGCGACGGCCATTGCCGGTGCGGCCAGAACCGCCGTTGCCAGGAGGACCTTCTTCGAAGGCGTGCGCAGGTCGATCGCGGTCAGCAGAGCGATGGCGCAGACGACCGTCGCTGCCCAAGCGACCCACTGGGCATCGTGATAGTAGCTAAGCCCGAGGAGCCAGGAGGCGCTCAACAGTGCCAGCGCAAGCCATGCCCGTCTCATGGCTTCACCTCCTCGCCTGCCGCGGCGCCCGTGCTCGGGGTCTGCAGCGCGGGCGGGACCCACATGGTCTCGTCGCGCAACATGCTCAACAGCCACCGCCAGAAATCGGCGTTTTCCCGCAGACCCTCGAAGGCGGCGCCGTTCTCGTACTCGAGATTCTTGTTCATCGCGAAGCACGTGTCGCCCACGAGCACGACAGCCCCTTGGCCCGACCGCTGCATGAGGATCACGGGCAGGTTGGCGGGCCCGTAGGCGATCACGCGGGTGTTTGGATCGGTTGACGCAAGGGGCCAGGCAGCGTGGAACCGCACGTAGACCCGCTTGCCCTGCGATTCGAGGTAGGGCGATTTGAAGTACCCCAGCGGCGTCGGCTCGCGAAGCGCGTCTTCGGGCGAGCCGATGCGCAGCCCGAAGGCGTCGAGCAGGGGGCGGATCGGGCCGGCCTGGTCGTGGCCTACGGTCACGATCAGAATGCCTCCGTTGCGGACGAAGGTCTTGACGGTCTCCACCTGCTCTCGCGAGAAGCGTCGGGACGGCGCGATCACGACCAGCAATCCCGCCCGTTCCAATCGCTCTCGCGTCAGGTCAGGGAGGGACAGGGTCAGGAACCCGTTTCGCATGAGGGTCAAGGCCAGTCCGCCGAGCCCGTCGGTCCGCCAGGATTCGCTGCTGAAGGCCCCGAGGTGAGACGCGTCGATGTAGGCCAGATTATTCGGGCTGGCGAGACGGCCATCGGGCAGCGGGTGTATGCCCTTCTGGGTCATGCCGGCGCAGATCACGAGCGACCCTGCGGCGACTGCTGCGACGAGCGACGTCTTCAGCGGGCTTGGTCTGCGACAGAGCAGAACGATCAGGATCGCCGCGAGCAGGATTGCGGCCAGTTGCCGCCACGCCGGATGGGCGCCGGGACCGGCCAGATAGGCAAACAGGCGCGACGTGAAGACGTACGACGACACGTTGATCGCGTTGGTAAGGCCGGAGGTGTCGCCGAAGGTGACGATTCGGCCCTTCCCGAACGGCTGCTCCGCCGCCAGCACGAGGTCGCCCAGTCTCTCTCCGCTGTCGTAGAGGTCGTTGCCCATCATGGCTCGGGAACTGGCGGCGTCGCCGTAGTCCGCCCATCCCCATCGCCCGATGAGAACGGGCCGGGCGGGCCATCGCGCCTGGACGGAAGCTCCGATCACGACGCCGAACTCGTTCTGGCTGTCCTCAATGCCCGCGGTCATGGGGTGACTGATGGCTTCGTAGGATTGGAGCCAGCCGCCGACGGCAAACGTGGCCGAGTCGAATGCAACCTGCGTCGCGGTCCCGGTCAGCAGTTCGTTGAAGCGGTTGCTTCCCGCGGCGTCTTGCGTGGTGTGCTCGCCGAGCAGCAGCAGCGAGCCGCCGCGACGGACGAAATCGCGGATTCGCTGCAACTGGCCCTCCTGCCAGGGGTCGTCGGGGAAGATGACCACCAGGACATCAGCGGTCGCCAGATCTGCGTCGGCCAGCTCGGGCGATATGAGGGGTTGAGCGCCGAGGCTCTCGATGAAGGACGGGAGCATGCCGTACATGCCGCTCGAAAGCCGGCCGTACGAGCCGTGCGTCGGCTTGAGCCAGTTGAGGAAGCCCTTCTCGAAGAAGACGATTCTTTTTCCGTCCAGGCTGGACGGCCCGGGATAGAGCGCAGCAATCAAAGGAAAGAACACGGCAGCGACGACCAGTGTCGCAAAGGCGATCCACCCGTGAGATCGTCGCCTTGCCGGGCTCGGATCCGACCCCCAAGGCGACCAGCGAAAGACCGCGACGAGAACCGCCAGGTGAATTGCGCACGCCAGGAGCGGGAGGTTCCACGGGATGGCCTGACGGAGCAGGCGGACGATCCATCTGCCCTCGCCGTCGCCGTCGGCGGGTGGCGCCAGCGACGCCGAAAGATCAGGGGCATACGACAACAGGACCAGATAGAGCAGGTGGCCCAGGACGACTCCTGCGCAGATATAGACCGCGCGCCCCTTCCGAGGCCGGGGGGTATGCGGCAGGTAGAACGCACAAAGGGCCGCGGTCAGAACCAGGAAGTCCAGGCCGGCGAAGGTGGCGCCGATCGCGAGGGGCCGTCCGGCCACTGATCCTGCGATGCGGCCCAGGGTCCGCCCGACGAGGTCCGCGCCGAGCCAGAACCAGGGAATCGACGTTGCCGCGAAGCGGTACAAGCCCAGGACCGTTGCCGCCGCGGACGAAGCCGACAGGATGTCCCTCCTCTGACCATCCGATCCGGACGCCAGCAGGGCAAGGACGAGGGCACAGGCCATTGTGCCGGCCGGCTGCATCGGCAGGTGAACCAGGTAGAGTGATGAGCCTGCGACGAGCAGCAGGAGGAGCAGCGTCCAAAGCGATTTGATATGCCGCCGGGGGGGCAAGGACAACACAGCAACCCCGAGCAGCAGGAGCGTCATCGCCCGCCGCAGGGGGTGCCCGAGCAGACCTGTCGAGCCGGCGGAGAACCACGCGGCCGCCAGGCCGGCGGCTGCGGCAATGACCGTCGCAAGGACCTGTTCATCCGAATATCGAGGATCTGGACCTGCACACCCGGATTGTTCGACTTCGTAGCGCTGCACGTTCAAGCTATCTCGTTGCCCTCGCTATGGCTAGGTAGTCCGCGATTGTCATGCACGGCGTGTTGACGGCAAGGCACGCATCTCCGAGGAGGGTCTTCAATTCGCCGCCTGAGCTCGTTCCGGCGTCGCATATAGGGCATTGCGTCTTCACCACCAGACACTTGGTCATTGTAAGCGGGCATGTGGTCGGACTGGTTGGGCAGCGGGTGAGCACGACCGGGCATTCCGTCTGTATGCCAGGGCACTCCGTCTCCACCGGTGGGCAATAGGTTTGAACGATCGGGCACTGAGTGTCTACAATCTTGCACTTCGTCGGCGTCGGCGGGCACTGCGTCTCGTAGACCGGGCACTGTGTCTTGACAGCAGGACACTCGGTCGCCACGGGCGGACAGAAGGTCTCGTTGGCGGGGCATTTCGTCGTAGACGACGGACACTTGGTCTCGACCGGCGGGCACCGCGTTTCATAGACCGGGCACTGCGTCAGGCCGACGGGGCACTTGGTCTCCGCAGGCGGGCACTTGGTCTCCTCAGGTGGACATTCGGTCTCGATCGGCGGGCATTTCGTCTTTATGACCGGGCATTCGGTCTCGACGACGGGACACTTGGTCTCGGTCGCCGGGCACTTGGTTTCGACGGGCGGGCACCGCGTTTGGTGGACCGGACATTCCGTCAGAACGACGGGGCACTTGGTCTCCGCGGGCGGACACTTCGTGTCGGCCGTGGGGCACTTGGTCTCGGTGACCGGGCATTCGGTCTCGACGACCGGGCACTTTGTCTCGGCGGCTGGACACCGGGTCTCGACCGTCGGGCACCGCGTTTTGAAGGGCGGGCACTCCGTCAGGACGGCGGGGCACTTGGTCTCCGCAGGGGGACATTTCGTGTCGACGGGCGGGCACTTGGTCTCTGTGACCGGGCACTTCGTTTCAATGGGCGGGCACTTGGTTTCGACGGGCGGACACTTGGTCTCAATCGGCGGGCACCGCGTTTCATAGGCCGGGCACTCCGTCAGGACAACGGGACACTTGGTCTCCGCAGGCGGGCACTTCGTGTCGGCCGTGGGGCACTTGGTCTCCGCGGGCGGACACTTGGTCTCGACCGCGGGGCACTGGGTCTCGCCGGTCTGGCACTCCGTCGCTACGGGCGGGCATTTCGTCTGCACCGGCGGGCAGCGGGTTTCCACCGGCGGGCACTTGGTCTTTGTGGGCGGGCACTTCGTCTGTGCGGTCGGGCAGCACGTCTCCACGACGGGGCATTCGGTCAGCAGCGCCGGGCAGGTTGTCTCGACCGGCGGACACTGCGTGACCGCCACCGGCTGCGATGTCACGATGGGCGGATCCTCCACGGTGAAGCCCAGGCAAAACGCCAGATCGATCGAGTTGGCTTTGCTCTCGGCCAAGGGGTGGCCGGACGGATAGCGCAGCTCCGCCCAGTTCGCGGCCGACCCATCGCCCGACACCGCGTCGTCCATGAAGTGCTCGGGCCATTGTCGGGTCTTCCACCCGAACTGGCCGTCGGTGGTTTTGACCTGGACGGACAGCCAGTAGATCACCGGCTTGTCGTGCGTGCCTTCCTGCAGGAAGGCCTCCTCCGGCTTGACGGTCATGCCGATCAGCCAGACCTGCTTGTCGCCCTCCGGGGTCAGGTCTCCTGTCCAGGGGTCCCACCACCACTCATAGCCAATGTCCATGACGTGGTAGAGTTTCTCTGCGAATTCGCCGGAGACGAACGTTCTGCTCCACAGGACCTCGGGTCCAGGCTTGGAGTACGGGTTCTCCTTGTCGTATCCCTCGGTTCCGACGGGATCGTCGGGGTGGATCTGCACGGTGATGCTGCGAATCCTGCCCTGAACGTCGCCTTTCCAGGAGCCCCACAGGCGGATGTCGGTCAAGCGGCCCCGACGGGTACACTGGAAATCGTCCGCGAGCACGCGCAACGTGTCGTTGCTGGTGTCCACGCAGATGTCGATCCCTCGCGGCGTCAGGTCGGGCGTTTGGCACCATCCCTTTTCGCCTGTGCCCGTCGACGGCGGGCCGATCTTCACGATGTGGTCCTCCACCTCGCCGTCCGGGGCCGCGCCGTCCGGAGCGAGACCGCCGTTCGTGCTGATGCGGAACCGCGCGAAGGTCACGCCGACGGCCGCACTGTTGGGGACCACGAACGGCAGCACATGGACCCCATCGGGAAGGAAGGCGTCGTGGATCTTCTCGGCGACCTGCCAGGTGAAGTCCCCGTTGAAGTCGATCCACGCCTGGACTACGCCGCCGCCGCCGTTGACTTCGACCGTTGCAGAGGCGAGCTGGCCGACGATGAGCGGCGAGAAGATCACGCCTCGCTCATCCGAGTTCCCGGCGTTGTCGTCGCCGAGGGCGCTGGGGTCAGGCTGGCCATCGGGTTCGGAGTCGGGCATATTCTGTGCGTCGCCCAGCCATGGACCGAACGGGCGGTGCCTGGCGCCGTTCATAGCGGCCAGCGTCGGATAGCCTATTGCCGCCGTCGCGGTGACGGGCGCGTCGCCCCAATCGTATTTCAGCGGGTACGCCTGGATCGCGGGCTGGACGAGGTAATCCTCCGTCTCGCCGTACTTGTAGCCGCCTGCCGGCCCGGCGCCTTCGAACCCAGGCGCCGCGCCCACGAGGACGATGGATGGGAAGTGCTGTTGCTCGCTGATCGTGACGCGGACCCAGAGCGGCTCGAGCTCTCGCTGCGCCGGGTGCCAGCATCGGAATGCCGGAGACTCGATGGTGTACGTGCCCGGCCCAGGCAGCACAGGCATCTGATTCTGCACGGCCCACTCGGGTGCTATCGTGCCGTCGGCGCACGTGTGTACGTCGTCCCAATCGCCGTCCCGGTTCCAGTCGAACCACATGTTTACGTAGACCGCCTGCGTAAACGCGTTCGTCACGGTCACCACGTACTTAACTGTCGTCGTCTGACAGAACGGCAAGACCAGGGGAAGCAACAGACCGTCATCGGCGCCGTCCTGGTTTGGCGCATCATTGAGCGGATCGAGGTTGTTGACGGTGTCCTCGTCCCCGCCGATATCCGCTTCCGCCTCCAGACTGACCGCCTCGCCGAGGTAGAGCAGGTCCAGCGGGTGGAGATGGATCGGGCCATACGGCGGCGAGCCGGCCTGATAGACGGTCGGGTAGTGCGCGATCACGCCGGACGGATACGCGAGCATCGTCGCGCCTGCGACGCTGTTCGAGCTGTCCGGGGCGTCCCCAAGGTCCTTCTCGGGCTTCCTTTCATCGTCCCCTGTGATGACGAAGGCCATATCGAGCGACAGGCCTGCGTAGCGGTGCTTGTCGGGATAGACCATCTCGGCCCAGCCGGCAGTGCCCGGGATGGTGTAGACGGCATCGTCGTTCCAGCGGCACTGCAGGGAGGCTGTCTTCCACCCGAAGGAAGCGCCCACAGTCGCGGCGGAAGTCGTGACCCCGGGATAGCACGCCACGGCCAGCCAGTAGATGGTCCCCTCCTGTTGCTCGAAGGCGTTGTCGTCGATGCAGAAGTTGTACTGGAAGGCATATCTGTGATTGTCCGGCAGATAGCGACCGGTCATGGGATCGTACCATCCCTCGGGACCGTTGTGGACCCTGCGGACGGTGTACTGGCCGGAATGGAACGTCCGGGTCCACAGGAGGCTGCCCGGCCGGCTCCAACCATTGGCGGTCGCCGGGACGTCCGAGTAGATGCTCAGGACAAAGGACAAACTGCCCGGGCCTTGCTGGGGCAGGACGTCGTTGCGGAACGATCCCCAGAGGTGGATGTCGTGAATGGGACCGGTTTCGGTGCATTTGAAGTCGTCCGCCAGGGTGACCTGGGTCAGATCGACATCCATTCCCGTGGAGGCCAGGTCGGGCAATTGCGGCCAGTGCATTTTGTGCGGCTTGCCTGCCGCCCAGTCGCAGGCGCCGCCTTCCCCGGCCGCGATCGACAGGCCCGGCTGGGTCTCGTAGGCCCAGCCACTGATCACGACGCTGTGCGTTTCCGTCCCGATGTCTGACTGGCTCCCTATGAGCAGCCAGCCGTACTGGCCCATCGCGGTGCGAAGACCGATGTACCCGCCGTCTTCGCCGAACTCGCAGGGTCCCAGCAGATAGGCTGAGTCCAGAAACGTCGCGTCGGGACCGATGACCGCGCCCATGGGCAGGTTGGAGGCGAGGAGCGCCAGACCCAGGATGCCTCCCGCGCCCATGCCCAGATCCATCCCCATGCCCAGATCCATGTTCATGCTGCTGGCCATGCTGCCCGGCCCGAAGATGCCCAGGTGGGTCCCCATGCCCATGTCCATCGCGGACATGTCGCCCGGCATGCCCATGTCCAGCCACAGCTCGATGCGGAAGTCGTCCCAATCGCCGTCCATGGCGCCGAGCTGGATGATCTTGGACTCCATCGGATGGAGGACGGCGTTCTGGGAACCAGAGAAGACAATTGCCGCGAGCGTAGGCGAAGTGGTTGCTGCGATTGCGGCCCAGAGAATCGTGAAGCGTCTCATGATCTGTTCCTCCTTCTGCGACAACCGATCCCGACTTCGGTGTGCGCACTCCCACCGAGAACTGCCACGGCCTTGTTTGACTTGTGAGATATGCTCTCTTGCCGTTTCGGACGGTGCGTATGACCTTTGGCGCACGCACGGAGTAACAATCTGAGTATACGCTATCCCCTTCCCTGCGTCGCGTCAAGACGAAAAACGATTTTTCCGGAAGTTCGGGTCGCCTTCGAGATTCCGAGTGCAAGTGCGGAGAAGAGGACGGCGATCATCTGGCCGCGGGTTCCCGACAAGGTTTGCCGGCCAGGTACAACTCCAGGCGGCCATCGAGCGTCTGGGTCGATCCTTTCGAGCTGCTTCGGACGATCTCAATGGCCTGCCGGACGGTCCGGACCGCCAGCTCGAATTGGCCCGTCTCCGCGTAGGCAGCCGCCAGACTATCGAGCAGGGGAGGCGACTTGTGGTCCGTTGCCTTGCAGGCCCATCCGGCCAGACGCAACGCCTGCTGGCCATTCCGGCACGTCGCGTCCGGACAGGTCGCCAGGAGCCAGGCCAGGTTGTTCGCGATGCCCACATCGCCGGGATTCGCCAGATGGGCGGCGCGAAGGTGAGCCAAGGCCTCCCGGTACTGCCCGGCGCTGCACAGGAGACTGCCCAGCAGGCCGTGCGTCATCGGACTGCTCGGCGCCAGGGAAACCGCCTTCCGGGCATGGGGAATCGCCTCCTGCTCCTGATGGAGTCGGGCCAGGCAGGACGCCAGGAGGTAGAGCGTCTCCACGTGGTTGGGCTCCTCGCTCAGGACCGTGTGAAACTCCGCGATGGCCTTGGCGTACTCGTGCCGGCGCTCGCAGCCGAGCCCGATGCGGTAGTGGGTGTAGTAATCCGCGAACTCCTGTCGGATCTCCGCGAACCGGCGGGGATCGACGTTCACGAACTCGGGGATGTTGGCGGCGCGATTGGACGCGGTGAAGTGCTCCAGCAGGACCGCCGGGCTGTCGTTGCTTTCCGCGTCGATGTGCGTCAGCCACAGTTGGGTGAACGGCCCGTCGGCCTTCGATGCAAACACCAGCCACCTGCCGTTGGGGGACCAGCTATGCCAGGAGTTCATCTTGTCGGGGAAGTTGCATCGCATCCGTCGCGGCGTGCCTCCGTCGGCGGGCAGGATGTACAGCGTGCTGTCGGGCTGCAGGAGCATGAAGGAATCGCTCTGGCAGAACACGATCCACCGCCCGTCCGGCGAGAACCGGGGGAAGAAGTTGCTCCTGCCGTTGTCGGAGGCGCCGGGCAATGGAATCGCCTGTCCGCCCAGGCCGTTGTTGAAGGGGATTCGGTAGAGGTCGTAGCGGAATTTCTTATCCCCCTCGAAGAACTCGGCGACTTCCTCTCGCTCGACCACCACGGAGGCGGCGTCCTTCAGGCCGGTGAGCTTGTACGCCGGGGCATGGGCGAACAGGATTGTCTTGCCGTCCGGACTCCACACGGGATTGCTGTGTACGTATTGACGGTCGTCCGCGCCCGGCAGCGGGAAGAACCGCTGGGTCTGCCGGTCGTAGACCACCAGAATCCCCGACACCGGAAAGAACCGCTGCGAATAGTACAGGTCGTCCACCGGCGCGAACACGGACCGGTCCTTGACCGTGCTGACGACGTACCGCCCATCGGGCGAGATCTGCGAGAGCAGGCCGAACGTAGGCTCCTTGTCGTCCCGCAGGTAGTCGCTCCAGGAGATCACCTGATCCTTGCTCAGCACGGTCCGCGGGTGGATGTCTGCGATGACGTAGGACCCCTTGTCGCTGCCGTAATCGACGTCCATCGCGAGGGTCTTGCCGTCGGGGGTGAACGAGTGACAGTTGCCGCAGACCTTCATCCCGGTCAGCAGGGTGCGGGACTCGTACCTGGAGACCTCGCCCAGTCGCCAGCGAATCGAGTCGAGATTGGCCAGGACGTGGCGAAACGGCAACGGCACGTCGCGAAAGAAGATCGGCGCACCGACCGGGTCCTCGGAGAGACTCAGCTTCACGTGCCCTCGCGACAGAGCGACGCCGAGCGTATCGCCGGAGAAGCCTGTGATCGTGACGATCCCGGTCCCGCTGCGCCACAGTCCTTTGATCCGGTCCCAGTCCTGCGGATCGGGCCGCCATCGCCTGACGGGATTCGCCGCCGCCGGCGGGTGATAGGCGGCGCTCGCCTGCGAGACGGACCGTGGATCGTCGTCCGGCGCCCGCGGCGGGGTGGCTCCCTGGGTGAGCACGCACACGTGATTGGCGTCGAACGCCAGGTCGATCAGCCAGACGTCGGCCTGCGGCGCCGGGTCGCTCCACACGAAGGTCGGCGCCGCGACGTCCGGCGGAAGGACCGCTTCATCCAGGGGATAATCGACGACCAGGGGCGTCAGATTGTCACTGGTGGAGGCTGCCCTTGCGGCGTCGCCAATTCGCCCCTCGGCAATCGACGGGACTGTCTGCGACGGGAAGTACACAACGGCGTCAGCCTGGCCGAGAAGGGGATAGCCCGCCGCCCGGGCCGGAACGGCCATCGCCACCGCGATTGCGACCCACATGATCGTGTCTCTCATACGCCACCGGTCAGATGCGACACAAATCATCCTATTCTTCCACGGGCCGGTTGTCAATTGGCCGCGGAACGGGTATAATGGAAACACGGTTGGCGGCGGGGAGCGGGGGTTCCCTGCTCCCGTGCTGCCGCCGCCTGTTTCCACGCCGAGCCGCTGTTCACGCCAGGCTCGCAGATCGGGAGGTGAGTTGTGCACGCCACGCGCAGATTCCGGGGGATGCTCGGGATCGGACCGCACTCGCCACGGGACGACTCGAAACCGCAGATGAACGCAGATGAACGCGGGCGGGCATCAGACCGCAGCCAGGATCGACTCACGCAGAGACGCGGGGACGCAAAGATCGTGAAGATTTGGCGGGGTTCTTCTGCTGGTTTCCCTGGACATCCGCCCACAGCGGGATTCCCATGCTTTGTGCCTGGGGTTTCGGTTCAGTCTGTTCTATCAGCGTTCATCCGCGTTCATCGGCGGTTTCGGAAATGATGGTGGTTTGAGTCGGTGGTTCTGCTGGATTGGAGGTACGTTATGGTTACTCGATGCACATCCTGGCCGTATGTCGCGGCTGTCCTTCTCCTGACAGGCGTTTCCACCGCCACCGCCAAATACAGCGGCGGGACGGGGGAGCCGAACGACCCTTACCAGATCGCCACGGCCGCCGACCTGATCGCCCTCGGCGAGACGCCCGACGACTACGACAAACACTTCGTCCTGACCGCCGACATCGACCTGGACCCCAACCTCCCCGGCCGCAAGGTTTTCGACAGAGCGGTTATTGCACCACATGTCGGTGGTATGACGAACTGGTTTCAGGGGACCACTTTCACCGGCGTTTTTGACGGTAGTGGTCATGTGATCTCACGGCTGACCATCAACGGCGGGCACTACATTGGGCTGTTTGGCCAGTTGAGAGCGGGGGCCCAGGTGAGGAATCTGGGACTTGTCGATGTCCACATACAGGGTGGAAGGTGGTGCGTCGGCGCGCTGGCGGGGCTCAACGGCGGCACTGTGACCGGTTGCCACAGCACCGGCGACTGCGTCGGTGGGCTGCTGGGATACAACTCTGAAGGCGTCGTGAGCAATTGCCATAGCACCGGCACCATCAGCGGTGGCTCATTTGTCGGTGGGCTGCTGGGATACAACTCTGAAGGCGTCGTGAGCAATTGCCATAGCACCGGCACCATCAGCGGTGGCTCATTTGTCGGCGGGCTGTTGGGATACAACTCTAAAGGCATCGTGAGCAATTGCTACAGCACGGGTCTGGTCAGCGGCAGTACGAATGTCGGCGGACTGGCGGGGAGAAATGGCGGTGGGTGCATTGTTACGAGCTACAACAGTGGCCCAGTCACTGGCGCGTCACAGGTTGGCGGGCTGGTCGGAGATAACGGTTACTTCGGCTACGCCGACGGGACCTCTACTGACGGAAATGTCGCCGGGTGCTGGAGCACCGGCACGATCGCTGGAAAGCGGTCTGTCGGTGGCCTCGTTGGGCACAATGTCGGCAATGTGGTCGACTGCTACGCGAAGGGAAGCGTTTGTGGAGACTCGCCGGTCGGTGGGTTAGTGGGAGTGAATTGGGGCGGAGGGTTGTATCACAGGGACAAGCCAGGCTATGTTGCTCGAAGCTACTCCGTTGGCTGCGTCGACGGACAAACCGGCGTCGGTGGGCTGGTAGGGGACAATTATCTGGGCAGTGTGATAGTGAACTTTCGCACTTTTTGATCGGGTAATGTGGATGTGGTATCAAGAGAAACATACCAACCGTCCGATGGGTGTTGTGAGAGACATCCGACAAGGAGGTTGGTATGGTTACGACATCTTC
>Ga0116142_10002681_pt1 | contig 18861 bp, 11 predicted proteins | sample AD_UKC033_MetaG_FD_89785 | JGI IMG/M metagenome (GOLD analysis project Ga0116142, IMG submission 89785) | Active sludge microbial communities of municipal wastewater-treating anaerobic digesters from USA - AD_UKC033_MetaG | ecosystem: Engineered > Bioreactor > Anaerobic > Digestate | place: USA... | reverse complement strand
GGGCTTCGACTTCCTTTTTCGGGGCGATTCCCGCTATTTTGAACAAATTACGGACTCAATTGTTGAAGGGGTGGAGAACGTTCTCGGGAAAGTTTAGCGAAGGGTGGGAAGAACCCATGAAGACCATCGCGCGAAGCAAGGCGGCTTGGGTGGCGGAGGCGCTGCGGCAGTTCGAGCGCCCGCTGCTCCGCTACGCGGCCGGGATTACCGGCGACGCGGAACTGGCGCGGGACGTGGTGCAGGAGACCTTCCTCAAGCTGTGCACGGCGGACCGCGCGCAAGTGGACGGACACCTCGCCGCCTGGCTCCACACGGTGGTGCGCAACCACGCGCTCAACGTGCGCAAGAAGGAATCGCGTATGGCGCCCCTGCTCGATGAACATGCGGTCCCGCAGGCCGACGGTGGTTCCGGACCCGGCATCGAGGCGGACCGCAACGAGACGCACCGCCTCATCGCCGACACGATCCGCGAACTCCCGCCGGACCAACAGGAAGCCTGCCGCCTTAAATTTCACAATGGACTGACCTATCGCGAAATCAGCGAGGTAATGGGCGTGTCCCTCGGGACCGTCTCGAACCTGATCGCCGGCGCGCTCGACCTGCTGCGCCGCCGCTTGCGGACCGTGCTTGACCCGGTCCGGGAGGCCTGAACCATGAGCAACAAACTCGACCACGAAAAACTGACGGCGTTGGTCCTCGGGGAATTGGACGCCGACAATCAAACCCATATCTCCGAGGAAGTGGAATCGGACTCGGAATTGAGGACGCTCGCGAAGGAACTGCGCGAGGCTGCAAACTTGACGCGCGAGGTCTATGCATCGGAACCCGACTTACAGCTGGACACCGCTCAACGGGAGCAGGTGATGCGGGAAGCCACGGCACAGCCCCCGGTGTCCAAGCCGCGACGCGTGAGCTCCAAGGAATCGCGCGCGGGATGGCGATGGTGGGCACTTCGTCTTGTGCCCGCAACGGCCTTGGTCGCCCTCCTCGTGGTACTTATCTTGCCACTGCTCGTCCGTCCTCTCGAATCCGCCAGGCGCGGCTCTCCCGCCGATCTCGCAAATGAACTGGCTCTCAGCGCCCGTATGGCGGAAACGGATGCGACAGAAGAGCGTTATCACGCCGGCAACGTGCGCGCGGAGGCCGAACAATGGGCTATGCAGGCGGTTGAGCAGATGAAAGCCCGCGGGTACAGCGCGTCCGTCAACGGGGGGCCGCGCACACCGTCGCTTCAAGACGTCAAGGTCGGAGGAGAGATCAGAGTCAAAGGAAACTTCTACGGTCAAGATATCAACGGTCTTCCACCAACAGGTCAAGCATCGTATTTCGCCAAACCGGATGGGACGGCCAGCCCTTACGACGACCCGGCGCGCAATTACTGGCCCGGCCATAACACGGAGGCGTACGCGAACATCGTCGAGAACCCGTTCAAGCGCGTCACGGACGAAGCGCTGTCGACGTTCTCCATCGACGTGGACACGGCGTCGTATAGCAATGTGCGGCGGTTCCTTGAACAAGGGATGCTGCCGCCGCCGGACGCGGTCCGCATCGAGGAACTGGTCAACTATTTCGATTACGACTATGCGCCGCCAGAGGACCGGTCGAAGCCGTTTACCGCGCACGTGACCGTCGCGGGCTGCCCGTGGAACGCGGATCACCGCCTAGTGCGCATCGGGCTCAAAGGCTGGGAGATGGTGAAGTCCGAGCGGCCCGCGAGCAATTTGGTGTTCCTGATCGACGTGTCGGGCTCGATGCAGCCGGAGAACAAGCTGCCGCTCGTGCGCCGTGCGCTGCGCCTGCTCGTGCGTCAATTGGATGAGCGGGATCGCGTGGCGATGGTCGTCTACGCCGGCAATTCCGGCCTCGTGCTGCCGTCCACGCCGGGCAACGAGCGGAAGAAGATATTTCGCGCAATCGATCACCTCGATGCGGGCGGCTCGACGAACGGCGGCCAGGGCATCCAACTCGCCTATCGCGTCGCGGTCGAGAACTTCCTTGACGGCGGGGTCAACCGGGTCATCCTCGCGACGGACGGCGACTTCAACGTCGGGATCACGAACGAGGGCGACCTCACGCGGCTCATCGAGGAGAAGGCGAAATCGGGCGTGTTCCTCACGGTGCTCGGGTTCGGCCTGGGCAACCTGAAAGACGCCACGATGGAGAAGCTGGCCGACAAGGGCAACGGCAACTACGCTTACATCGACACGCTGAACGAGGCGCGCAAGGTGCTCGTCGAGCAGATGAGCGGCACGCTTGTCACCATCGCGAAGGACGTGAAGATTCAGATCGAGTTCAATCCGGCGCGGGTCGGGGCGTACCGGCTTATCGGCTACGAGAACCGAGTGCTCGCCGCGCAGGACTTCAACGACGACACCAAGGACGCCGGCGAGATCGGCGCGGGCCACACCGTCACGGCGCTGTACGAGATCGTGCCCGCCGGCGCGCCCGTCGAAGCGCCGTCCGTCGATCCGCTGCGCTATCAGCAGGCGACGGGGCTCAGCGACGCGGCCACGAGCGGCGAGTTGATGACACTGAAGCTTCGGTACAAGGCGCCGGACGGCGACACGAGCAAACTGTTGACGTTTCCCGTGCGCGATGCGGGTCTCGGATGGGAACAGGCCGACCCCGACTTTAAGTTCGCGGCGGCGGTCGCGAGTTTCGGCATGTTGCTTCGGAACTCCGCGCACAAGGGAAGCGCGACCTTCGACACCGTGCGCACCTGGGCCGAAGCGGGCCTCGGGGACGACCCGAGCGGCTACCGGGCGGAGTTTCTCGATCTCGTCGGGAAGTCCAAGACATTGACCGGAAAATAACCTGGCATCGGTTCCGGGGACTTCACGCCGCGCCGACAAGCGGGACGTCCCCGGGACCGACGCGCCACCGCGCGGAAACGCGAATCCGGTTCTACTCACCACGAATTACGCCAATCACGCGCATAAGAACCGCGTAGTTCGTCTCAATTGGTGCATGCGCGGTCCGACGCTCGTCCCTTCTTCCCTCGGGCCGCCATTCCGCGCCGTGCACTCTGGAAATAGGCATATTCCCGCGTCTGTTTCGGTAGTGCGATCGAATGCGTTGCGCGACGATTTGGCGTCAAGAAAGCTACCAAAATGTCACGAATTATACTAAAAATATCAAAGATTGCGACGCGCGCGCGGTGTATCTGACGCAAAATCAGCCCTGGGTGTAGTATCCCTTGAAAAAGGGTTTGACTTCCAGCGCGCGCGTTGCGTAGTATACGCTCCCGACGCGCAGCAGGGAGACCGACAGGTCCCGACGCAAGCGCTCACCTTCGTTCGCGCATTCCAGGAATCAACCGGAGAGGCGGCGGCAAGTGCATACGCGTATGACATGGCCCCGAAGCTTATACGAACCGAGCACGGAACACGATGCGTGCGGCATCGGGTTTCTGGTCAATATTCGGGGGAACAAGAGCCACGATATCATCGACGACGGCGTCAAGGTATTGGTGAACCTCACGCATCGCGGCGCGTGCGGCTGCGATCCGGAAACCGGCGACGGCTGCGGGATGCTGCTGCAATTGCCGCACCGCTTTTTCGAGCGCGAGGCGGCGGCGTTGGGGTTCGATCTGCCCGCACCGGGGCGTTACGGCGTGGGCATGGTGTTCCTGCCGCGCAAGGACGAGACCCGCGCGGCGGCGGAGGCGCTCTTCAACAAGACCATCGCGGACGCGGGCCAGCGCCTGCTCGGCTGGCGCGACGTGGCGCTTGACTCCTCGAAGCTGGGCTGGCTCGCGCGGGAGAACGAACCGGTGGTTCGGCAAGTGTTCGTGCAGGGTTCGCCGGACCTCAATCAGGATGCCCTCGAACGCAAGCTCTTCGTCATCCGCAAGAGCGTCTCGTGCGCGATGCGCGGCTCCGGCCTTGAGGGCGCGCAACAGTTCTACGTGCCGAGCATGTCCACGCGGACCATCGTGTACAAGGGACTCATGCTGCCCGAGGCATTCGAACAGTACTACCTCGACCTGAACGACCCGTCGTTCGAGAGCGCGTTGTGCCTGGTGCACCAGCGCTACAGCACGAACACGCTGCCGTCCTGGTCCTTGTGCCATCCGTTCCGTTTCGTGTGCCACAACGGCGAGATCAACACGCTGCGCGGCAACATCAACATGATGCGGTCGCGAGAGATGCACTTTAGCAGTCCCCTCTTCGGCGAGGACGTGGCGAAGATTCGGCCCGCCGTCACCGAAGGGGCTAGCGATTCGGCCATATTCGACAACGTGTTCGAGGTGCTCGTGCAGGGCGGACGGTCGGTCGAGCATGCCATGATGATGATGATCCCCGAGCCGTGGAGCGGCCACGAGTCGATGCCAGACCACAAGAAGGCGTTCTATGAGTTCCACGCCTGCAAGATGGAGCCCTGGGACGGCCCGGCGTCCATCGCGTTCACGGACGGCGTGAAGGTAGGCGCGGTGCTCGACCGGAACGGGCTCCGGCCCTCGCGATACTGGGTGACGGGCGACGATCGGGTGATCATGGCGTCGGAGGTCGGCGTGCTTGACGTGCCGCAAAGCAATATTGTGAAGAAAGGCCGGCTCGAACCCGGCCGCATGTTCCTCATCAACACCGAGGAACAGCGCATTGTCGGCGACGAGGAGATCAAGGAAACCCTGTCGCGGCGGCGTCCCTACCGTACATGGCTGAACAAGTACCGTCCGAGCCTGCCCAAGAACGTGCCGGACCGGCAGCCCATCATCGAGCCGACACCGCTGCTCGAACGGCAGCAGGTCTTCGGCTGCACTGAAGAAGACCTCGAACTGATCATCGCGCCCATGGCGAAAGACGGCAAGGAGCCCGTCGGCTCGATGGGCAACGACACGGCGCTCGCCGCGCTCTCGCCGCGCCCGCAATTGCTTTACAACTATTTCAAGCAACTCTTCGCGCAGGTGACGAACCCGCCCATCGACTCCATCCGCGAAGAGATCGTCATGTCCCTCGAAACGGACCTCGGCCGCGAGTGGAACCTGCTCGACGAGGCGCCCGAGCACTGCGAGCAACTGCATCTCCCGTCGCCAATCCTCACCAACGGCGAACTGGCGAACTTGCGGCGCATGATCAAGCCCGGATTCCGCACCGCGACCATCTCGACGCTGTTTCCCGTGAAGCACGGCCTTGGCGCGATGTCCCAGGCGCTTGATCGCGTCTGCCGCGAGGCGGAAGCGGCGGTGGACAACGGGGAGACCATGCTGATCCTCTCGGACCGGGGCGTGGGATCGGAGCAGGCGCCAATCCCGGCGCTGCTGGCCTGCGGCGCGGTGCACCATCACCTGGTGCGCGCGCTCAAGCGCACGGAGTGCGGGATCATTATCGAGTCGGGCGAACCGCGGGAAGTGATGCACTTCGCCCTGCTCTCGGGCTACGGCGCGGGCGCCGTCAACCCGTATCTCGTTTTCGAGACCATCGACGAACTGATCCGCCGCGAGGTTATTCTCGAGGACCATCGCGGCGACGCGCGGAAGCATTACATCAAGGCCGTCGAGAAGGGCCTGCTCAAGGTGATGTCGAAGATCGGCATCAGTACGCTGCACTCGTACCGCAGCGCGCAGATTTTCGAGGCCATCGGCCTTGGCGATGCACTGATCGACCGGTGCTTCACCGGCACGCCGTCGCGCATAGGCGGCATCGGCGTGGACGAGGTCGCGCGGGAAACGCTGATGCGACACGGGGCGGCGTATCCGATCAAGCCGTCGCGGCGGCGAGAACTCGACCCCGGCGGCCACTATCGGTGGCGGCAGCGGGGCGAATTCCACCAGTGGAACCCGGAGACGGTAGCACTGCTGCAAAAGGCGGCGCGGGGCAATCGCTGGGACACGTTTCAGCAGTTCTCGGAGGCGGTGAACGACCGCAGCCGCACGCTGGCCACGCCGCGCGGTCTGCTCAAGTTCAAGCCGGGAAAGCCAATCCCCATCGAGGAAGTCGAGCCCGCCGGCGAGATCGTCAAGCGGTTCTGCACTGGCGCAATGTCCTTCGGGTCGATCAGCCGCGAAGCCCACGAAACGCTGGCCATCGCCATGAATCGGATCGGCGGCCGCTCGAACACGGGCGAGGGCGGCGAGGACCCGCGGCGCTTCGAGCCGGACGCGAACGGCGACCTGCGCCGGAGCGCCATCAAGCAGGTGGCCTCGGGTCGGTTCGGCGTGACGAACGAGTACTTGGTCAACGCCGACGAGTTGCAGATTAAGATGGCCCAGGGCGCGAAGCCGGGAGAGGGCGGCCAGTTGCCCGGACACAAAGTGTTTCCCGAGATCGCGAAGGTGCGCTACTCGACGCCGGGTGTCGAACTCATCTCGCCGCCGCCCCACCATGACATCTACTCGATCGAGGACCTGGCGCAACTGATCCACGACCTGAAGAACGGCAACGTCCACGCGAAGGTGTCGGTGAAACTTGTGTCGGAGGTGGGTGTGGGCACCATCGCGGCGGGCGTATCGAAGGGCAAGGCCGACCTCGTGCTTATCAGCGGGCACGACGGCGGCACGGGCGCGTCGCCGGTGTCGTCCATCAAGCACGCCGGGCTCCCGTGGGAACTCGGGCTTGCCGAAACGCACCAGGTGCTCGTGCAAAACAACCTGCGCGACCGAATCCGGGTGCAGACCGACGGCCAGTTGAAGACGGGACGCGACGTGGCGATCGCGGCGCTCCTCGGCGCCGACGAGTTCGGGTTCGCGACCGCGCCCCTCGTGGTCAGCGGCTGCATCATGATGCGCAAGTGCCACTTGAACACCTGCCCGGTCGGCGTGGCCACGCAGGACGCGGAACTGCGCAAGAAATTCAGCGGCAAGCCCGAGTACGTCGTGAATTACTTTTTCTTCGTGGCCGAAGAGGCGCGGCGGATCATGGCCGAACTCGGCTTCCGCACGATGAACGAGATGATCGGGCGCGCGGACATGCTCGAGTTCGACCCGCTGCCCGAGCACTGGAAGGCGAAGTTCTTGGACTTCTCACGCATCCTCTGCGTCGCGAAGCCCTGGCCTGACGCAACGCTCTATCAAAGCAAGCCCCAGGACCACGGCCTCGACAAAGCGCTCGACCACGTGATCATCGAGAAGGCGGAACCGGCGCTCGAACGTAAGGAATCCGTGCGGTTCCACGTCAAGATACGTAACGTTAACCGCACGGTGGGCACCATGCTCTCGAGCGAATTGACGCGCCGGCACAAGCTCGGCATGTACACGGGCCACCTGCCTGAGGACACGGTCTGGATCGACTGCGAAGGGCAGGCGGGCCAGAGTTTCGGCGCGTTCACCATTCAGGGCGTCACGCTGAACGTGGTCGGCGAAGCCAACGACTACTGCGGCAAGGGCCTGTCGGGCGGCAAGATCATCATAACGCCGCCGCCGGACTGCCCCATCATCCCCGAGGAGAACATCATCGTCGGCAATGTGGCGCTTTACGGCGCGACGGGCGGCGAGGCGTATTTCCGCGGCGTGGCGGGCGAGCGGTTCTGCGTGCGGAACAGCGGCGCGTGGGCGGTGGTCGAGGGCGTGGGCGATCACGGCTGCGAGTACATGACCGGCGGGCGCGCCGTCGTCCTGGGCCGCACGGGCCGTAATTTCGCGGCGGGCATGAGCGGCGGCATCGCCTTCGTGTACGACAAGACCGGCGACTTCGAGGGCCATGTCAACAAACAGATGGTGGAACTGAAGCCGCTCCACGAAAAGAACATATCCGAGCTTCGGTATCTTATCGAGCGTCACGCGCGATACACGGGCAGCCTCGTCGCGCGGCGAATTCTCGACCATTGGGACGTGGCGCTCACCCAGTTCGTCCGCGTAATGCCGACGGATTACGCGCGGGCACTCGAGGAACTCGAACGGCAGACGCCGCAACGCGAGGAGGTGGCGCATGTTTCCAAGTAAAGAGCGGGGTTTCATGGCTTTCGACCGTGAATTGGCGGAACACGAGCCGCCGGTGGAACGGCTGCGGCACTACAACGAATTTGTTCAGTCGCTGCCGCCGGAAAAGACGCGCCAACAGGCGTACCGCTGCATGAACTGCGGCGTGCCCTTCTGTCACAGCGGGTGCCCGCTCGGAAACCAGATCCCCGATTTCAACGAACGGGTGAAGGACGACGACTGGGAAGAGGCGCTGCGTATCCTCCACTCGACGAATAACTTTCCAGAGTTCACCGGCCGCGTCTGCCCCGCCCCCTGCGAGGGCTCATGCGTCCTCGGCATCAACGAGCCGCCCGTCGCCATCGAGATGCTCGAACGCGAGATCGCGGACCGCGGCTGGGCCGAGGGGTGGATTAAGCCTGAGACGACCGCGCCCCGCACCGGCAAGCGTATCGCGATCATCGGTTCGGGCCCGGCCGGTCTCGCCGCCGCGCAACAACTCAATCGCGCGGGACACGACGTGGTTGTCTACGAGCGCGACGACGAACCCGGCGGCCTGCTCATCTACGGCATCCCGGCGTTCAAGCTCGACAAAGGCATCGTTCTCCGCCGGATTCGGCAACTGCGCGAGGAAGGCGTCGAGATTCGCTGCAACGCCTGGGTCGGCAAGAACGTGCCGACGAGTGAACTCGAAGCATACGACGCGGTGCTTATCGCCGTCGGCTCGACCCAGGCGCGCACCTTTGCGGGCATGGGCATCCCCGGCTCGGACCTTAAGGGTATCCACCCAGCCATGGAGTTCCTGCCGCAGCAGACGCGGCGGCTCTTCGGCAAGCCCATCGAGAGCGAGGAAATCCTCGCGACGGGTAAGAACGTCATCGTCATCGGCGGCGGCGACACCGGGTCCGACTGCGTCGGCACAAGCCTGCGGCAAGGCTGCAAGTCCCTCGTCAACATCGAACTGCTGCCGAAGCCGCCTCTGGCCCGCGCGGCGGATAACCCGTGGCCTGAATGGCCGTTTGTCTACCGCACGTCATCAAGCCACGAAGAGGGCGGCGAACGCGATTTCTGCATCCTCACCAAGCGATTCGAAGACGACGGGACCGGGCACGTGAGCGCATTGCACGCCGTGCGTATCGAGTGGAGCGACCCCGACGCGGCGGGCCGTCGCAAGATGACCGAGATTCCCGGCAGCGAGATGCGCATCCCGGCGGAACTGGTCCTGCTTGCCATGGGCTTCACCCAGCCGGAAACCGACACCTTCATCGCGGACCTCGGCCTCGAAATGCAGAAGAACCGCTTCGGCCAGGCCGTCAAGGCCGACGAACAAACCTATAGGACGAGCCGCGAAGGCGTCTTCGCCTGCGGCGACGCGCGCCGGGGCCAGTCGCTGGTCGTGTGGGCCATCACCGAGGGCCGCGAGGCCGCCCGCGCCATCGACCTCCATCTCATGGGCTACAGCGACCTGCCCGGCAAGGCCTCCTTCGGGTACGAGACCCTCGCGCCTCAGACCGGCTGAGGCCGCTCTTATCGTCCATACCGTCCATCCGCCCGCAAGGCCCTCATAGCAAAGCCCCGGGAATTTCGCTTCAAAGCGCCTTGTTTGCGAAATCAAGCATCTCATGGTAGAGTGTTATCGAGACGGAGACAGGTTCATGCGAATTTCGAGGCACATTGCGGTTCTGCGACTGCGACTCGCGCTCCTCTTGCGCGGGAGCGGTCCGCTGTGCCTCGATTGCACGTAACGCACGATCCGATAATAATCGCTTCACCGAGGCCACGGACCCACGTTCGTGGCCTTTATCTGTATGTATTCACTGGCAGCCGCACACAGCGAGGCGTGCCGCCACGTCGCGAAGGGAGGTGGTATCCATGGAATCGGGGCTCGACGAGGATGGTCTGGACGGACTCGAATCCGCGCTTTGCGGCTGCTTTGCGCCCGCGTGTGATTGCCGCAAAGGAAGATGGAAAACGACGACAGACAAAGGAGTTCTTAGACCATGGAACAGGATTACGTACGAATCTGGGATACCACGCTGCGCGACGGCGAGCAGACACCCGGCGTCCATATGACGGCGGCCGAGAAGGCGGCGATCGCGGCGCGTCTCGAAGCCTTCGGCGTGGATACCATCGAAGCGGGGTTCCCGGCGTCGTCGCCGGGCGATTTCGAGGCGGTTCGCGCCGTCGCGAAGACCGTGCGCCGTTGTGAGGTCGCCGCGCTCGCCCGATGTATTCCACAAGACATCGAAACGGCGGCCGCGGCCCTGTGCGACGCGGCACGGCCGGTTCTTCATGTCGTAATCGGTGTCTCGGACGTCCACATCGAGAAGAAGCTGTGCACGGACCGCGCCGCCGTGCTGCGCGCCATCGCGCGCGGCGTAGCCCAGGCGCGGCGTCACGCGGACGAGGTCGAATTCAGCGCGGAAGACGCCACGCGCGCGGACCGGGTTTTCTTGCGCCAATGCGTGTGGACGGCCATCGAGTCGGGCGCGACGCGCATCAACATCGCCGACACTGTGGGCTGCGCTACGCCGGAGGAATACGGCGCGTTGATCCGGGACATTGTGGTGTTTGTCGAGGGTCGCGCCGTCGTCTCGGCCCACTGTCACGACGATCTTGGCATGGCCACCGCCAACACGGTAGCCGCCGTGCGCCAGGGCGCGCGGCAGGTCGAGGTCGCCGTGAACGGCGTCGGCGAGCGCGCGGGCAACGCTTCGCTCGAGGAGGTCGCGGCGGTCCTGGACGCCAAACGCATCGCGCGCACCCGCACGGACCTGACGCAGGCCGCGTCGTTGAGCGCGCTCGTGGCCGATATCACGGGGATTCCCGTGCCGCCGAACCGCGCCGTCGTCGGGGCGAACGCCTTCGCGCACAGTTCAGGCATTCACCAGGACGCCATCCTCAAGGACCCCGTCACGTATGCGTTCCTGACCCCCGAGTCCGTCGGCGTCGCAGGCCACCATTTCGTCCTGACCGCGCGGTCGGGCCGCAGCGCGGTGGCGCACGTCGCGGCCCGGCACGGATACGCAATCGAGGGCGCGACGCTCGACGCGGTATACGACGCTTTCGTTCGGCACGCCGATATCGCCCAGGGACCCGTGTCGGAAGACGAGTTGCTGGCCATTGTCCAAGCCGTGATGCGAAGGGTTCCCCAACGAGCGGCGTGTTGATTTGCGGGGCGCCGGGGCGGGCGGTCACGTCTGCTCCGGCGATTCCCGCTACCGCAGTGTCCGCGCGTGTTCTATCCCCGGACCCGAATGGTCCGCCCGCAGGCCGTGCATCGCGTGGCGTCGCCCTCGAAGGACGGCGCAAGCTGCTGCACCGCGCCGCAGGCGCACTTGAAAGACATCCACTGGCGATCCTTGCGCACGATTTCAAGGGGCGCCTGCGGGGTTGTCTTCGCTTGCGCGACGGGGACGTTCTCCCGGCCCGCCGCGCCGCTCACAGCGGCGATGGCGGCCAGGTGCGCCACCGGGACCTGCAAGTTCCGCCCGCAGCGGGGACAACCGATGTGGTCGCGCTTGAATTCAGGCGGTATCTTGACGCGCATGCCGCACGCGCACGCCAGAAACAGGAATTGACTCGCCTTGCGCAGGATATCGCCCGTCTCGCGCAACCGCCGCCGCGCGTCCTGCGGTGTGGGCGCGGCCTCGGCCCCGGGCGCCCGGACCGCGACAGGCGCGGCTTCGGATAAGGCGGACGGCGGCAGGCTGCCCGCCCTGCTACCCGCGACCTTCTTCCACGCCTCCTGGTAGTTCGTGAAGGCCGCGCCGCCCGCCATCGAGCGCAGGATGCGCACGCGCTCTTCGATGGGCGGGTGCGTGCTCATCAGGCCGACGGCCGCCCTGCGCCCCTTATCGAGCGGGTTGACGATAAACATCGGCGCGGTTGCGCGGCTCACCTGCGTCATCTTGTGCGTGTCATTTGCGAGCAGTTCGAGCGCGGAGGCAAGCCCCTCCGGGTAGCGCGTGAACACCGCCCCGCTGGCGTCGGCGAGGTATTCCCGGCGGCGCGAGCAGGCGAAATAGATCAGTTGGCCGAGAATCGGCGCGAGAATCGCGAAGACAATCGCCAACACGAGCAGCACCGCCTGCGCCTGCGGTCCCCCGCCGCCGCGCCGCCCGCCGCCGTAGCGGCGCGTCATGCTCGCGCGGAACATGCCGCGCAGAAAAAATTCGGACAGGATTACGATGGTTCCGAGCATGACGCCGACAATCGTCATGTACCGGATGTCCTGGTTCTTGATGTGGCCGATTTCGTGGGCGATGACGCCTTGAAGTTGGTCGCGGTTGAGCCGGGCGAGCAGCCCGCTCGTGATCGCCACCGCGGAATTCTCCGGTTTGCGGCCCGTGGCGAAGGCGTTCATCGCCTGGTCGTTGATGATGAACACGCGCGGCATCTTCGGCAGGCGCGACGCAATGGTCATCTCCTCGACCACGTTGAAGAGCTGCGGATGGTCTTCCTTCTTGATCTCTCTCGCGCCGCTTGCCGCGAGTAGGATGTTGTCTCCCTGGAAATACGCGACGAGCGTCATGATAATCCAGAGCCCCGCGGCCACGGCAACGCCCAGGAAAACGCCGTCCGGCGGCAATACCGCGCCGCCGATGGCGGCCCCGAGCGCCGCCAGCAGGAGTAGCATGACACCTACCAGCAGGACCGACCGGCGCTGATTCGATCGTATCTGCTCCCACATGATATCCCGTCCAGAAACCCTACGTACGCATCCAACCTGCCGTCTTCCTCGTACTTGTACTCGTACTTGCCCCCGCCATTTCCCAACGCCGCCTAGTCTACCGTCGCGGCGTCGCGAATGCGAATCCCGCGTCCGCACTGCGCGCAGACCATGCGCGGCGCGTCGAAGTACGGCGACAATTGATTCCGTGCCCCGCAGACACACCGAAACGTCAGCCACAGCTTGCCGGGCCGTGCCAGTTCAGCGACTTCCGCCGAGGCGTCCGTCGGCGATGCCTTCGGCAGCGCATGGGCCGTCGGCACACGCACATCCCGCCCGCAACGAGGGCACACCGCGTGGTCGCGCGCGTGCCACGGCGGCAGTTTAATGCGCATGCTGCAGCCGCAGGCCAGGAACACATAGCGGCCCATGCCGCGCATGAGATCACCCGCATCGCGGACCTGCCGCCGCGCCACATCGTGCACCGTCGCCGCCGGGTGCCCGTCGCGGATGGGGTAGGCGTGCCGGTCCGTTACCGCGCCCTTCGGGAAGAGCCGCCGTGACGCGCCCGTGGCCTCCCGCCACGCGCGCTCGTAGCCCTCGTAGGAAACAACGTTGTGAATCCGCCGTAGAATAGAGATGCGCTCCTTGACCGGCGCGTGCGTGCTCGCGGCAAGCAGCGGCGTATGGATACCGTGTTCCTTGCGGTGTGGGTTTAGCGTGCAAAGCGTGGCGATGCGCGGGTTACGCTGCAAGAGCGTGTTCGGACTGCCCGCCATGACGTACAGCGCCGAGGCCAGACCCTCGGGATAGCGCGTGTACAAGGCGGCGCAGGCGTCGGCGAGATAATCGCGCCGCCGCGCCACGCCCGCGAGAATCAGTACGCCGTAAACCGGCGCAAACAGCGCCAGAAACCCGCTGCACGCGCGCAGGAACCGATGCCCGAGCGTGAATACGGGCGCTTCGCCGCCGAAGCGGACCGCGTGGCGACGCCCCGACTCCCGCCCGGCGAACCACCCCGCGCCGCCCGCTGCGCCCGTCATGAGACTCGCCAGCGTCATGAACAGCACGTCGTCATTCGCGATATGCGCGGTCTCGTGCGCCACCACGCCCTGGAGTTGGTCCCGGTTCAGGCTCGCGAGCGCACCGGCGGTCACCGCGATGGCCGCGTTGTCCGGGCTGAACCCCGCCGCGAGCGCGTTCATTGCCGGATCATCGATAACGTAGGGCCGCGGCATGCGCGGCAGCGCCGCCGCGATGCTCATCTCCTCGACCACGTTGTAGAACTGCGGATGGTCCTCCTTCCGCAAGGGCCGCGCCCCGATCGACGCAAGCAGGATGCGGTCCCCCTGGAGATAGGTCACGACCGTGACCCCAATCCAGACGACGACCGCTATCTCGATCCCCAGCAGTCCCGCCATAGGGTCGAATCCGCCCGCGTATCGCGCCCCGGACGCCGCCGCCCTCCACGCGCCCACGAGCCACCCGGCACAGCCGCCCACGGCAAACCCGACGACGGCGAACGCCGCCAGACTCAGCGCGACCAGCAGCGCGGTGTATCTTCTGTTCAGTCGTACAAGCGCCCACATGGCGGCGGTCTCTCTCCGTGGTTGCGCAAGCGGCTACATAGGAGCAAACAGAAGGACACAGCGCGCACATCCCGCTCGCCCGCCCTTCGGGGACGCGCTTCCCGATTCCTTCAGGAGAAGCTGACCTTGGGGACTTCGCGCTCGGCGGGGGCCTCGATCTCGAAGAACTCGGCGCGCTCGAAGCGGAACATGCCCGCCACGATGTTGCTCGGGAACATCTCGATCTTGTTGTTGAGGTGCATGGCCTGGTCGTTGTACGCCTGGCGCGCGAAGCTGATCTTGTTCTCCGTCGAGGTGAGTTCCTCCTGGAGCGCGAGGAAATTCTGGTTCGCCTTGAGGTCGGGGTATTGCTCGACCACCACGAAAAAGCTGCTGAGCGCCTGGCTCAGGCCGGCTTCGGCCTTGCCCTGTTCGCCCACGCCGCGGCCGGACGCCCCCGCGGCGAGGTTGCGCGCGCGGGTGACGCTTTCGAGCGTTTCGCGCTCGTGCTGCATGTAGCCCTTCGCCGTCTCGACGAGATTCGGGATCAGGTCGTGGCGGCGCTTGAGTTGCACGTCGATCTGGGACCAGGCGTTCCGCACCTCGTTGCGCAGCCGGATCAGCACGTTGTACACGCCGATCAGCCACAACACAAGGAGCACGGCCAGCCCGACGAGCACGAGCAGGACTATGATCAATGCGCTCATTCCTTGTTCCTCCGCCTCTGGTTGTTATTGCCTCTAGTACAACGGACGGCGCGGTCTTATTCGGGACTGGTCCGCCCGTGTTCCGGGAACATCTCGCGTAGCCACCGCGAAACCTCTTCGCCGCCGGGCGCCGCGCTGCCATGTTCGAGAACCGCCTGCAACTCGCCCGCGTCGAACCAGAGCCCGTCGCCGCGCGTGCAGCGGTCGTAAAGGACCGGCGCCTCGCCGCCCGTCGTGTGCTTCGCCATTTTCTTCTCGCAGATGGGGCATCGTCGCGCCGCCTCGCGCGCCGCGCGCAGGTCGTCGCCCGCCGTCATGAACCCGTCGGTCAGCGCCCGGTCGCCGAAGAGCAATTCAAGTTCGCCCGCATCGAGCCAGACGCCGTGACAGGCGACGCAGTAGTCCACCTCGACGTCCTGATACTCGAGGATAATCATGGTCTCGTTGCAAACGGGGCATTCCATGAGCCCATTGTAGGAATCGCGTCCCGGCGAGTCAACGCGCGCCGTCGCGCTGCTGGAATTGGTCCGGGCGTCAGTGTAGAGTGGGGGGGCCGCGAGAGGCGTTTTCGGTGGGAACTGGACTGCAACTTGAAAGGAACGCACTATGAAGACGAATAGCATGCTGACCGGTTGCGGGGGATGCGGAATGACACGGCGAGGGTTCCTGACGTCGGGCTGCGCGGCCTGTGTCGGCGCGGTCGGCTTGCTGGCCGCATCAAGGCCGGCGCGCGCCGCCGAGAAGATGCGCATTCGCGTGGTCTACTCGCTTCATGCGGAGACGCAGCCGGGGCCGGACTGGCCGAACGTGGGCTTCGAGTTCCGGCCGGTTATGGACCGAATCAACGCAACCCTCGCGAACGCGTTCCCAAACACCACGTTCCTGCCCGCGATGGCGACGGGTGAGGAACAGGCGAAGGCCATCCTGAGCGAGGACGCCTCGGCGGATATTGACGGCTACATCGCCTACCAGATGAATGCCTGGAACCGGGTGGTCCAGACTATCGCGACCTCCGGCAAGCCGGTGCTCTACGCCGACTTTCAGTACGCCGGGAGCGGCGGCTTCCTCGTGTACATGGCCGCATTCCTGCGCGGCGAAACGACCAACGTGGGCTTCGTCGCCTCGTCCCGCATGGAGGACCTGATCGCGGCGGTGAAGTGCTTCGAGGTGGTGAAGCGCGGCGGCACGACGGCGGATTTCGTGGCCGCAACCGCCCGCGCGCGGCTTGAAAATACCCCGAAACCCGGCGACCTCGCCTGCCTGCCGGACAAGCTGGACGTCCTGTCGGCGGAGGAGTGCATCCAACGGATGAAGGAGTCGCTCATTCTCGCGGTGCGCGACCAGAGTTCCGGCCCGGACGGGGATTACGCCGGCATTCCGGTGGTCAAGGTGGCGTTCTCGGAACTGAACGCGGCGTGGGAGGCCGCGGACAAGGATGAGGCGCGTGCCATCGCGGACCGTTGGGAGAAGACCGCGACGGCGGTGACGGACGTGTCGCGCGAGACCCTCGAAACCTCCGCCGCCATGTACCTGGGCGAGAAGGCCGTGCTCAAGAAATACGGCGCGAACGCCATTACGATCAACTGCCTCGGCGGCTTCTACGGCGGCCACATCCACGCCTATCCGTGCCTCGGTTTCTACGACCTGAATAACCAGGGCCTTATCGGCGCATGCGAATGCGACGTGCGATCAACCGCGACGATGGTAACGTTTACGACGTTGACCAAAGGCCGTCCCGGCTACATTTCCGACCCGGTCATCGACACGGCGAAGCGGCAAATCATCTACGCGCACTGCGTGGCGTCGAGCAAAGTCTTCGGTCCGGAAGGCTCCACGAACCCGTTCGAGATCATGACCCACTCGGAGGACCGGCAGGGCGCGGCGGTGCGGTCGGTCATGCCCGTGGGCTACATGACCACGTCGCTCGAAATCTCGCCTGAGCGCAAGGAAATTCTGTTCCACCAGGGCAAGGACGTCGACAACGACCACGATGACCGCGCGTGCCGCACGAAACTGTGCGCCGAGCCCGTGGGCGACATCGAGAAGCTGTTCACGCAGTGGGATCAGTGGGGCTGGCACCGCGTCACCTTCTACGGCAATCTGAAGGAACCGGTGTTTGCGCTCGCCGACGCGATGGGCTACAAGGTGATCGAGGAAGCGTAACGCTTCTGGGCAATACGCCCCCATTTGTTAGCGGCTTTCGCCTGCTTGGTTGTTCGTAGGGCAGGCTTCAGCCTGCCTTATCGTTTGGAGTGCAGGCTTCAGCCTGCCTCAGGCGTGTTACATCCGGGAATCTTCATGGAAGCCACAATCGAGATCACATCGTTGGCGCACGGCGGCGACGGCATCGGCCGCATCGAGGGGCAGGTATGCTTCGTGCCCGGCACGCTGCCGGGCGACACCGTGCGCGCGCGGGTAGTCAAGCAGGCGAAACGCGCGCTGTGGGCGCGCTCTCTCGATGTGATTACGCCTTCGCCGGACCGGTTGCCGCTCGCGCCCGCGGGCGCGGCGACGTGGCTCTATTTCGCGTATCCCGCCCAAGGAACCTGGAAACAACGTATCGTGACCGAATTGCTCGCGCGCATCGGGACCGTCCATGTCGAGCCGGAATGGGTCGAAGACCCCGCCCTGCGCCTCGGGTATCGCACCCGCGCCGAGTTTCACGGCGACGGTGCGCGCTTTGGATACTTCGCGCCCGGCACGCACGCGGTCCTCGACACGCCCGCGTGTCCCCTGTCGCATGAGAGACTGAACGCCGCGCTCGCGCGCCTGCGCACGCTGCGGTTGAAAGGTAGCGTCACCGCGACAGTCAACCCCGAAGGCGACGACGTACTCGTGTGGACCGGGTTCACGAACCGCCGCTTGCGCGAGGCCTTTTCCCAGGCGCAATCGCCCCGCGACGAGGGACCGCGAGCATCCTTCCTCTTCGACGGCGTCCCCATCGTTAATGGAACGTTCAGCCAGTCCAGCCTCCTGCTGAACCGGCTGCTGGTGCGCGTCGTGCACGAATGCGCCGGGACCGCCGACAGACTGCTCGACCTCTACTGCGGCAACGGCAATCTATCGCTCGGCCTCGGCGAGCGCATGCGCGTCGCCGGATATGACCACAACCGGGCCGCCGTCGCGGCGGCCGCCACGATCGGTCGCGGCGAATACCGTGCGGGCGACGAGGCGGCCATGGCGCGCGCGGTCGCGCAAGGCCGCTGGGACGTAATCGTGCTTGATCCCCCGCGCACGGGCGCGAAGGCGCTCGCGCCGGCGCTGGGCGCATCCGCCGCATCGCGGATAGTCTATGTCTCCTGTGACCCGGCGACCTTGGCCCGCGACATCAAGACGCTCGCAGGGTACGGCTGGCGCGTTGCCCGCGCAGTTGTCCTCGATCTCTTTCCGAACACCCCGCATGTCGAAACCGTGTGCCTGATGGCAAGATAGATTGCGGGCGGCAAAGGTCTCTTCGAAGACAGGCCACACGCCACATGTGTCAAGAAGCGGAGTCACACCGCCGCCCCGGCCCTCAGGCACCCCGGCGCAGCAGGCGGCCCGGCTTGAGGTCGCCGCGAAACGTCTCGCCGTCGACAACGTGCCGGCCGTTAATGAACACATGCTCGATGCCCGTGGGCGGCTGCGCGGGGGCCTTGAAGCAGGCGCGGGACGCGATGGTCGCCGGGTCGAATACGACGATGTCGGCGAAAGCGCCTTGCTCGATCTTGCCGCGGCCCTTGAGGTTGAAATGTTCGGCGGCAAGCCCGGTGCACTTGCGGACGGCGGTCTCGAGGGGAAGCAGTCTCTTCTCGCGCACGTATCGACCGAGGTAGAAGGGATAGCAGCCGTAGAACAGGCTCGAAGGCTTGCCCATCCCCATGAGAATCGTGTCCGTCGAGATCATGACCTCGGGATGCCGCAGCCCCGCGAAAGTCGATCTCTCGGTGAAGGCGTCGTCCGGCTCGGCCATGCTCTCGAACACCAGCACGTGCCCCTCTTCCTCGATCAGAAGGTCGCACGCGGCGTCTAGCGGATGCACGTTGCGCTCGCGCGCGATATCGACAAGACGGCGGCCCT
>Ga0116142_10002678_pt1 | contig 18873 bp, 23 predicted proteins | sample AD_UKC033_MetaG_FD_89785 | JGI IMG/M metagenome (GOLD analysis project Ga0116142, IMG submission 89785) | Active sludge microbial communities of municipal wastewater-treating anaerobic digesters from USA - AD_UKC033_MetaG | ecosystem: Engineered > Bioreactor > Anaerobic > Digestate | place: USA... | reverse complement strand
CACCCGACGCAGGGGCTGCTCGACATGTACACGATCCGCCACTTCAAGCGCGACTTCACGAACCTGACCGTGGCGGTCGTCGGCGACATCGTGCACTCGCGCGTGGCGCGCAGCGACATCCACGCGCTGGTGACGCTGGGCGTGCCCGACATCCGCGCGGTCGGCCCGAAGACGCTGGTTCCCGGCGACCTCGCGGCGATGGGCGTGCGCGTCTGCCATGACATGACCGAGGGCATTCGCGACGCCGACGTCGTCATCATGCTGCGGCTGCAGAACGAGCGCATGAGCGGCGCGATGCTGCCCAGCGCCAGCGAGTACTTCAAGACCTACGGCCTGACGCCCGAGAAGCTGGCGCTTGCGCGCCCCGACGCGATCGTGATGCACCCGGGGCCGATCAACCGCGGGGTCGAGATCGACTCGGCGGTCGCCGACGGCGCGCAGAGCGTGATCCTGCCGCAGGTCGGCTTCGGCATCGCGGTGCGCATGGCGGTGATGTCGATGATCGCGGGAAACTCGGCATGAGGATCACGATCCGCGGCGGCCGCGTCGTCGACCCGGCGTCGGGTCGCGACGAGATCGCCGACGTCGCGATCGCCGGCGGCCGCATCGTCGCGATCGGCGCCAAGGCCGCCGAGCTCGAGGCCGAGCGGCGCATCGACGCGGCCGGCCTCGTTGTCGCGCCGGGCCTCGTCGACCTCGCCGCGCGGCTGCGCGAACCGGGTCAGGAACACGAGGGCATGCTCGAGAGCGAGCTGCAGGCCGCCGCGGCCGGTGGCGTGACGAGCCTCGTCTGCCTGCCCGACACCGACCCGGTGCTCGACGAGCCAGGCCTCGTCGAGATGCTCAAGTTCCGCGCGCGCAAGCTCTCGCGCTGCCGCGTCTTCCCGCTGGGCGCGCTCACGCGCGGCCTGCAGGGCCAGGCGCTGACCGAGATGGTCGAGCTGACCGAGGCCGGCTGCATCGGCTTCTCGCAGGTCGAGGTGCCCATCGTCGACACGCAGGTGTTGCTGCGCGCGCTGCAGTACGCGGCCACGCACGGCCTGAGCGCCTGGCTGCGGCCGCAGGATGCGTGGCTCGGCAAGGGCATCGCCGCCAGCGGCGCGGTGGCCACACGGCTGGGCCTCTCCGGGGTGCCGGTGGCGGCCGAGACGATCGCGCTGCACACCTTGTTCGAGCTCGTGCGCGCCACCGGCGCGCGCGTGCACCTGTGCAGGCTCTCGAGTGCCGCGGGCGTGGCGCTCGTGCGCGCGGCCAAGGCCCAAGGGTTGCCGGTGACGGCCGACGTCAGCATCAACTCGCTGCACCTGATCGACGAGGACATCGGCTACTTCGACGCCGATTTGCGCCTGACGCCGCCGCTGCGCCAGGACCGCGACCGCCAGGCGCTGCGCGCGGCCCTTGCCGACGGCACGCTCGACGCCCTGGTCTCCGACCACAATCCGGTGGCTGCGGACATGAAGGTTCTGCCCTTCGGCGAGGCCGAGCCCGGCGCCAGCGGGCTGGAACTGCTGCTGCCGCTCGTGCTGCGCTGGGGCGACGAGCAGGGGCTGACGCTGGCGCAGACGCTCGCGCGCGTGACCTGCGATCCGGTGCGCGTGCTCGGCGATGCGCTCGGTTCGCTGTCCTCGAGCGCCGGGCGCCTGGTCGAGGGCGGCGTGGCCGACCTCTGCCTCTTCGACCCCGAGTCCTCCTGGTCGGTGACGCCGCAGAGCCTGTGCAGCCAGGGCAAGCACACGCCGTTCGCGTTTGCGAGCACCGGCGCCGCGATGCGCGGGCGGGTCGTGGTCACGCTGGTGGCCGGCACGATCGCGTTCGACCGCCGCTGATGCGCAGGGCGCGAACCGTGACCGAACGCGGGCGCCCTGGCGCATGAATCCGGCGCTGCCTGCCCTGCACATCCGGCGCGTCGGCATCGACACCTGGCGCGAGAACGTCGCCTTCCTGCACCGCAGCTGCCCGGTGGTGCGTGCCGCGGGCTTCCAGGCGCTGGCCAAGGTCAGCGTGCGCGCCAACGGTCAGTCGATCGCCGCGGTGCTCAACGTCGTCGACGACGACTGCATCGTCGGGCCGCTCGAGCTCGGGCTCAGCGAGGATGCGTTCGACCGCCTCGGCGTGGCCAACGGCCATCCAGCGAGCATCGAGCACGCCGAGCCGCCGGCCTCGATCGCCGCGCTGCACCGCAAGATCGCCGGCGAGCGGCTCTCCCGCGCAGACCTCGCGGCGATCATTCGCGACGTCGCCGCGGCGCGCTATTCGAAGATCGAACTGGCAGCGCTCGTCGTCGCGACGAACCAGTTCGAGCTCGACCGCGACGAGGTGCTGCACCTGACCGAGGCGATGATCGCGGTGGGCCAGCGCATCGACTGGCGACGCGAGGTCTCCGGCGGACCGGTGGTCGACAAGCACTGTATCGGCGGCATCCCCGGCAACCGCACTTCGATGCTGGTCGTGCCCATCGTCACCGCCTACGGCATGCTCTGCCCGAAGACGAGCTCGCGCGCGATCACCTCGCCGGCGGGCACCGCCGACACGATGGAGGTGCTCGCCGAAGTCGAGCTGCCGATGCCCCGGCTGCTGCAGATCGTGCGGGAGACGCGCGGCTGCCTGGCCTGGGGCGGCACCGCCGACCTCTCGCCGGCCGACGACATCCTGATCTCGGTCGAGCGGCCGCTGGCGATCGATTCTCCCGGGCAGATGGTGGCCTCGATCCTGAGCAAGAAGATCGCCGCCGGCTCGACGCACCTGGTGCTGGACATCCCAGTCGGCCCGAGCGCGAAGATGCGCAGCATGCGCGACGCGCAGCGCCTGAAGCGGCTCTTCGAGTACGTCGGGCATCACCTTGGACTGCACCTGGACGTCGTCGTCACCGACGGCCGCCAGCCGATCGGCCGCGGCATCGGCCCGGTGCTCGAGGCGCAGGACGTGATGCAGGTGCTGAGCAACGATCCCGAGGCGCCGCAGGACCTGCGGCACAAGTCGCTGCACCTGGCCGGCCGGGTGATCGAGTTCGACCCGGCGGTGCGCGGCGGCGAGGGCTGGCGCATCGCGCGCGACATCCTCGACTCCGGGCGCGCGCTGGCGCAGATGAACGCGATCATCGATGCGCAGGGCCGGCGCGGGCCGATCCCCGATGCGGCGCCGCTGACGGTCGAGGTGCGCGCGCCGGCCGACGGCGTTGTCGTCGGCATCGACAACCTGCGGCTGGCGCGCATCGCGCGCATGGCGGGCGCGCCGCAGGTCAAGGATGCCGGCGTGTGGCTCGCCCAGAAGCTCGGCGACACCGTGCGCGAGGGTGATCTGCTCTACCGGCTGCACGCGCGCCACGAAGCCGATTTCGATTTCGCCCGGCGCATGAGCGAGCAGGAAAGCGGCTACCGCATCGGCCGCAAGGAAGACATGCCGCACGACTACACCGGCAACGGAGCGCTTGCGTGAGCGCCGGGCCGAAGACCGCGGGCAGCAACGGGCCTGCGCGCGGCGAAGCCGTGCTGCTTGCCTTCGACGACGAATGGGAGCTGGCGCAGCGCCTGGCTTCGGCGCTCGGATGGCCGCTCCATCCGGTGCAGCGCCATCGCTTCCCCGACGGCGAGACGCGGCTGCGCCTGCCGCCGCAGCTCCCACCGCGCGTGGCCATCCTGCGCGGGCTGCAACAGCCCAACGCCAAGCTGACCGAACTCTGGCTCGCCGCGGCCGGGGCGCGCGAACTCGGTGCGCGGCAGCTCGCGCTGGCCGCGCCCTATCTCGCCTACATGCGGCAGGACATCGCCTTCACGCCCGGCGAAGTGGTCAGCCAGCGCCACCTCGGGCGGCTGCTGGCACAGGGCTTCGAGTGCGTGATCACGATCGACCCGCACCTGCACCGGGTCGCGACGATGGATGAAGTCGTTCCCGGGCGCCGGGGGGTGGCCTTGAGCGCGGCCCCGCTGCTGGGCCGATGGCTCGCGGCGCAGGTGCCAGGCGCGCTGCTGGTCGCACCGGACGAGGAGGCGGAGCAGTGGGTCGCTTCGGCGGCGCGGGCTCAAGGCCTGCCCTACCTCGTCGCGCACAAGCAGCGCCTGGGGGATCGCGAAGTGCGGGTGAGCATCCCGCCGGCCGAGGTCGCCGGGCGCGCGGTCGTGCTGCTCGACGACGTCGCCAGCACCGGTCGCACGCTGCTCGACGCGACGGCCACGCTGCACGCGCGCGGCGCGGCCAGCGTCGACGTGGCCGTCACGCACGGGCTCTTCGTCGGCGACGCGATCGAGCGCCTGCGCGAGGCGGGAGTACGCCACATCTGGAGCACCGACAGCGTGCCGCACGCGAGCAACCGCGTCAGCGTGGCGCCGCTGCTGGCGCAGGCGCTGGCGGACTGGGTGCGCCCGCCGAATTGAGGCGCGCCGCGCGGGCGCCTGTGCGGGCGATCGCCGGCTCGGGGTGGGTTCGTCGCTCGCCGATCAGGCCGGCCGGCGCTCAGCCTGCCTTGCCCTGGCTTGCGACCGCGGCAGCCGCCTTGGCTGCCGCCTCGGCGTCGCCGAGATAGTAGCGGCGCAAGGGCTTGAGCTCGGCGTCGAGCTCGTAGACGAGCGGAATGCCGTTGGGGATGTTCAGGCCGACGATGTCGGCATCGCCGATGCCGTCGAGGTACTTGACGAGCGCGCGGATGCTGTTGCCGTGCGCCGCGATGAGCACCCGCTGCCCGCCCCTGATCGCCGGCGCCAGCCGTTCGTGCCAGCACGGCAGCACGCGTGCGACCGTGTCCTTCAGACACTCGGTGAGCGGGATCTGCTCGGGCGCCAGTCCCGCGTAGCGGATGTCGCCGTGCTGGCCGCGTGGGTCGCCCGGTTCCAGCGCCGGCGGCGGCGTGTCGTAGCTGCGCCGCCAGACGAGCACCTGCTCGTCGCCGTACTGGCGCGCGGTCTCGGCCTTGTTCAGGCCCTGCAGCGCGCCGTAGTGGCGTTCGTTGAGGCGCCAGTCGTTGACGATCGGCAGCCAGGTGCGCTCCATCGCGTCCAGGCAGTGCCACAGCGTCCAGATCGCGCGCTTGAGCACCGAGGTGTAGGCGACGTCGAACTCCCAGCCTTCGGCCGCCAGCAGCCGGCCGGCCTCGCGCGCCTGCTGCACGCCGGTCTCGGTCAGCGGCACGTCGGTCCACCCGGTGAAGCGGTTCTCGAGGTTCCAGGTCGATTCGCCGTGGCGGATCAGGACGAGCTTGTGCATGGCGTCGGCGGTGGCGGCAGGTGCCGCTTGTGGAGGACCGCGAATTTTATAATCCGAGGTTTTGTTCCAAGGCGCCTTGCCTTCGACCCATCGTGAGCTTCATCCTCGAAAACTGGCCGCTGATCCTGCTTGCGCTCGTCTCCGGCGGCATGCTCGCCTGGCCCGCCCTGGGCAAGGGCGGTGGTGCCCGCGTGACGCCGGCCGAGGCGGTGCGCCTCATCAACCGTGAAAAGGGCGTGCTGATCGACGTCGGCGACCCGGCAGAGTACGCCGCAGGGCACGCCGTGGGCGCGCGCAACGTGCCGATGGGTGCGCTTTCCGGCGCCAAGGAACTGCCGAGCAACAAGCAGCTCCCGGTGATCCTGATGTGTGCGTCGGGCATGCGCGCCGGACGCGCCGCGGCGGTGCTGCGCAAGGCGGGTCACGAGCGCGCGGTCGCGGTCGCCGGCGGCAACGGCGCCTGGCGCGAGGCCAATCTGCCGATGGAGAAGTCCTCCTGAGTGCTCGAGGCGCGCAGTGCCCGGGCGCCGGCAGGGGCTTGGCGCGCTCGCGACAATGCGCGCATCCCGACGAGATGAAGGCCAGCGCATGAACGCCGTTCGCATGTACACGACCGAGGTCTGCCCCTACTGCCTGCGTGCCAAGGCGCTGCTGCGCCAGCGCGGCGTCGAGCAGATCGAGGAGATCCGCATCGACCTCGACCCGGCGCAGCGCGACCACATGGTGCAGCTCACCGGTCGGCGCACGGTGCCGCAGATCTTCATCGGCGACACCCATGTCGGTGGCTGCGACGACCTGATCGCGCTCGACCGCGCCGGCGGCCTGTTGCCGCTGCTGGGCGCAGCCTCATAATCGGCCGCTTTCCCGCCGACGGTCTTTTCCCTTCCCGGCGGGCCCCTTCATTCCGAGAGACGACCGATGGCCGACGAAGCGAATCCCGTATTCAACATCCAGCGCATGTACCTGAAGGACCTGTCGCTGGAACAGCCCAATTCGCCGCAGATCCTGCTCGAGCAGCAGCAGCCGCAGGTCGACATCCAGCTCGCGGTCGGGGCCGGCCAGATCTCCGACGGCATCTTCGAGGTCACGGTGACCGCGACGGTCACGACCAGGATCGGCGAGAAGACGCTCTTCCTCGTCGAGGCCAAGCAGGCCGGGATCTTCGAGATCCGCCACATCCCCGAAGACCAGATGCAGAGCATCATCGGCATCGTCTGCCCGCAGATGATCTACCCCTATCTGCGCGCCATCGTCTCGGACATCTGCACGCGCGCCGGCTTCCCGCCGATCCTGCTCAACGAAGTGAACTTCCAGGCCATGTTCCAGGCGCAACAGGAACAGCAGGAGCAGCAGGCCGCGGCACAGGGCAACGGCTCGCGCATCATCACCGGCGTCAACTGATCCCGGCCGCGAGATCCCGGGCCGGTGGCTGGGGCGATGCAGATCAGCGTCCTCGGTGCCGGCGCCTGGGGTACCGGCATCGCGGTGGCGCTGGCGCGGCGCCATGAAGTCGTGCTCTGGGTGCGCGATGCGGCCCAGGCAGAACGGATTGCGCAGGCGCGCTGCAACGAGCGCTACCTGCCCGAAGTCTCGTTGCCCGAGACGCTTTGCATCGAGGCGGATCTGGCGGCGGCCTGCCGGCACGCGGCGGCAGGACTGCTGCTCGTGGCCACGCCGATGGCCGGGCTGCGGTCGACGCTGCAGGCGCTGCCGCCGGGGCAACCCGCAGCCTGGCTGTGCAAGGGCTTCGAGGCGGGCAGCGGCCTGCTCGGTCACGAGATCGCACGCAGCCTGCGGCCGGGGGTGCCGAGCGCGGTGCTCTCGGGACCGAGTTTCGCGCTCGAGGTCGCGCGCGGACAGCCGACGGCGCTGGTTGCGGCCAGCGAGAGTGCCGAGCTTGCGGCGATGGTGGCGCAGGCCGCGCACGGGGATGCGCTGCGCGTCTACACCTCGAGCGACGTCGTCGGCGTCGAGGTCGGCGGTGCGCTCAAGAACGTGCTCGCGATCGCCACCGGCATGCTCGACGGCCTTGCCGCCAGCGGCGAGCCGGGCACGCCCGGGCTCAATGCTCGCGCGGCGCTGATCACCCGCGGCCTGGCCGAGATGACGCGTCTGGGCGTGGCATTGGGCGCGCGGCCCGAGACCTTCATGGGCTTGTCGGGTCTGGGCGATCTGGTGCTCACCGCCACCGGCGATCTCTCGCGCAATCGTCGCCTCGGCCTGCTGCTGGCCGGCGGGCTGGGCCTCTCCGACGCGCTCGCGCAGCTCGGGCATGTGGCCGAGGGCGCCTACACCGCGCACACCGCGGCCGAGCGGGCGGCACGGCTGCAGGTCGAGATGCCGATCACCGAAGCGGTCGTCGCGGTGCTGCAGGGGCAGGTGAAGCCGCGCGACGCGATGCTGATGCTGATGGCGCGCCAGAGCCGAGCCGAGGGCTGATCAGCCCGCTCCCGCGAAGCCGTTCTGCCGCCAGGCCTCGAAGACCGCGACGGCCACCGCGTTGCTGAGATTGAGGCTGCGCTGTCCCGGGCGCATCGGCAGCCGCACGCACCGCGCCTCGTCGAAAGCGGTGCGCACTTCCGGGTGCAGTCCGGCGCTCTCGCTGCCGAAGACGAGCCAGTCGCCGGGCAGCCAGCGCAGTTCGTGGTGCGCGCGCGTGCCGTGGGTCGTGAACGCGAAGCAGCGGTTGCGCTCGGCGGCGGTCGTGGCCTGCCATTCGGCCCAGCTCGCGTGCCGGCGCACCGGCGCGTACTCGTGATAGTCGAGCCCGGCACGGCGCAGCAGCCGGTCCTCCATCGTGAAGCCCAGCGGCTCGATCAGGTGCAGCTCGCAACCCGTGTTGGCCGCCAGGCGGATCACGTTGCCGGTGTTGGGCGGAATCTCCGGCCGGACGAGCACGATCCGGAACACGCAGGCTCCTAAGCCTCACCGAGCGGTGCTGGCGTGCGCGCAACGACCCAGACGTCGACGCGGGCCGCTCCGGCGGCGAGCAGCGCCGTCGCCGCGGCACGGGCGGTGGCGCCGGTGGTCAGCACGTCGTCGACGAGCGCCAGATGGCAGCCGCGGACGCTCGCGATGGCGCCCGCGGGCACGCTGAAGGCGCCGTCCAGGTTGCGCTGACGCTGCGCCCGCGGCAGCCGCGCCTGCGGCGTGGCGTCGCGTTGCCGCTCGAGCGCACGCGCGTGGGCCGGCCGTGCGCTGCGTCGTCCGAGCCGGCTGGCCAGCTCCCAGGCTTGGTCGTAGCCGCGCTCGGCGGTGCGCCGAGCCGACAGCGGCAGCGCGACGAAGGCCTGCGGCGGCGGCATCCCGGCAGCGTCGGCCGCCGCCTGCAGCGCCGCGGCGAGCGGGCCCGCCAGTTCCGGCGCGCTGCCGTACTTGAAGCGGGAGATCAGGCGGTCCCACGGGAAGCCGTAGTCGGCCACGCAGATGCAGCGCTCGAACGGCGGGGGCTCGCGCAGGCAATCGGTGCAGCACGGCAGCGCAGCCGGCAGCACGATCGCGCAGCGCGCGCAGCGCGCCACCGGAACGCAGAACCGCTCGCGGCAGCCGGCGCAAAGGCCCGCGCGCGTCCAGCCGCCGCAGACCTCGCAGCAGCCCGGAAGCCGCGCGCGCCAGCGCACTCGAATCCCCTGCGAGATGGCCTCCAGCATCGGCTCAATATACTGCCCCGCATGCAGTCCGAGCAGCGGGATGACGATGCCCAGGGCCCGCGGATCGATCGCGCTGCGCTGACCCGCGTCGCGGCGCGGCTGTGTGCGGCCGGCGCGCCGCCCTGGCTGCACGGCGAAGCGGCGCGACGCATGGCCGAGCGCCTGACGCTGATTCGCCTGCGCCCCGATCCGGTGCTCGACTGGAGCGGACCGCTGGGTGCGAGCCAGGCCGTGCTGCGCGCGGCCTATCCGCAGGCGCGGCAGATCGTCGTCCGGTTCGAGGGGCTGCCGGCGACGGCCGAGGCACCGGCACGTCGCCGGCGCTGGCCCTGGTTCGGTCGCGACGATCACCCGGCGTCGATCGACGAAGCGGACGTCGAGGCCGGTCAGGCAGGGCTGGTCTGGTCGAACATGCTGCTGCACGCCAGCGGTGATCCACTGGCGCTTCTGGGCCGATGGCAGCGGGCGCTTGCGATCGACGGCTTCGTGATGTTCTCGATGCTCGGGCCCGGATCGCTGCCGGAGTTGCGCGAGCTCTACCGCGAACGACGCTGGGGCGAGCCGATGCTGCCTTTCGTCGACATGCACGACATCGGCGACATGCTCGTGCATTCGGGCTTCGCCGATCCGGTGATGGACCAGGAGACGCTCACGCTCACCTGGCCCGATGCCGCATCGCTGCTGCGCGAACTGCGCACGCTGGGTGCCAACGTCTCGCCCCACCGATATCAGGGTCTTCGCACGCCGCGATGGCGTGAACGTCTGCTGGCCGCGCTGGCCGGATTCGCGTCCGAGGCCGGCAGGCCGCAACTGAGCTTCGAACTCGTCTACGGGCACGCCTTCAAGGCGGCGCCACGCGAGCCGGTGCGCCTGAGCCGCCGCAAGGACTGAACGCGGCGCGAGCGCGCAGCGTCAACCCTGGGCAAAACACTATCCCGAGAGAAGGCTCGATATGGCATCTTCTAGCCGAGCTAGAATTTTTTCGCTTTGACCCTGCTCAGATTCGTCCCGAATCTCCGGGCCGCGGCGAACAAGACGTCTCATTTGGCTTCGCGCATCTGCAGCCCCACGCCGTGAATCCTGTCGTCATGCCACCTGCCAGGGGAATCGACCCCCCGGGCGCAACGCCCGGTGCTGCGCCGCCTGATGCCGCCAGCGACGGCATGCCCGATGCGCCAGCGCCATGGCAGTGGCGGCTGCAGCGCCGATGTGCGCTCTCGCCGCGGCAGTTCGCGGGCTGCCTGGGATGCGTGGTCGCGCTCTCGGTCGTGCTGGCGGTCTTCTTCTGGTCCTTGGGCGCACCGCTGATCAGTGCGTTTCTCGGCGTTCAGGTGCTGAGCGTCGCCGCGGCCTTCGCTCTGCATGCGCTGCACGCGGCCGACGGGGAGTCGCTGCGCGTCGATGAGGGATGCCTTGTGCTCGAGGGTCGCAATGGCCTGAAGCAGTACCGGGACCGCCTCGAGCTGTCATCGCTTCGCGTCGGCGAGGACGCGCAGGGCCTGATCGAGCTGCGTGCGCACGGACGCCGCATCAGCGTGGGGCGACATGCGCAGATCACCCGGCGGCGTCAGGTGCTGGCGGAACTGCGGCAGCTCGTGCTGAGGTCGCCGTGGCAGCGGAGCGAACAGGCATGAATCGAAGTGGAGCAGATCGGACGATGAAGACGAAGAGCACTGCGGCCCTGGCGCGGGCCCGAGGCGCTTGCGGCCTGGGAATGGCCGTCGCGACACCCTGGGCGCTGGCCAAGGTCAACGACCTTCCGGGCGGTCCTGCCGTCAACCAGCTCAACCTCACGCCCGGCGCCACGGCGATGAGCCTGCACCTGTACGACCTGCACAACATCGTGATGCTGGTGTGCCTGGTGATCTTCATCGGCGTCTTCGGGGTGATGTTCTATTCCATCGTCAAGCACCGCAAGTCGCTGGGTTACAAGCCGGCCAGCTTCCACGAGAGCGTCGTCGTCGAGGTCCTGTGGACGCTGGCGCCCTTCCTGATCGTCGTCACGCTGGGCGCGATGGCCACGCGCGCCGTCGTCGCGCAGAAGGACACCTCCAACGCCGACCTCACGATCAAGGCCACCGGCTACCAGTGGAAGTGGGGCTACGACTACCTCAACGGCGAGGGCCAGGGGATCCAGTTCCTCTCGACCCTCGACCCCGCGCACCGCGCGATGTCCGATGCGGGCACGCCCGAGGGCGACGACTACCTGCTCAAGGTCGACAACCCGCTGGTGGTCCCGGTCGACAAGAAGATCCGCATCGTCACCACGGCCAACGACGTCATCCACGCGTGGATGGTGCCGGCCTTCGGCGTCAAGCAGGATGCGATTCCCGGCTTCGTGCGCGACATCTGGTTCCGCGCCGAGCGCACCGGCGACTTCTACGGCCAGTGCGCCGAGCTCTGCGGCAAGGAGCACGCCTACATGCCGATCCACGTCAAGGTCCTGAGCCAGGAGGACTACAGCAAGTGGGTCGAGGGGGAGATGAAGAAGATCGCCGCGGCCGCCGACGACCCGACACGGCAATGGACGCTCGACGAACTGATGGCGCGCGGCGAGAAGGTGTACGCGGCCAACTGCGCCGTGTGCCATCGTCCGGACGGCAAGGGCGCGATGCCGATCAAGCCGCTCGACGGTTCGGCGATCGTGCGCGACGAGGACAAGAACAAGCAGATCGCGATCGTGCTCAACGGTGCTGCCGGCGGCGCGATGCCGTCCTGGAAGCAGCTCAGCGACACCGAGCTGGCGGCCGTGGTCACCTACACCAAGAACGCGTGGAGCAACAAGACCGGGCAGATGGTGCAGCCGGCCGAGCTGCTTGCCGCCCGCAAATGACACCATCGCCTCGAAGGAACCCGACATGAGTGCTGTTCTCGAACACCCCGGCGATCACGCGCACGATCACGCCCATGCCCAGCCCCAGGGCTGGCGCCGCTGGGTCTTCGCGACCAATCACAAGGACATCGGCACCCTCTACCTGCTCTTCAGCTTCACGATGCTGATGATCGGCGGGGTGCTGGCGCTGCTGATCCGCACCGAGCTGTTCCAGCCCGGCCTGCAGTTCGTGAACCCGGAGATGTTCAACCAGTTCACGACCATGCACGGCCTGATCATGGTCTTCGGCGCGATCATGCCGGCCTTCGTCGGCTTCGCGAACTGGATGATCCCGCTGCAGATCGGCGCGTCGGACATGGCCTTCGCGCGCATGAACAACCTCAGCTTCTGGTTGCTCATCCCCTCGGCGATCATGTTCGTGGGTTCGTTCTTCGTCCCCGGCGGCGCCACCGCCGCGGGCTGGACGCTGTACGCGCCGCTGACCCTGCAGATGGGCCCGGCGATGGACATGACGATCTTCGCGATGCACCTCTTCGGCGCGAGCTCGATCATGGGCGCGATCAACATCATCGTCACGGTGCTGAACATGCGCGCGCCCGGGATGACGCTGATGAAGATGCCGATGTTCCCGTGGACATGGCTGATCACCGCCTACCTGCTGATCGCGGTGATCCCGGTGCTGGCCGGCGCGATCACGATGACGCTCACCGATCGCCACTTCGGCACCAGCTTCTTCAACCCCGCCGGCGGCGGCGACCCGATCATGTACCAGCACATCTTCTGGTTCTTCGGGCACCCCGAGGTCTACATCATGATCCTGCCGGCCTTCGGCATGATCAGCCAGATCGTGCCGGCCTTCGCGCGCAAGAAGCTGTTCGGCTACACCTCGATGGTCTACGCCACCGCCTCGATCGCGATCCTCTCGATGATCGTCTGGGCGCACCACATGTTCACCACCGGCATGCCGGTGACGGGGCAGCTCTTCTTCATGTACGCGACCATGCTGATCGCCGTGCCCACCGGCGTGAAGGTCTTCAACTGGGTCGCCACGATGTGGCGCGGTTCGATGACCTTCGAGACGCCGATGCTGTGGGCCGTGGGCTTCATCTTCGTGTTCGTGATCGGCGGCTTCACCGGCGTGATCCCGGCGATGGCGCCGATCGACATCCAGCTCCAGGACACCTACTACATCGTCGCGCACTTCCACTACGTGCTCGTCGCCGGTTCGCTGTTCGCGATGTTCGCCTCGGTCTACTACTGGGGCCCGAAGTGGACCGGCGTGATGTATTCGGAGGCGCGCGGCAAGTTCCACTTCTGGGGCAGCATCATCACCTTCAACATCACCTTCTTCCCGATGCACTTCCTCGGCCTGGCCGGCATGCCGCGTCGCTATGCCGACTACCCGATGCAGTTCGCCGACTTCAACGCGATCGTCTCGATCGGCGCGCTCGGCTTCGGGCTGATGCAGGTGTATTTCTTTTTCTTCATCGTGCTGCCGATGATGCAGGGCAAGGGCGAGCGTGCCCCGCAGAAGCCCTGGGAAGGGGCCGAGGGCCTGGAGTGGGAGGTGCCGTCACCGGCGCCCTGGCACACCTTCGAGAATCCGCCCAAGCTCGATCCCACCGCCACGCGTGTGATCGGCTGAAAAGGCAAGGAGGATCGGCATGGGAACGAGCGACTCGTCCCGGCGCAAGTCCAACCTGCGCCTGGCCTTGATCCTGGCCAGCGTGGCGCTGGCCTTCGGGCTGGGCTTCGTTGCCAAGATCTGGCTGCTGGGCCCGTACTGAGCCGGCGCGAGGACCGCCCCGCGATGATCTCTCCCCTTGGCAACACCGCGAACCGGCGGCTGCTGGGCAAGCTGCTGGTGATCGTCTCGCTGATGTTCGCCTTCGGTTACGCGCTGGTGCCGCTGTATCGCGCGATCTGCGAGGCTCTCGGGATCAACGTGCTCTCGGTCACCGAGCAGCGCACGCTGGAGTGGTTCGGCCTGGGAGCGGGCGCGCGCAACACCCAGGTCGACACGACGCGCACGATCACGGTCGAGTTCGACGCCAATGCCCGCGGACCTTGGGACTTCAAGCCGGCGCAGCGCTCGGTTCAGGTGCATCCGGGCGAGATGACGACGGTGATGTACGAGTTCACCAACGTGCAGAACCGGACGATGTCGGCGCAGGCGATCCCGAGCTACGCGCCGAGCCAGGCGCAGCGGCACTTCAACAAGCTCGAGTGCTTCTGCTTCAACCAGTACACGCTGGCGCCGGGCGAGAGCAAGCAGTGGCCGGTGGCCTTCGTCATCGACCCGCGACTGCCCAAGGACGTCACGACGATCACGCTCTCCTACACCTTCTTCGAGGTCGGCGGCAGGGTGCCGGCGGCACCGGCAGGTGATCTCGGCAAGACGGCGGCGGGCAAGGCGCAGGGGGGGCCGGCATGAGCGAGTCGAAGGTCGAAGCGCCCATGCCACAGCGCAAGGCGGGTCCCGTCGAGGCCTTGCGCGCCGTCGTCTGGTCCTTCTGTGGCATCCGCGGCTCGGCCGCGTACGAGCGTGACGTGCAGCGGCTGGGCCCGGGGCAGGTGATCATCGCCGGGCTTGTCGCTGCATCCGTCTTCATCGGCACGCTGGTGCTGCTGGTGCGCTGGGTGGTGGGCAGCGGCGTCGCCGGATGAGGTGCACGGCCCGCGACGAGATCCTGAACCGAAGAGCAACGAACGGAACCTGAGCAGGAGAACCCTTCCGATGTCAGCGGCAACGACAACGGGCAGCACGCCCTACTACTTCGTCCCTTCCGCGTCGCGCTATCCGGTGCAGGTGGCGTTCGGCATGCTGCTGATCATCATCGGCACCAGCGCCTGGTTCAACGACTACGGCTGGGGCCGCTGGCTCTTCTTCGTCGGGCTGGTGACCTGGCTCGTCGTGCTCTTCCAGTGGTTCAAGGAAGCGATCCACGAGAGCGAGAGCGGCCTCTACTCCAAGCGCATCGACACCTCGTTTCGCTGGAGCATGAGCTGGTTCATCTTCTCCGAGGTGATGTTCTTCGCGTCCTTCTTCGGCGCACTGTACTTCGCGCGCGTGCACACCGTGCCGATGCTCGGCGACATCGACCACCAGCTCCTCTGGCCCGACTTCAAGGCCATCTGGCCAAGCGCCGGCGGCGGCGTCACCGCCTCGCCGACGAACACGGTCGAACCCTTCGCCACGGTGGGCCCGTTCTGGTTGCCGACGATCAACACCGCGCTGCTGCTGACCTCGGGTGTGACGCTGACGATCGCGCACCACGCGCTGATCGACAACCGGCGCGGCACGACCATCTTCTGGATGTGGATCACCGTGATCCTGGGTGCGACCTTCCTCGGCGTGCAGGCTTACGAGTACATCCACGCCTACAGCGACCTCAACCTCAAGCTCAGCTCCGGCATCTACGGTTCGACCTTCTTCATGCTCACGGGCTTCCACGGCTTTCACGTCTTCGTGGGCATGCTGATGCTGTTCTTCATCACCTTGCGCCTGATGAAGGGGCACTTCACGCCCCAACGCCACTTCGGCTTCGAGGGCGCGGCCTGGTACTGGCACTTCGTCGACGTCGTCTGGCTGGGCCTGTACCTGCTCGTGTACTGGCTCTGAGCGCGCTCCGAATTCGCGGCCTTGCCGCCATCGCCGCCCGCGCCGCCATGAGGCGGCGCGGGCGCTTCAACCCCCGGTGGGCAGGCCCGTGGGGCGCAGCCAGCCCATCGCCCAACTCAGCAGCACGAGAAGAAAGATCGCCACCGACAGCGCGACGCGCACGGCCAGTGCACGCGCCATCTTCCGGTCGGCGCCCGAGTCGTCGCCGCTCTTGCGCAGCATGAAGACGCCCGCGCTGGCGAGTGCGGCGATGACGAGGCACAGCATCAGCACGATGACGATCTTCATCCAACAAGCGTACTGCAACGCGATCCTGACCGTGGGCTGCGGGCCACGATGACCCGCGGCGCGTGGCTGCTGCTGGTGACCCTGCTGCTTGCGGCCGTCACGGCGCGGCTGGGCTTCTGGCAGCTCGAGCGCGCCGGGCAGAAGCTCGCGCTGCAAGCGCAGCAGCAGGCGCGTGCGCAGTTGCCGCCGGTGACGCTCGCCGGACTCCCGCTGTCGCAGCAGGCGGATGAGGCGCTGTGGCAGCGGCGTGCGAGTGTCGAGGGCGTGTGGGCGCCGCAGGAGACGCTCTACCTGGACAACCGCTCGATGAACGGCCGTGCCGGCTTCTTCGTGCTGACGCCGCTGCTGCTCGACGACGGCCGTGCGGTGCTCGTGCAGCGCGGCTGGCTGCCGCGCGACGCCCGCGATCGGAAGCGGATCGCGAGCTATCGGACCGAGGGCGGGCGGGTGCACGTCGAGGGCCGCATTGCCCCCGAGCCCTCGCGGATGTACGAGCTCGGGTCGGCGGCCTCGGGGGTCATCCGGCAGAATGTCGATCCGGCGGCGCGGGCACGCGAGACGCGCCGCCGACTGCTGCCGCTGGTGATCGTGCAGGATTCGGGGAGCGACGATGGCCTCCTGCGCCAGTGGCCCGCACCCACGTCCGACGTGCATCGCAACTACGGCTACGCGCTGCAGTGGTTCGGCCTGTGCGCTCTCGTGATCGGTCTGTATGCCTGGTTTCGAATCATCCAACCCCGACGCCGCCGTGCCGCCCGCTGACGCGCGGCTGCCGTGCGCGCCCGGTGCGCCCGACGCACCCGGGCCGGGCGACGCGGCGGCCCGGGCGCGCATGCGACGCGGGCGCCTCAAGCTCGTCCTGCTGCTGCTCATCTACGCGCTGCCGGTGATTGCCTCGTACCTCGCGTACTACGTCATCCGGCCCGAAGGGCGGACGAACTACGGCACGCTGATCCAACCCACGCGCAGCCTGCCGGAGCTCGGCGCCACGACGCTGAACGGCAAGACGGTGCCACTGCGTTCGCTGCGGGGGCAGTGGCTTCTCGTGGCCGTCGGCAGCTCGGATTGCGATGGTGCCTGCGAGCAGCGCCTTTACGCCCAGCGGCAGCTGCGCGAGATGCTCGGGCGTGAGCGCGACCGCCTGGACAAGGTCTGGCTGCTCACCGACGACGGCGTGCTCAAGACGGCGCTGCAACAGGCGCTGAACGCGGAACCGCCGGTGACGGTGCTGCGCGTCCCGCAGTCCGGGCTCGCGCAGTGGCTCGAGCCCGAGGCCGGGCACGCGCTGCAGGACCATCTCTACCTCGTCGACCCGATGGGCGAGTGGATGATGCGCTTCCCGGTCGAGTTCGATCCTTCGAAGGTCAAGCGGGACATCGACCGGCTGCTGCGCGCCTCGGCCTCCTGGGACCGGGCCGGGCGCTGAAGTAGTCATGCACAGACAAGAACGTCGAATTCCCTGGACCCGGATTCGAGCGCCCGGACGCGCATGAGCACGACCCTCGTCACCGCCAGCGGCGTGAGTTCGCGCTGGAGCCAGTACTACGCGCTGACCAAGCCGCGCGTCGTGCAGCTGATCGTGTTCTGTGCCGTCATCGGCATGCTGCTGGCCGAGCCCGGTCTGCCGGATCTCCGGATCGTCGTGCCGGCGACGATCGGCATCTGGCTGGTGGCCGCGGCAGCGGCGGCGTTCAATTGCCTGGTCGAGCAGCACATCGACGCGCGCATGCAGCGCACCGCGTGGCGGCCGACCGCGAAGGGGCAGCTCAGCCCGCAGCAGGCGCTCGTCTTCTCGGTGCTGCTGTGCGTGGCGGGCAGCGCGATCCTGTGGTTCTGGGCCAATCCGCTGACGATGGTGCTGACCTTCGCGACCTTCGTCGGCTACGCGATCATCTATACGGTCGTGCTCAAGCCGCTGACGCCGCAGAACATCGTGATTGGCGGCGCTTCGGGGGCGATGCCGCCGGTGCTGGGCTGGGCGGCGATGACCGGCGAGGTCGGCGCGAAGGCGCTGATGCTCTTCCTGATCATCTTCCTGTGGACGCCGCCGCACTTCTGGGCGCTGGCGCTCTACCGCACCGAGGACTATCGCAAGGCGGGCCTGCCGATGCTGCCGGTCACGCACGGCTCGGAGTTCACGCGGCTGCAGGTGCTGCTCTACACGGTGCTGCTCTTCGCCGCCGCGCTGCTCCCCTTCGTCTACCGGCAGAGCGGCTGGATCTACTTCGTCGCCGCGACGCTGCTGAGCCTGCGCTTCATCCAGTACGCCTACCGCCTCTGGCGCGACTACAGCGATGCGCTGGCGCGACAGACCTTCCGTTTTTCCGTCTGGCACTTGTCGCTGCTCTTCGCGGCGCTGCTGCTGGACCACTACCTCGAGCCATGGTTGCACCGACTCGTCGCCTGATCCTCTCGACCCTCGCCGCTGCAGGCCTGCTTGCGGCCTGCGACCGCTTCGGCGGCGGCAAGCCGCAGTTCCAGGGCGTCGACATCACCGGGGCCGACTTCGGGCAGGAACTGGCGCTGCACGATGCCGATGGCAAGCCGCGCACGCTTGCCGACTTCAAGGGCAAGGTCACCGTGATCTTCTTCGGCTACACGCAGTGCCCGGACGTCTGCCCGACGACGCTGGCCGAGCTCGCCGAGGCGCGCGCGCTGCTGGGCAAGGACGCCGAGCGGGTGCAGGGGGTGTTCGTCAGCCTGGACCCCGAGCGCGACACGCCCGAGGTGCTCAAGGCCTACGTCGGGAACTTCGGCGCCGACTTCATCGGCCTGCGCGGCAGCGACGAGGAGACGCGCGCCGCGGCCAAGGAGTTCAAGATCTTCTACAGCAAGGTTCCGGGCAAGACCGAGAGCAGCTACACGATCGACCACACGGCCGGCTCCTACGTGCTCGACGCGCAGGGGCGGATCCGCCTCTTCGAGCGCTACGCGATCGGCGCCGACAAGCTCGCGGCGGACCTGAAGATCCTGCTCGCCGAACCTGCCGCCTGAAAGCGCCCCCAGGGCCGGGCTGCGCCCGGCCCGCCCCCCGTGGGGGTCAAGCAAAGTGGCAGAGCCACATTTGCTCGAGAGTCTGACCATGAAAACGGCCCGCACGAAGCGGGCCGTTCGGGTTTTCGGCGCTGGGCTGACCGGCGCGCTGCAGGCTCAGGCCGTGGCCGCCTCCAGCGCCTTGCGCATCTTCTTCATCGCCGCGACCTCGATCTGGCGGATGCGCTCGGCCGAGACGCCGTATTCGGCGGCCAGCTCGTGCAGCGTCATGCCGCCGCTGCCGTCGTCGT